>Ga0169931_10015564_pt1 | contig 10167 bp, 5 predicted proteins | sample Kivu_15m_20L_FD_129675 | JGI IMG/M metagenome (GOLD analysis project Ga0169931, IMG submission 129675) | Freshwater microbial communities from Lake Kivu, Western Province, Rwanda to study Microbial Dark Matter (Phase II) - Kivu_15m_20L... | ecosystem: Environmental > Aquatic > Freshwater > Lake ... | reverse complement strand
ATAATAATTATAATTATTTTTGTAATATATGATAAATTATATAATAAAATAGACACAAATAATAAATATGATATTAAAGCCGAATTAACAAATAAAATAGCAGAACTGGAACATAAATTGGCAACAGTCAAAACTACACCTACACAACAAATATCTCAAGAATTAAATGCTTTACAAGCAGTAGATATAGTTGATTTAGTTAAATTACGAGATAATAGTGTTACAAATGATATGTTATATCCTCCATTATCAAGAACAGAACGTCCTACTGCAGATATGGTATTTAATAAATTAGGGGCATTTAATTATCCTACACGTGGATCACTAGATACATATAGACCATTAGCATTAGTTAAAGATGATTCGAATGCAGATACATATTATTTAATGGGTAGGCAAAAGTATAATGGTTCATCGCAAGGAGAATTTTATTTAATATCAACAAACACACAAAACCGTATAAAATTGCAACTTTTAGATAAACGTGGAAATCAATTAATAAAAGATATATATAATATACCTCAAACATTAACTTTAGAAGATGGTATATATAATGGAAAAACGTTTACATTAGAAGAATTAAAGAAAGCAGATTTTACATCAGGATATTTTTAAAAATATAAAATAATATATATTAAATATATATTATTTTATTTAGTGGTAAAGGAGAAGCTTTCGGTATCATAGATACCACGGGAACCTCAGGTAAAGAAGCATATGCTTCTTTAGCTATTGGTATAAAAGATACATCAGGTACTATTATTTAATGATTTCTTGTTTGGTGATTTAAGTTTATTACATAATTCTATATGATTAATATTACAACATATGCCTTTATTTTTACAAATATGTCTAATATATGTATTATTTGGCAAATCATTAACATAATTTATATATAACAACCGATGTAATGCTTTTTTTTTATGTTTTAAATAAAAATTAACAATAGGCAATTTATCCAAATTATATGTTACAACACCTTGCCATATACAACAATTATCTGTATCAAATGGATTTGTATCTATATGATTAATTATACGTATTATATCATCTATATCTAAACGTAAATTATATGGTATATTTTTACGTTGATTAACAATTAATAAGTTTAAAATATTGTTTTTGTTAATAGAGTTATTTGGTATCATAACTACATAATATATAAAAAAATATATTTTTTTTATATATAATTAAATAAAATATACAGAATATACAGTATTTATTATGGAATTTAATGATATATTTGATATAGCATATTTTATATTAATGTATGTTTTATTATCAGTATAATTAGAAATAATATCATTTGATCCAATTACAATATCATTAAATTGTATATATTTAAATCCATTATCAATAATTACAATAGGTAAATCATATATATTATAAATAACAATAGGTATATGATGTATTTGATTTAAAATATATAAATCAATTATACCACAATACTGAGGAACCAATGATTTACTAAAATGATGTAAATATAAATTTACAGATTCATCAGTAAAATATATTATTTTTTTTACATCTTCTATCATTTTACGTGTTCGTTTTTTATTTAATAAATAATCAATAATAAAACTTTTAAATAAATTAACTAAATCAGTTTGTAAAATACTATAATATCCTAAATTTCTATATGTAGTTTCTGTTAGATCATTTTTTATCCAATAGAAGCTATTCACATATGCTCTATAAATAGAATTATTATTAGTTATAATTTGTATATATACTTTTTCCGATTTTTCAAGTGGATTATCAATTACACTTTTAGATACTATTTTTGCATAACGCATTAAACGTTTTATTCCAATATTAGGAATATTATCTGCCCCAAATATTTCTTTTAATATTTTTTGCATATTTGGATTAATTGTTTTTATAATTTTTCTATTACCTATTATTTTATATCTATTTGGATCTATTATATCTTGAACATGGAAATTATCAAATTGCATAATTTCATTATATTTGAGTGTATTAACAATCATTTCTTCAATAGTTTTATTGATAAACATTGCTAATTTTTCTTTACTTAATGATATTTTACATGTATTATTTTCCCAACCACAATGTATATTATTATTACAACTTGTTTTATCTTGATTTGTTTTGCATAGCGATCGATTATTTTTAATAATATAATTATTTATATTTTTAATATCATCTTTATCATTATTAATAACTACAAAAGTAGACTGTATATTATTATTTATAGATATATTTAATGATCCTCCATCATATGATATAGTATTTGTTAAGTCAGTATTATCATTTATATTAGACAATGATTTTAAATATACATCATACATTTCTTTATTGGAACTTTTATATATATATTTTTTTATTTTTTCGGTTTTACTATCTTTATCATATTTATTATCATTTATAATATTTTCAATATATTTTTTTATATTAGGATGATCTTGTAAATAATTACTGAATTCCATTCTAAATAATTCATAACTTTCTACTTCATACAATTCTTTATTAACATACAAAATTCTATTATCTACTATTTGATTTGTTTTACCTTTTGCAATTTCAATATCAATTTTATCATATAAAGATTGTTTTTCCATATAGAAATATTTAATTTTATTAGTAGTAGTTATTTGTACTAATTCATGATATATTATATCAATAGGAATAATAGGTAAATTAATACCATTATCTACCATTATACCTATAATATGATATAATGTATTTTTATTTAATTGTACAAATTCTTCTTTAACATCAGAAACTTCAGATAAAGATTCTTTATCTAGAGTTTCTGATGCATCTATATGTTGTTGTTCGTTTTTATTATTATTTGAGTGATCATATATAAATCCCAATATTTTAATATTAATGGAAGTGTTATTATTTATTATTTCCATTAATTTTTTTATACTGTATTGTAAAGTGTTTAATTGTAAAATTTCAGTTATTTCTAAATTTAATACTATACCAGATGGTAGTACTGGTATCATTATATTTTCTGGTGTAATAAGATATATACATTTGTTACGTTTATCAATAATTTGTTTGATGGGATGATAATGTTTTTCCATAGTTAATAATTTATTATAAGTTATATTTGCATTATCAATTTTAATATGTTCAACAGCAATTTTGCTACAGTTTATATTAAAATATTTATATACATGTTTTACGATATTATTTTCTGCATTTTCATATTTAAATAGTTTAATTAAATCTATATTTTTTGATTCTTTTTTTATAGCCATTATTATTGGAAAATAATTGTTTGTATCTTTCAATATAAAAATATTTAAGCGTTTACTATCTAATATATCTTCTATATTTTCAGTATATTTACATAATAATACATAATCATCCATTAATTTATCTTTATTTTCGTTAATAGCATTTGTATCTATAATTATACGTTTTTCGAAAATAAATGTATTTAATCCATATTCATATAAAATACCTGGAATACATAATATATCATCAACCATATCATGTTTTAGAGTGGAACTGGTATTTATATAATTTAAATAATTATTAATAGTTCCAAAACGTGTTTTTATATCTCCTTTATTTAAATAAGTGAAACGTTGTGTATTTATATTACTATTTTTAGTAGTCAATGCATTTATGATAGATTGTTTTAATTCATCAAATGATTTATTAAAAATACTGGCAATAGCATTAATATATGAATAATTATTTTGAACACTACCATATTTAAAAAAATATCCTGTACTACTAGATTGTAAATAGTTTAATTTTAAATTCATTGTTTTATTTAATAAAGTATTAAAATAAAAATCTAAATATTTGGGTAAATAACTAAAACGACCTTCTTGTGTGCTATATGAATCTTGTAAAATATATAATTTATCACCTAATTTTTTATTTGTATTTGTATTTTCTAGTGCTTTACCTATACATTTCATATGGTATTCCCTTTTCTCTTTATTATTTGCTATAGATGGATCTTTTTTAAAACAACAGGGTGCACATAAACTATTTGGATTTTGTGATTTAGATAAAAATCCTATATACATAAATTCTTTATTTTCTTCTGGCCCACATGTCCAATATATAGGTCCATTTGATGTATTTAATTGTGCTGCTTTTAATTTTACTTCTTTTGTTTTAGATCCAACTTTTGTTTTAACTATTCTTTCATATTCATTTGTTTTTGTATTAAATTTATAACCTAACTTTATCATATCATCTAAATTTGATTCAATATAACCAATTGGTCGTCTATTTTTACCGCCTGAATTTTGGCAATTACGGGTCCATTGATTTTGATTTTCACCTGGTTTATATGCTAATCTTTCTTTGTCTAATTTTGTTATTTGTTTTACTAATTTTATAGGGGTATCAACTGCATTTACAATATCTTCTACTTTATGTCGGCGTTTTGCAATATTAGTTAAGTTTTTTAGTTCATCTTTTAAACTTAAATAATTTTTATTCCTAAGTTTGTATATTTGTATGTATAAATATATCAGTTTTTTCATAAAAGTAGTGATAATTAGTAATTGTTTATTACTACGAGCACCAGATATTCTTACTTTATAATTTTCAATTAATTTGCCTTGAATATTTACGTCAATACCAGGTGGTTTATATTTAGGCATTCTATCTAAAGATTTAAGTATTTTACGTGATTTTCGTAATTGTGGATATTTAGTTTTAATTAATTGAAGCATATTTAAAGCATATTTATCTGTTATATTAAATTGTTCAGTTATCTTATCTATTATTATTTTTTCATTATATTCATAATTACGTAAAATTGTTATGATGCGTTGTTCTATTTTACTTTCATCTTCATATCCAGATTGCCTTTTAAATCTACCATAAAATCCAGCTTTTGAAGTTATATTATTTTTCACTTTTAATTGAGATAATCTTTTTTTAGGTTCAATAACAATTGCCATATATGGATATGCTAAACGTGCAAATTCTGAAAATTCATTGTGATCTATATTATATTTATTTGGCATATTAATTTGTTGTATAGTATTTATAAATGCAAATTTAAATTTTTCATTTCTTGGAATTGTAAATTGTATTTTATCATTTTCTATATTCAATTTCATTAATAAATTCCTTATATATGGATATGTTATATATACATCTTCAATTGTTGCTTTGTCTTCTTCTTTCCATTGTGCTTTATAATTTATTTGTCCAGAATTATTTAAATTAACTGATATATATTTCACATCTTCCCCTACTTTTTGATCCATTTTTATCTTAAAACTTATTCCAAATGGAAATGTTTCAAACCATTTTGATTGTATTGCTGTTTGTGTATCTATATTTTGATTTTGATCAAATGCGAATATATATGACCCATCCATTTGTTGATATTGCAAAAATGGATAATCTTCATTAATAACAAAATTATCAACTATTTTATTAAGATTTATTTTATTTGTATTGGATGTATCATTAAATTGTAAATTAACTATAATTACAACGTGAGTTATATAATTATCCCTAAATATATCTATATATTCTGATGATTTTTCTGTTAATTCCTCAAATATATTTGTTATCCTATTTTCCATCAATAAATCATTCTCTATTGTCTTGAATTCCTGATTTATTAATATTATTTCATTTTTATTTTTATTATTTAATACATCTATTATACGTCTAAATTCATCTATTGATAAATTATAATATATTTTTACATAAGCAATATATAAATTTTTTAGGTAGTCTTCATTTTGATTATATGCAATACCTAATTCATGATATATATCCACCATATATATCTCATTATTTGTTATATAATCACTATACTCTTCTAATATATATGTATCATTTATTTCTTTTTTTATTTTAGATCCATATTTCATCATACTATCTTTTAAATTACGTAAATTGCCTTTTAAAGTTTCATAAATATGTATATTATTGTTTGGTTCAATATCAATAAGTAGTAAATCATTTTTTTTTAACCATTTTTGTCCTAACATAATTTTATCATATTTTATATGTTTTTTCATATTTTCTATCTGTTCATACTCATAATTTGACCATAAATATATTCTCGATGGTAATAAATATTCCAATTCTTTATTAAAAATTTTATCTTGTTTAATTCCACCACATATTTTTTGCTTTATTTTCGATATTGTATCATCCATAAATATATACTGATTATATATAAATACTTTATTATAACTATCTTTCAATTGTATATCATATATTACATCATGTAATGAATCATCAAAATCAGCCATCATATACATCCATCTTTCATTATCTGTATTTAAAATTTTATTGATTTCCTTACTTGTGTCACTTACATTTTCATCTATATCTTTTATATCTATTGTGTCTTCGTCATATAATACTACATTTTCATCATTTTCATCATTTTCATTGGTACTATTATTTTGATCATATACATCCTCTATGTCAGATGCATCTTCTGTATTTTGTTCATCTATATCTTCATTAACACTATGATCACTATAATAATCATTATCATTTTCATTATCATTATCATTATCATTATCGTTTGATATTTCTCCTCCTATATAATTATTATATATATTTTTATTTGGAATATATATATCATCTATATCATTTATATAATTAGATATATCTAACTCATTACTTAATAATGTATTTTTAGTTCCACCTACTAAATCTTTATTATCAACATTAATTAATTTCAATGATTGACTACTTGTAAAATTATTATCAATTCCATCATCTTCAACTTCATTTTGCCTAATAATTATATTTTTATTTTCACGTAATTTTTTAATAACAGCTGCATAATTATATGTAGTACGATTGATAAATTCATAATTATCTATATGTAGTTTTATCCATTCTTCACCAAATTTAGCTATCAAATCATTGTATTTTGATTTTGTATTCTTAATTTTATTAATTTGATTATTTATATGCTCAGCACAATGAAAACATCTATACCAATAATTACCATAATTTGTTTCTAATAATTTAATCTCATTTTGGGTTAATATAATTAATGTATCAAATAAATCTATATTTTTAATTTTTTTAAAAATTTTATTAAATTTAACACCTAAAATCCCTACAAATATCAATAATAAATAATTAATTTTACCGTGTTTATTTTTTATTTTCCATATTACTTTAATCGGTGTGTCCATACAAATTAATATTTAACTATATATTATTTTCACTAAATTATTATAAACATTTATTTTTTATTTATAATAATATATATTAATTTACGTTGCTACATTAGTTGTTAATATCATTCCACAATATTCTTTATTATTTCTACTATAATCAATATATTTATATATATTGTAATTAATTGCTTTTTTTAACAAATATGTATTGATCTTAAAAAATAAATCAGTATGTCCTACTTCTGGACATCCTATATGTGCTATTTCATGTATTGCCACATATAATAATTCATTTATATTATGTATTTTAAATGTTTCTTTAGATCTCAAACAAAATACCAATAATTCACCTTTATTTACACTATATGATGTATATTTACTATCTGCAGGGGTTTCTTGTATTTCAACGCTTGGTAATTTATCATTTATTGTATTTACATAGGAATACATTTCTTTATTTGTTTTACATTCATTATCATATAATAAAATTTTTATTAATTTATATAACATCTTTTCTATAAAAGCTAATGTTTTTACTGCATCAAATTTATCTGGCATATTACGTACTAAATATTTTTTAATATTATTATTTTCATCTATATATTTTTCATATACAATTTCAGAAACATTTAAATATTTGTATAATATTATTATTGCTAGTAAAATAATAATTATATAACTTTCCATATTAATTTAATATATAATTTATTTATTGTCATTTTTATTTAAAATTAACTATTATTAATATAACTTTTTTCTAATTACATATATATTATATGTATAACAATATTTTTATGAAACCTGATAATTCACAACTTATTGAAATTAACTTTTCTGATACATCTATAGGCGGATCAGAAAAAAATAAAAAAATGATAGAAATTGATTTTTCTGATACAATACCTATTAAACAATCAGGTGGCAATAATACTAATCCGGATACTAGTGAATATTTTAATCGTATTGCTGATGCAATCGTTAATAAAATTAATAATCAATCAGGTGGAAAACCAAAGATAGATGATTTAACTTCAGAAACAATTAATTTTATAATGGGAAATGAAAGTATTGATAAAATGGCAAATATAAATAATAATATATTAAATGGCGGTGGTAAATCTAAATCTAAATCTACATTTGATTTCGAATCCTTGAAAACTTATTTAAAAACATCAGAATCACCAACATCAATAGGCGGAAGTGGTCAAAGTGAATCAGATGCACCTATTTTTATTGATGACACTTTTTATACTTCTTCGTCAGATGAAGGAAAGCAAATAGAAAAATTACTAGATAGTTCATCTTTAACTGATGACACAGCCAAAAAACAATTATTTGGGCCAAAAAGTAAAAAAGCTCAAAAAAAAGCAAAATCTGATAAAAGTAGTGATTCTAGTGAAAATGATTTATATGATGACGATGATGATGAAGAAGATGAAGAAGATGAAGATGAAGATTTATTAAATGATGATGATATTAAAAAAATATTGGAAGTAGAATCAAATGATTTTAAAAATAAAGTAGAAAAAGTCAAAATACCTGGAACTAAGAAAAGCACTAAATTACCAGACAATTTTGTTCCTTTATCTGAAACTTCTTCATCATCATTATCAAGTACTGGTGGCAAAAATGGTCGTAATGATGTTTCTGAAAGTATATCATCACCACGTTTGATTTCATATCGCAAAATCAATACAAAACGTGATGCACGAATGGATTTATAATTATTCAATAAATATAACTTATTAATTATATTTATTAAATTTATTTTATTTATTTTATTAATCTGAACAACTATTTTTTATAAATACGTGATAAATAAATATTTTTATTTTGTATTTATTCGTCCACAATATTTAGTATATTATCTGTCAATGTATTGTCATCTATTTTTTTAACAGCAAATTTTTCGGCACAGTTATGTATAATATTATTACATTGTTTATCAATATTAGCACTCATTAAGTCTTTCAAATTGTCCAATACAATTAATCTATCTTCTCGTGTTTGTTCTGTTTTTAACTTTTCCCCATATATATTATTATATACTCCTGCTACAACTGGCTTAATATGTGATTTTATTATGTCTCCTCCACCATCTAATTTCCATGTATCTTCTGTTCTTATTATAAATTTATGTCTATTACTATCAGTACAATGTATAGGTCGAATAGTTGGATTTATATCACATAATACATCAACTATATATGTTCCACCATCTTTTAATTTTAAATTTTCACATTTTTGTATAATTTCATTAGTAATCATATCTTTATTTAAACAATCTTCTATATTTAATGCATTACTAAAATTATTAACTATAAAATTATAATTAATTGTCTTTCTTTCACTTTTGATTGTTTCTTTATGACTTTTAATTGTATTTTTTAAATCTGTTACTATAGCTTTCAATTCATTCATTTCATTTACATCATTTTTTATATTACACATAGTTTTACGTGAAGTATGTTTATCATAATGTGATTTATAATATGTAGTATATCCACATTTTTCACATTCATAACTAGTTTTAATTATATTTGAACCTGTACAATTACGTTTATTTGATTTATGTCTATTTAGTAAATAAGATGATTTAAACATTTTTCTACATTCTTCACACTGAAATGGCATACTATATAAATATATATTATACTATATTTTTATATTATTATAATTATTTATATCTTCTTTTTTATATTATTAACTTTAATACTTTGCACTAATTATTGCACTTATAGCTATTATATTATCATATTATACTGATGCTAATTTATTGTAATATTATATTTTTAATGTATATACTTTGCACATATTATTAGCATTCCAATTATAACAATAACATTAGAATAATATATATGATGTAAAATATAATATAATAAAAATAATGATAATAAATGCAACTATAATATATAAATAATAAAATAATATTATAAAATCATAAAAAATAAAAAAAAAAAGTGATTTTTGGGGAACAAAAGTTACAAAATAAAAAAAACACACAAAGTACGCGCGAGAATTTTTTACGACGTATGAATATATAGCAATTTAT
>Ga0169931_10015563_pt1 | contig 10167 bp, 5 predicted proteins | sample Kivu_15m_20L_FD_129675 | JGI IMG/M metagenome (GOLD analysis project Ga0169931, IMG submission 129675) | Freshwater microbial communities from Lake Kivu, Western Province, Rwanda to study Microbial Dark Matter (Phase II) - Kivu_15m_20L... | ecosystem: Environmental > Aquatic > Freshwater > Lake ... | reverse complement strand
TCGGATTTTGGAATTTATTGAGTATTTCAATCGAACCATGGCGAAACCCTTTCGATGGACATATCAAGGTAAGGTACTCAAGGTATGAAAGGGTATATCAACCTATGCCTCAGCCTACTAGCTTTAGAGAACTGGTAATTCAATTAACCACTAATTTTGCGTCTAAAGCTAATATTCGCTATTCTCTACTTGATGCAAATTGCGCGGCATGGGTTAACACGCTATTCAAAGTTGCTGGAGTTAGTGAAACCGATCGCGAAAAAGCAGGAGAGTTTTTTGGCATAGATTGGGGTGAAGAAGATCTGATTCCAGAAAGTTTTTTTCAACCCTAGAAATGTATTCGATTTATCTGAATGGGATAAAGCATGCACATCTTAAAAAATGTCGGCCCTCTCAACAAAAATTGTTTGATTTTCTTTACACTACAATTCTGAAAGGTCAGGTTTTTATGACATTATCTAAGTTGTTTACTGAGGCAATTCGGCAGGGAGCAAGTAGTCCGACGGAGGTCATCCATGATTTATCTGCATTACTGCAAGTAGCACAGGCAAAAGAATCAGGCTTATTACCCAATATAAGAAGTGAATTAGCTGGTGACGCAATAGCTTTAGGCATCGTAGACAGCATAGAAGAAGAATCAAAGAAACCAGGCTTGTCTTTTGGGCCTGTTCTACTTGACACCGCTGGATATATCCAGCGGTTAACAATCTTTGTAGAAGTTGAGGGTTTCAAAAGCTACCCAGATGGAATCATAGATTTTGTTGAGGATTCTTTTGTAAAAGATGGTGATAGTTTATTAAAACTGTTTGCAGCAGCGGAGGAAGTTGATTCAGCATTACCCACATACGCTATTACTCAGAAGTTGTCCTGGCGCCAGGAAGTGATTCCATGCCTACTACAGCAGACACTGAGTGATTCCTCGCTGCTTCTACAACTTGCGGCAGCGGCAGTAAGTACTCTCCCATCGGGTTGGGAAAAGGTGGAATTATGGGTTTCGCAACATCTAGATCCAACTGGCCAAAATAAGTTGCCAGGAGTCAATAGTGCTAATGACAAAGGATTTTTCACAAGACTTCGTTCCAATTATCAACCGATCGCGACGCATCCGTTGGTCTTACGAATTTTGAGGGAGCCAGCACTTTTCAGCAAAGAGAAGGATTCTACTGGAGTTGAATTGAGTGCAGATGAAGTTCGCCTGAAATTCTCTGAATGGTTGGTTAATAGTGCTTTTGATGGATCTGAATTACTCCAAGATTTACCACCGGAGTGCGCGTTTGCAGCGGGAGCTTTTGTACTTCAAATGGCGCGGTGGAATGGCGTACAAGTAAAATCTGACGGGGAGATTTCTCCTTCAGACAATGCCTGGACCAGTCTGACGAGGCGAGTTTTAGACAGAATTGTTCAGAATAGTGAGAGCAATAGCAGCATTCCTTCAGCGTGGCAAAACCAGCAACCTCTGATTAGGAGAATTATGAGCGTTTGCCCAGAGTGGCAGAAGTCAGAGGTTGTATTGAATTTGAGGAGTCGTGCTACAGCACGACTGACAAATAATTTAGGTGAGTTGCTGAGAACATTTTCTGAACAAACTGAAAAGCTCACAAATGACGCCGAAGATAACAAAAACCGATTCTTACCACGATCGGAGAAATATGCAGCTCTGCCCCCACCGGATCTGCGACCTTCTATCAAAATTCCAGATAACAAGTTCACAACTAAAACCCTAGAGGAACTTCAAAAAGTTGAAACCCCCTCTGAAGCAGTTCTAAATCAACTTCAGCAAGTTGGAGGGGGATGGAATGAATACATCAAGGACTTGCGAGATCGCCGGAAAGCTGATGATGATCTTGTAAATTGGTCGAAATCAACGCAAGAAATTGTCAAAGCCACCACAGATGTTCGGAAAAGCTTTAACAGTGGGATTGTCAGTCCTTTTGTCGAATCCTCACTGATTGAGTTGAGAATCGCAAACAAAGATAAGATCACGAATCTGGCGCTAGGCAGTTACTTTGATCGCTGCATTGCCGCTGTGTCTTTAGACCAACTTGAATCGGATGTTAGCCAAATTTGGCAACCGTTTGAGAATCAAACAGCCTGGAAAACCTGGGTTAATCAACCCTCACCCGCAGGTGAATTAGAGTTGCTGCAAGTTTGGGCCGGATTGGAAGTTTGGGATGGCCTGCGAGGGCGTTTCTTGGAAATTGAAGAACGCGATCGCAGAGCCTCCGAGCGTCTTTATGCCAAAGCAAAAGCATGGTTGGTGACTGACCCTGCTGCAACGAATGTTGATGAACTGCGACCCTGGATGGCCACGATCGCCCACCTCGGCATTTCTGTAGACGATTCTTTATTTAGCGACTTAGCAAAGCGTTTGGAGAATGTCAAGGATTTTCTAGGACAACCGTTGGAAGCTCTGTTGATTGCGGTTCGCTTTGAATTGGGTATTACTGCTATCGCTGCTAACACCCAGCCATCATTAGCGTTTAGCACCTACCTTGGAGATCTAAAGAATCAGAAGGCAGAACTATTACGTTGTCTTGCAGTAGTTCTCAAATCCCCTAATGCTTGGGAGGTACGTGCTGGTTTCAACATGCTAATTCTGCTAGCGCGTCTAGCAGAATCAACCGGCGATCTCTATCTCAAGGCGATTCTATATAGTAATGAAGTGGGACGAGCTCATTCCCTGGTGGCTACTGCAATTACCCAACTCATAAAAAGTTCTGGAATCTTGGGGATCTCAGGATTACCGCTAGCCATAGCTGGTTTTGATCTCGTTCGATCTGCTCGTGAATCAGCTCAAGCGATCGCACTGGAGAATCAAATCCCTTCCCCCTGGGTTCGTCAATTAGGCACGACGACAACTCGGATTGCAAATGAACTCACACAGCGGCTAATTTCTCAAGGGAGAAGTGTACTTAGACCCTTTGCCTCTGAAGGGGGATTGGCGGCCAAAAACCTTGTCTTAGCCTTGTTTCAAATTAAGTTAGATGAGCTACAGCTAGCGCAGCAGTTGACGGTGGAGCCCCTGCGCTCTGGAGATCCTAATTTTAAGCAACTGGAAGAGTTAGAGAAAACGATGCGATCGCTGTTCTGTGGTGAGCAGCTACTGCTCAATGAACCCTGGCAAGTTAGCCAGGATGATGAAATTTTGCCCTGGTGGAAGGCGCAATACTGGTTCAATCAGCTAGCTAGTGACCAAGCCCCCACTATTCCTGACCCGAAAGCTTCTTCTCGATTTCCAGATGTTCTGGGTAAGGAGTTAGACAACGAGCAATTACCTGAATCGATTCAAACAGCCCTTGGATTAGACACGAATGATGTGATGGTTCGAGTCCAACAATGGACGGGGGATACAGAAGGAGAGAGACATGGAGTTCGTTGGCTCCTGTTAGGGCAGCAGGGATCACAAGAATACGTCAGGATTCTCAAGCAAGAGGAAGATGGCTCGATTGCTGTCTACACATTAGACACACCCTTCTGTCTGTTCAACTGGTCTACTGCCTATCAGACGAATGCTGAAACGAGCTTGCTGAGCCAAGCGGCGATGTTAGAAGCGGCTGTACCAATCATTTCGGATCAGATACCCCAAGATGTGGATGGGTTTTACGAAGGTGAGTTTCCGGGACTCAGCTGGGAAGCGGTTAAAAAAGATCTTGAAACGGCACGCAATGCTTTGAATGCCGCTGAAGGTGATTACAAGAAAATTCTAACTGCTCAGGCTTCAGGCGATCGCACAGATCAAATGATCTCGCTTCTCCAGCAACCATTGCGGCTAAACACGGCCGACTATAAAGAGCAGATTCTCTCAGCGATCGCCGATGTTCGCCAAGCAGAGGCAGAGCTAGAAGCTACTGAGCACGAATCGATCGCCAGCAACTTTGAGGTCTTTGCGAATGAATATATCTATGCAGCAGCCCAGGTAGAAGTTCAACGACAGGATGCTCTTGTAGAAATTCAAAAGTGGGAGGAACAAGTTGCATCAAAAGAAGCTGAGATCAGCGAGATTAACAAAAAAACAGCTGCTAGCGACGTTGAAACAAAGCAAAAAAATGTGGATATTGCTATCAAACGCCAGGAACAGGCTGAGATCCGGCGTGAGCAAGTGAAGCGGGCTAGAGAAGTCATCCTGCAAGAAATTAAGCTTTTGAAGAAGCTATTAGAAGATGAGTTTGATGACCCGGTTACTGGCGAGAAGAAAAAGGGTGGCCAAATTGGGCTGATGGCTCGTCAGGTAGAAAACACTCTCATCAATCAACTAAGAGAGGATCTCAAAAAAGCAGAAGCCGAATTAAAAAAGGCTGAAGATGCTGAGCGCGAACGCAGAAAGAAAGAAAAACGCCGTCGCTTAATCAATGGTATTTGTCGCTTTGTTGGCTCTGTTGTCGGCTCAATATATGGGGGACCAGCAGGTGCTGCCCTTGGGGCTGAAATTGGAGGAGCTATTGCAGAAATTGCCAATGGTGTGATTGATAACAAACCCCCTGAACAAATTTTGACGGGGCTGATTGACAATGGTTTTGCTATTGCTCAAGCAGCAGGTTGTGATTTAGAAAAAGAACTAAATACATTAGGAGCAAAAACAGCAGAGCAAGCCGGAAAGTTTTTCAATCAGCTTGATGTAGGCTTGAAACCCCTGCTTGACAGTATGCCCAACATTTTGGATGAGAAATTGGTGTCTGATGCGATTAGAATTCTGGATCTTGGCGAAATTAAAGGGTTAGAACCCCTACTGAAGGCTTCCTATGGGGATCTCAAGAAGGATATTAATAACTTGGGAACCTTAGGAACTGCCCTCAAAAATGTGGTAGGAGCCCAGCCCGGAACAGCGATTATCAAAGTGGATGACCCGCAGCAATTACTCGATCGTCTCAGTGGCAATCTATTTCAACAAACAAAAGGAGATCTAAAACAACTCAAAGCCTTAGCGAAGTCTGTTGGCGAGAAGGTTGAAAATCTAGATGAGTTAACTGACAAACAGCAAGAAGAACTCGCGGAACTCGCAGCGGATAAGTTGTCTAAGCTGGTTGTTTCCCAAGTAGGGCAAGAATCAATCAACTACCGCCGCGATGTCATTACCAAATGGATTAACAGCAAACGAGTTCCTCAAGCGGGTGAACCCAAGTTTTGGACGGATCCGACTGTGCAACAAGAAGCTAACGCACTGGTTACCGAATTATTCAAAGATAAGAAAGCTGGGCAAGCCGCACTCGACAATATTCAAGCATCTCTACTCGACCCTACAGTAGAGCAGGGCAAGATGCGAGCAAAGATTCAGGAATTGCTGAGTCCCTGGCAGGCAGAGTTAGATGAGTATTTAACAAAGGTAACAGCCGTTGACAAAGACGCACCTGCCCCAAAAGATGCCGTCCAAGCAGCACAGGCAAACGTTAATTACCTGAAGAATTGCCTTAAGAAATTCGACGATGAACTTTTACCCTTCCTAAAGGGTGACAAAGGCACCAAGCGAAATGAGTTGATTTTGAAGCTGGATGAGCAAGTCAGAGCTGCTGTTGACAAAGAGGATGATCTAAAGATTGAAACGATTGAAACAGATATCAGCAAGTTGACTGTTGAGCAAGCTGAAACGCAGCTACAGCAGGTACAAAATAGCTTGGAAGCAATTAGGAAGCAAGGTGAAATCGCAGATATCAAGGTCAGTCAGGCATCGATCGAAACTAAGGCTGTGCAATTAGCCAAATTGCGAGAAACCAATCGTGAGAACGCACAGAAAAATACCTTGGAAGCCGCCAAAGCTCGCCGCGAGGCAGCTAAAGCCAGGGTTAAGGCAGCCAAAGCCAGATTAGAATCGAAGCAAGCTCTTGCAGAAGGAGCCAGGAAACGCGGCGCAGAAGCCAGCAGAATTCGAGTGTTGCTCAGCCAACCGCCCCTGAGATTATTGGATGAATCGCAACTGGAAACTGCTAATGCCCGCCGGAAACACGCCGAAGCTCTGACATGTGCGCTAAAAGCATATCGCGAACTGCTTAGATATTTCGTAGCATTCCAGGGAAATGAGCCTAAATTCATCGATCGACCCACTACAACTACATGGTCAGATGTTCTTGACTTGAAGGACGTTGATAAAAAATTCCTTCAAGGTGCGATTCCATCAGCACCTGATCCAATCACCTGGGAACTAACACCTGAACAGATCGCTTCTCTATTTACACCGGGTGGTTTTCAAGTCATTGTTGGACCTCAAGTCCCAGAAAGTGAAGACTTCCCCCTCTTTAGCGTTTCCGAATCATGGTCAGCTTTGCTGACGACGAAACAGACCGTAATTCCTGAAATAAGTCCTTGGCGCGAAGAGTTTCGTCGCAATGGCATTGTCTTAAGTGATGATGCGACAACGGTGCTAGACGGTGCTGGACCCAATTGGAAAATCGTGAATTATCGTCAAGAACCAGTTTCCGTCTTCTTCTATGAAGAACTGAGAAGACTTGATGCTGTGAAGTGGAATATCCCTTTAGAGGCGGAACCAACAGTAACGTACACTGTCAAGAAAGCAAATGGACTATTAGTAATCACACGACGGCAGAGGCCTCTTTCAGAAGGCAGATCACCCTACAATAGCTCATGGTTTGACTTCATTCGAGCTACACAAGCTTCAAAGGCACGAGTTGTGGGTGTTCTTTTGAGTGGCAATGTGGGAGGGTCTACACAAAAACTGTCATCTGGCGATTACATAGTTGAAATCGAACACTCGGGCGATATATACACATCCAGTAAAACTATTTCGCTGCATAGACCTAAGAAATTAAGTGGAAACAGAATTAGATTCTTAGAAACGACAACAGGTTCTGCCCTCCAAGCCATCAAAGAAATTCAAGAAATTCTTGACATTGAAGGCGATCCAGATCCCTTTAAAGTAACAGGAACACCTTTGTCGGGGACAACGGTTATTCGATTTACTCCACAAGGCGACAAACCATTCTTTAATCTGAAAATTCAGATTGTTTGGAAGTTCTACTCGTAGCTACGGAGAGCAAGTAGCTACGGAGAGCAAGTCAGCTATCTTGTAACTTTCCAAACTGTTGGATGAGGTAAAAAATATGGATGTTGAACAAGAGATTCAAGTACTGAAACAAGTGAATGAGATCCTTCTCAGATCGCTGATTCAACCTGGCACTGTTTTGCCCTTTGCAGGAACCCAAGTACCAAGTGATGAATGGCTAGTATGTGATGGTTCTGCCGTGAGTCGGGTTGGATATGCCACCCTATTCAAAGTGATTGGAGAAACCTACGGCAGTGGTGATGGCTCGACAACCTTCAATTTGCCTGACTTAAGAGGGCGAACCGTAATTGGTGCAGGGCAAGCTACTGGATTAACCGATCGCTTGATTGGGCAGGCGATCGGGGCTGAAACCCATACACTCACACTTGAGGAAATGCCTCTCCATGCTCACTCCGGCTCTACCGCAGCGGCAGGAAATCATGCTCACTCTGGTTCTACCGCAGCGGCAGGAAATCATGCTCACTCTGGTTCTACTGCAGCGGCAGGAAATCATGCTCACTCTGGCTCGACTACAGAAGCAAACTTATTCTCTATGATCTTCGACTGGAATCAAGGAGGTAACCAAAGGGGGTACTACAGAAGTCCCGCAGAAAGTCCCGACCCTGTAGCAGAAAGTCCCTACGACCGTACCATGTATCCTCAGCTTGTTGACATACCCTCAAGCTCCAATCATGCCCATAGCTTGACAACAGATGCAACTGGTGACCATGCTCACGGTGTCTCCATTGATGCGGTTGGTGACCATGCTCACGGTGTCTCGATTGATGCGGTTGGCGACCATGCTCACGGTGTCTCGATTGAAGCATCGGGTGAGGGGAAATCGCATAATAATATGCCACCTTCTTTGGTGCTGAACTACATTATCAAAACCTGAAAATCATTTTATCCGCTTCAAACTTGTTTGATTTTTTGAAGCTTTAAATGTGCTCTTTCTATTTACTTTTCCCTTAGATTTGCGAGGACTTTTATTATGGCAACGAATGAAGAACTTGAGAAGATGATTAAAGTGCTACAGAATCAGGTTAGCTCACTTCAAGATGGATTTGAAAAATACGAAGCATTTCTGTCTAATACTGTTGAAACCAAGCAACTAAAGGTTAGTGGGGACGCTCAAATTTGCGATCGTGATATTAATCAAACACTCAATAACCATGATCAGAATCTGCGAGAACATCAAGGGACTCTAAGTCAGATGCAGACTCAACTCAGTCAATTACAGAATCAAATTAATGCAGTTGATACCAGATTAAGTTCTCTTCAGACTGGAGTTGAAAATGGATCAATCATAGTTCAAAAGGCCGTTTTTGCTCAAAAAGCCTTGATGTTACGAGCTAGAAATAATTATCACTGGTTGCGATGTAATGGGACAGATAGTGGAAATTTTGATTGCTTCGGCTTGTGGACTACCGATAATAAATGGTATCCCTTAATACGGGTTGCCGCAACAGGTGATTTGCCTAGAGGAGATGTTATAGAAGGATCTGCTGAGCTTTCTAGTGTTCCTTGATTTTTTCGCTTGGTCAACTCATTTCTAGAATTTAGTTCTGTCAATACTGTTTTCAACGCTCAGAATTTTGGAGTTTTTAACTATGGCAACGAATGAAGAACTTGAGAAGATGATTAAAGAGCTTCAAGAACAGGTTAACTCACTTCAAGATGGGTTTAACAAATATCAAAAATTGCTCACTCAAGAAGTTGAGACTAAACAGCTAAAGGTTAGTGAAAGTATCCATATTGCTGATCGGGATATTAGTTCTAAACTCGATACAATTGAGCAAAGACTCAATGCTCATGATGCAAACATAACTACAGCACAAGGTACTGCTAATAATGCAGTCACCAGAGCTAACAACGCACAAGACACTGCTACTAAGATCGAAAATGATGTTGCACCGTTGGTCAATTCTCAAGCTTTGCAACAGTTTGCTAGTCTTGTGAAGTATAAAGTACGACCAAGAGATGGCTATGGTTTTTTAGTTTTTCCTAGCGAACTCAACATAGATGCATGGGATGTTCATGCAAATGGACAGTTTTACTCAGGTCATGGGTTTGTGCTAAATACACCTAATGAGCTTTAAACACGCTGATTTTGCTTATTTGTAGGATTTTGTCACTTTTCATCAAAAATATTCACCTTATACATTCAGTTCTGTAGAGGACTTAATTATGGCAACGAACGATGAACTTGAGAAGATGATTGAACAACTTTGTACACAGCTAAACTCACTTCAAGATGGGTTTGAAAAATATCAAAAATTGCTCGCTCAAGAAGTTGAGACTAAACAGCTAAAGGCTAGTGAAAGCGCTCAAATTGCTGCTCGTGATATTGGCTCTGAGATCGCCATGATTGAGCAAAGACTTAATACTCATGATAGTACTCTCAATACTCATGATGGCAGGCTAAACGCTCATGATAGTACTCTCAATACTCATGATGGCAGGCTAAACGCTCATGATAGTACTCTCAATACTTATGATGGCAGGCTAAACGCTCATGATAGTACTCTCAATACTCATGATGGCAGGCTAAATACCTTTGCCCAATCTATTTCGATCCCCGGTGACATTCAATTTGGTGCAACTTTGAGAACCCATGGGAGAATGCACATCGATGGTGGAGAACTGCTTTACCTGCTAAATAAAGCTGGTGTTATTGTCGGTAAGGACTGGGGCGGAACTGGTGATTTAGTTGTTCAAGGTAATTTAATTGTTGGAGGAAGCATTACTTATGCTGGAGACATACGGGATTCGAATACACCCCCAGCCCCACCACCCTACCACCCAAACCGACCAGCCCGCCGGGAAGAACTATAGTAAAGTGTACCCCGTCGTCTAGACAGTTAGGGTAGGAATTTAAAGTAGAGTCGCCATTTAGTTCATTTTCTTTCTCTACGTCTCTTTTTTTACATCACTATCCTCCTGATTACTGAAGTAGACACTGGCTGGCGGCCTATAGTTCAGTGACTGGTACGGATACTCAGCTGAGGATGCTCTGGCTCCACCAGTCGTCGTTTATCCGCCAATGCTAAGCCCAGATTTTTTTTTCAACCAGTCCACTTCTACCTTCAGTTGACCGTTTCATGATCGGTCGCTGACAAGCTTGTCTCGTGCGGCCGATCATGAAATTTGTTGATAAAGTTGGGCGTTGAGCTCTT
>Ga0169931_10015561_pt1 | contig 10168 bp, 3 predicted proteins | sample Kivu_15m_20L_FD_129675 | JGI IMG/M metagenome (GOLD analysis project Ga0169931, IMG submission 129675) | Freshwater microbial communities from Lake Kivu, Western Province, Rwanda to study Microbial Dark Matter (Phase II) - Kivu_15m_20L... | ecosystem: Environmental > Aquatic > Freshwater > Lake ... | reverse complement strand
TCTCCTTCAGCAGCTGATTAGCCTTAGGTCTCATAGAATACTCATAATTTGTACACAGTTTAATAAGACTAGTCACACCGTTCGGGACTTTATCCGATTTCTTAACAGCAAACGGTCTTTCTTTTTTTACGGCATCAACTATTTCTTCTGAACTCAAATCGCTCCAAGGTTGTTGCTCGTAAAATATATCGTATAAAACCAAACCTAGAGACCAGATATCACTAGCTTTGCATATAAAATGATAATTTTTTATTATTTCGGGAGGGGAGTATCTTATAGTGTAAAATTGATTTAAGGTCTCGGCTATGGTTTTATCAGTTACTAATGCTTTGAAAACGCCAAAGTCACACAACTCGACATTAAAATTTTCATCGATGAGGATATTTTCAGGTTTTAAGTCGCGGTGGACTATTGGCGGGGTCTGGGAGTGTAGAAAATCTACACCCTCTAAAATTTGCTTGGCGATGTAAAATTTTTGTATCGTCTGCAATTTGAATTGATTAAGAAAGTTTCTCAGATTATAAGTCACATATTTATTTATACAACATATTTTCAAGGGATCCACTTCAAATGCAAGGTAATAAACTTTATTAATTTTTTCGCAATTTAAACTTACTTGAACATTAATTTCTTCGAATATTTTTTTGATAGTGTTTTCGTTGATCGATTTGAATTCTTTTATTGCATACTTTTTATTTTTATACCAGCCTGAATAAACCTTCGAATATCCGCCGTTACCAATAAGCTCGTCGAAGATTATTTCGTTTATGTCGATTATTTCGATTCCGGATTTCTTGATGTTTTCTAAAAGTCCTTCAATAAGGATAATATCCATACCCTGTTTCTCTGTTTGTTTTGGGTTGATTTTCTTTTTGTAAAGCTGCTTTATGTGATTAATTAAAACTTCTTCTATTTCATTATTACTTTGTTTAGATAAATCCAAACTCAAATTTTTCTTAGATTGTATTTCAACATTTGAGTCAATCAAATTAGTATTTTTATTTGCAAGATTTTCTTTCTTGTGCCGTTCTACTATCTTATTGCCTGATGAGAATTTATTATCTATTAATATGACATTCTTTAACGTTTTATTCTCCTCATGATTTCGTTGATTGGTGTGTGTATCTGTTTTAGGTAAATCCTCATTTTCATTCGTCATTGAGATATTGCTGTTGTTATTTACTTGTAATACGAATTCCCTTTTCATTTTTTCCTTTGGAGGGATAAATTGAGATTGGTTTGAGTTGAGATTGAAGCTAGATTTAGCTTGGGTTTGTTTAAGGTTTAATTTAGTGTTTTTTAAAGAAATAGGAGATGCAAATGAATCTCTATCTTTTTCTTTTTTTATTTTATTCGTGAAACTATCCGTATCCTCATTGTTTTCCTTGACAATCTGCAAGGAAACTGAAGACTGTTCTTCACTTAAATAAATCTTATCAGAATTAGCATCCACTAGACTTGTGACAGAAAGTAATGATGAAATATTATCCCTTGTATATAGAAGTCTTTTCTTTGTCGCCATTACATAAAAATAAAGACAGATATAGGAAGAAGTATCTGGGGTAATCTGAGCATTCAAAATATAATCAATCAAAGTGATAGACATGTTCAAATCTTTCTTTACGCCCCTTCCCCCTGCATACATCGATGCCAAGCGATAGGCATCTAAAATCCACATGTTATTAGAATTGTTTTTATCTTCTTCAAAGAGTTTTTGATAAATGCTTAAACATACTTTATAAAATTCAGAGCTCAAGGAAAGATTCCCTTCCTTTTCTAGTATTCTTGCCAATCGATATAAAAACCCCGGAGCCTCTTTATGTTTCTTAAATCCTTTTTTAAATATCGCAGTCGCTATTTTTAAACTTCTATCTGTTCCTTTTCCCTTTTCATAGCATTCACCAAGGATTAAATCTGAACCGAAAATTCCGCAGGAGTACATAAAACTGGAAAACACGAATAGCCTGTCGTTCTCTTTATTTATTTCAAGTAATTTTAAATATTCGATTGAATTATTCATTCCGAAATAGGATGAACGTTTCCAAAACCAATCCGCCTTTTTCAAATCGATCGATCTAATTGGATTTTTAAAAGAGCAATAATAACTTGCGACATATTCCGAACTGTTGGGAAGGCAATATTCCTCTGCCTTTATGAAGTATGTAAATGCATTGAAATAATCTTTTTTATTATCAAGGTATATAGCAAGTTTCTCACAAGCGAAGGGATTCTTATCATCAGCGAGGAATTTCAAAACCGATATGATATAATCAATATTAATAGGAATTGCTGAAATTTTTATGATTAAAAAAGAAAAAGTGCAAAAATGAAACGCCGCCTTTTTATCACAGTATTTATTAGAAGCTTCTTCCAGCATTTTTAATATAGTTACATGTTCATCGAATACATGAAGATATTTAAAAATATAAACAATGCATTCTTTAAATTTCTCAGTACATTTCTCGATTGAAACAGCGCTATCCAAAGCCTCAATAAATTCTTTTTCATGCATTTCGAAATAATAACACAAATACCAGAAAGAATCCATATCAGAAAACTCCATGACATTATCGTCAGAAGCGTAATTAACAACGATATTTAGATTGAGAAATTTATGAGGCTCAATGCTCGTGATAATGAAGGATCTAATAAGATAAACAAGAATCTTTGCTCTATGCAATTTTTCATTTTCTTTTGCTAATTTTTCAGCAATCTTTATCATGCAAAAAGGGTCCCCTTCGTTGGAACCCTTATAGTAGACGTCCATCATTTCATTAAATCCTGAAGATTCTTTTATATATTCGTAGTACTGACCTAGCATGAAATAATGTATGGGTGCTTTTTTGTTTTTAATTGATTTAATGTAGTACTCCTTTGACTCTTTTAAAATCATATTAGGATAAGTGCGATAGAAACGGGGGGTTAAATTCCTATTTGAAGTTGAAAACGCAGGAGGAAGAGTGTTCAAATACAATTTAGTCCACAAAGATTCTGATTGTTTCTCGAAAATGTTTAAAATTGATGATAGGAGGAATTGTATTGATGTTGTATCTCCACTGTCAGAAAGATTTTGATTTTTCGATTTCAAATCATTTGAAGTACTTTCCTTCATAATGTAATTTTATAATTTTAAGAATATTAAGGTTTATAATTTAATTCAAATATACTTATATTTTTATATATGTTTCTTTATAATAGTTTTTATGAGCTATTTTTAGTTTAACTTTTAAATAAAAATTCAATTTTAAAGGAAATTGGATGAAACTGATTTGATAAAACAAATTAATAAATAATATGACATTTATGAAACCGGTATGTATAAAATTGATAACAAATAATTTGAATTTATTTAATTAAATTTTATGGAAGTTATTGAATTACTCAATTTTGTTAAGTAAAATATAACATATATGTACATTTAAATATTTTAAAATTTCTTTTAAATTATTTGCAGTTCTAATAATTCGCACTGTAGATAAAATACATATACTATGAATTATCACAATTTAGGAAAATGAGTGGCTACATTCTTTATAAAATTTTTTTGGAAATCAAATAAAAAAATTTCAGCAATTTTATTTGTATATTAACTCAGCTCATTTTACAAAGGTAATGCTATTGAAAATTTCTATGTACGTATTTAGGTATTTCTATTATATTAAATTATTTTATATTGTACTTGTATACTCATTTTTCATTTAAAATGAAATAAAATTATATATTCCATATTCACATAACTATTATAATTATAAAATTTCTTTCAAATATTCATTAAAGGACTTACACTAAATTTAGCTTTACTATCCTTAACTTTATATATGTATCTCATGTTGGCTCTGACACTTTTACTTACTAACCTATAATCATGTAGAAATTGTAAAAAGATTCTCAATCTGTCTTCTCTTTTTGAGGTTTCTTCCATTTCCTGAAATAAATAAATTATTTTACATAGATTTCATCTTTGATGTCTTCATAATTTTTTTCAATGTTTTCTACGTAGCTCTTCAAATCAAAATTCTTGTAAGATTCCAAATTTTCCATCAGCTCTTCGTATCGTCTCTTGTGCTCTTCAGAGATTTCGATTTTATTCATGTTAAATTCGATGTCTTGATTAAGATCAAACATGAACTTCATTCGTTTCTTATTTAATTCCTTGCTTGGAATGTTTTCAGAGTCTTCTAATTTTTCCATCGCATCTCGCATTGATTTAAATTTATTCTGAAATTCCTTCTTTTCTTCTTCAGAGATATGATGCTTTTGCATAAACTGGTCGACTAATATTTTTTCTATTTGAAATTTGCTGTTAGACGAATTCTGTGAATGCCTTCCTGCTTTCTTAAATTCTTCCTTTTGAAGTGCCTCTATGATTTGAGCCAATTCAGGACTGTTCTGATCGCTAAGGGAGTTTAGTGTATACATTGAATTTTTCTTATGTAGAATAGATTCTGAATTCAAGGCGGAAATTTTGTTGTTGCTGATTTTATTGTTTAATGTTTCGCTTCTTATTATAGGAAGCTTCGTATTTGTGTTTTGTTTTGAAGCCGCTCTAGTTTCGTTTAAATTTTTAGAAGAAGTGAAATTCTTTTTTATTATTTGTTTGTTATTAGATAATGAGCTATTCTCTTCGTTTAAATTGTTTATTAAGAATGAATGAGAATTTTTTTGTTTACTTTTTAATTTATCGATGTTCTCTATTTCAGAGGAAGCTTGCTTAAGGAATTGATCTATGTTTTGGATTCTCGTCTTTGAAATTCGTGCTTTTATGATTTTTTCTTTAATGTCGTTGTACTCGTAACTTGACCTTTTATTAGGTTTCTTTTTTTGTTTGGTCTCTGCATTTTCCAAAGGGTTTTCTTCTTCCCCTTTCAAAATACTTTCGAGGTATTTATTAAATTTTTCCTCTTCATCTAAAGGTGTTTCTATTTCTTCCTCATCCTCTTCCTCTGCTTCATCATCTATTTCGCTTCCTGTTTCTCCTTCTTCATGGATTATTCGTGGATCTCTTGCTTTATTAATCCTTTTCTTAGGCAAGATATCTTTTTTCACAACTTTCTTTTTGTTAGTTTTGATTATTTGTGCTTCTTTTTCCTTTTCTTTTTGAATTTTAAAACCTTTCTTAATTCTTTTATCTTTCTTTTCTCTTGTTTCAGACATCCCCAATCTAGAACTATCTTCTGAATTAATACTAGATTCACTTTGGCTTTTATTTGAACTGGCATTAGAGGCCCTTCTTATGTGATTAGCATGTAGAGAAGTCGAATTGTTACGTGAGTGAGTCTTAGTTTGTGGTGGAGAGTTTGAATCTGAATTTGATCTTTCCTCATTGTTTAAATCACTGTTTTTGTCTTTTTTTGGTTTATCAGAATTCCTCTCTGCTTGGGTTTTTTGTTTTTTCAAATTTTTCTTCTCATCTAGAAGTTTTTTCTCTAAATGTTCATCATTGAGATCGGATTGTTTTGACTTATTTTCCACAGAGTTTTCTTGATTGATTTGACTCTGACTTTGATTGTTTGTAGTTTTCACTTCAAACTCAATTTCTTTATTATTTACATCAGTGACAATTATTTTTATTGTTTTATTGGTATTATTTTTTCTCTTAATCGTAAATGTTTTTTTAGGGACTTTCACTGTAGTTTTCTTTTTCTTCTCCTCTTTCTTGTTCAAGGTGTCCTTTTTAGCAGCGTCCCCTCTCAAATGAATTTTATCGTAATCAAACATAGTTTTCTTTTTCGTCTTTAGATGAAAGCCTATGACATCTTCTCTTTTTAAATTCTCTACAGGTTCTTCAATTATTTCAGTATTGAGTGTAGGATTTGCTATATCATTACTTAGTTGAATTTTTCCTTTGTTCTCGTTCTCGATAGCATTCAGATTTTTATTAAAATAATCTTCCACTTCGCTGGTTTCGTTAGATTTTAAATATGATGGAGCAATCACTTTATCATTTGCAATACGGGTAATTCTTTCCTTTTCTAGATTAATATCTGAAGTGATGTCTTCGATCTTTTCTGTTTCCCACTTTTCAATGTCTTTATGTTTTTTGAATTCAACTAATCTATCATGATCTAAATTATTATCAAAATTAACATTAAAACTTAAATGAACATTTTCTCTATTCGATTTAAAGCTTTTGTTTTCGATATTATTACTGAGTGTGTTATTTTTATTTTTTTCAAGTTCGTTCCAGTATTTCAGGTTGAGCACATCACTCAAGTCTTTTTCTTTTAATTTTAGTGAATTCTCGTTCGAAGTATCCTGACTGATCTTAGTTAAGATTTCTTCATTTTTAACTTCTTCATTGTGGATGGGATGATTCACAGCATTCGGTAGGAGATTTGTGCTTTGATTTACATGATCTATAATATAGGTTAGATTTGTGGAAATCGAATTTTTAAGATTACTGTTATTAATCATTATATTAGTTACCTCCTGCGTACTATTATTATTATGAAACTGGGGCTGTAGCTGAGGTTTGATTTTAATGTTTTGAGGTTTATAATTCGAGGAGATAGTATCAATTATATTATTAGCTAAATTTTTGTTTTCTTCAGTTGTTATGCCTGCTTCAAATTCAAGAAATTCTGAAAGCGAGGGGTTTAAAGTTTTGTCCGGTAAAATAGAAATAAAATTTTCTGAATTTTGAACATTTTCTGAAAAGTATTTGCTTATTTCGTCTGTTACAAGATTAAGAACAAGCTGTTCTGTAATTGGAACGTTTCTCTCTGTTATGTAGCTGACTTTTCTATATACCCTGTCGAGTATTACTAGGAATAGTTCATTAGGTTGGATTTCTTTGAAGAGGCATCGTTTCCCTTTTTTAAAATATGCTTTACCCCCGTTTTTGTTTGTGTTTAAAATTAACATTATTGAGTCATTTATTAGTTTTCTGTAGTAGGTACTCTCTTCTAAAAAGTCGAGAGATTTTAAAATTGAATTATTATTATTGCGGTTCTTATTCATTGCTTCCCTCTTATTTTCCTCCGAATCCTCAGAATTCTCATTATTCTTCTTTCTGTTAATAATCTCATTAAGAAATAACATGTATCTGGTTGTTATCATCTTTTGTATCTCTAAAGGGTCTACTGAAATTTTGTCTTTTTTAATTTTTTCTATGTCAAATTTTAATATCTGAATTTTTATCAAGAGTTCCTTTTTCCCGATTGAAAGTTTCTTCTTCTTTTGTACGCATTTACGAGTTTTTAAAAATTCTTCCAAATTTTCATTCTTGAAACTTGAAGAATTCAAAGTTTTAAAATTACCTCTTCTATCAAATTCCTCATTACGGTATCTCTCCATGTCTTCTATTTTACTCACTTCAACTTTTTTCAACAAGTCTTTCCATTTCACAGTCATTAAATAATTGTAATTCATCTCTGAACTTTCTCTTTCCACGAATTGTTTTTGTTGCTTTAAATGCTTCTTGTAGAGTGAAAACGTTTGAACTTTTCTTTTTTTGTAAATAGGATGAGGGGGGAGGTATTCAAACATTTGATAATTATTTGATGAAACTCCATCATAATCATTAAGCATAATAGGTATTATAATTACTATAATTATAGAAATTATTTCATATTGTAGAAGGAATGAATAAGAATTCATATATTTTATACTAATTAATTTACAGAAATCAGAGTAAAATTTTTTTCTCGAGGAGTAAAATTTTGTCTTACACTTTTATTTTATTAAAATAGAAAATAAAAATAAACGCAAGAAGCTTGAAGAATATGTAAAGGCATCCCATTCCGATTAATGAAATATAAAATGGCTCCGTGAAACTATTTTGAATTTTATACATGTAACATGCTGGGTTACCTGAGTTGTAACAATATAACGGCTGCATGTCAGTAAATTCGTTTTTCGAAAGAGTTTGGTAAGCATATTTATAAACTGAGATATACTCGAAAGGGATTAGGTAGGGTGCGAAATTTGCGGAGTTGGCAAAAAATCCAGAAAGTAATAGGAGAGGTATTGAAATAGCCGAATTTAAGTTTATCAATAATCCTTGATTTGTGATTAAACCACTTAGAGCTAATGAGAAAGCTCCTCCGACAAGAGTAGATAGAATGACAATTCCAACTATAGACGATCAAATATAAATGTTACGATATGTGTAGTATTTATAACTGAAGGTGTCGTTCATGAATGTTGTCCAGTAGACAGGTAGTGCAAAGAGAGAGGAACTTAAAATATAAACTGGAATCTCTGCTATAGACCTTGCTATTACAAAAGAACTTACCCTGTAAAGCCTGTTTGATCTTTCTCTCATAAATACCAATCTTTCTTCAGGAAACAAAAGCAAAGTGGTTGTTATAGCTCCAAAAATGTTGCTAGTAATTGTCAACAAGGTTATTCCTCTTCTATTTTGAACTCCACTGATTTCACGTGTTAGCTATAAAATAATAATATATGTTTGTTTTTAAATATATAAATAGAAAATACATCGTAAAACAAGGCTGAAATGAAGAGAGCAACGAATAAATTTTGAGCTATTCTTAAAACAAGTATCTTCACATTTCGAATGTTGATTAAAATGCTCCGACCTAATAAAAGAGATAATTCATAAAATATATTTTTATGTTTGTGCTCGTCATATTCAAAAATGTCATTATCGAATTTATTAATTTCGTTAGTTTCGCTAGGATTTTTATTATGGTAATTATTATCGTTTTCCAATTCGGCATTGTTACTTGAACCATTCACGTTAGAGTCTCCCAAATCAAAATTTTCTTTGTTTTCTTCATATATTGTATTTAAAATATTTATGTAAGCCTTATATCTTACATCAATGTTATCAATTTCCTGTAGTTTCGGATAAATACTAAGCACCTTTCCATTCGAAACAGTCGTAAAGTTTGTCATCTCAAGAAAATGTTCAAATGGATTATAATTAAGAGGGACAGGGATATTAAACAGTCTAAAATATTCAAAACATTTACTCTGGGAACCGAAGTAGACAGTCTTTCCTGCTGCAAGTATTGAAATCTTATCTAGTAAATAGAATATCTCAGAGGAAGGCTGGTGGATTGTGAAAATTATTATTTTTCCTTCTCTGGCTAACTTTCTTAACAAACTAATGACTATATATGCATTATGCGAGTCTAAGCCTGTCGTAGGTTCATCTAAAAATATAATCTTAGGATCGGAAATTAATTCAACTGCTATGGATGTTCTTTTCCTTTCTCCCCCACTTATTCCTCTTTTTATATTGCTACCAACTTTTGTATTCATGCAATGCATCAAATGAAGAGCGTTAATCATTTTATGCACTCTTTGCTCAATTTCTAGAGAAGATAGATTCAGCTTCAACTTAGCTGTGAACATTAATATTTCAAGAGGTGTCATAGTTGCTTCTAAAATATCATCTTGCATTACATAAGAAGAGATTCTATTAATTACTTTTTGATCAACGTTTTTACCATTCAGTAGAATTTCTCCTTTGGAAATCAAATTCTTTGATTTTATTTTCATCGATAGATAATTCATTAAGGTGGTTTTTCCCGCACCGGAAGATCCCAAAATTCCTAAACACTCACCAGATTTCATACTGCCACTGACTCTGTTCAATATTTTTTTTCCTCTAGATTTTTTGGTTTTCTTATCATAGATTGATACGTCGATCTCTAAATCTTTCCATTTTAATTCAAAATTTTTAATATTAGTTAAACCATTAGAATTTTTGTTTTCGCTTTCGTAGTTTCGAATATCATTTGAATTATTTTCATGTTTATCTCCGTCTAGATTAAATTTAGTGTATTCTAAGATAACTATTTCGTTTACATAATCTGATGCTTCTTTAAAATTATGATTTTGAATATTTTCATATTTCAGTTCAGATTCATTTAAAGATTTCATTGATTTCTTTGTTAAAGTTTTGATTTCGATTTGTTGATTTTTTTCTTTCTCAATAAGGGATGACATAATATGGTTTATTAGATAAATTTAACATTTTGGATATTGATTTATTTAAAACTATCAAAATTATGCAGTAATATGAATAAGTAAAAAAAGTTTAAATTTTTAAGATGTCATTTTAAATTTACTAAGATAATTATGTTTCCTTTTATATTTTAGAAAATAATTTTATCTTTTTAGCTGAAAAATCATCAAACATAAAAAGTATTTACCAATATTTCTCAAGGTATTTCTATCATATCTTATAATTAAGATT
>Ga0169931_10015560_pt1 | contig 10169 bp, 11 predicted proteins | sample Kivu_15m_20L_FD_129675 | JGI IMG/M metagenome (GOLD analysis project Ga0169931, IMG submission 129675) | Freshwater microbial communities from Lake Kivu, Western Province, Rwanda to study Microbial Dark Matter (Phase II) - Kivu_15m_20L... | ecosystem: Environmental > Aquatic > Freshwater > Lake... | reverse complement strand
TTTTTTTATATATAATCTAGTAGATCGTTCATTTCTTGCTAGCCTCTTGCTGAATTCTGAACCAGTTGTTTGAGTTCTTACTCTTCGTAGTTGCCATTCTATAGAAGACGAGTCAGTCCTTTTTGTAGAGTTTAGTCCTATAGAAGCTAGCCTAGTTATTATAGCAGTTCTGGCACTTAGGAAATAGGATTGATGCCACGCATGTCGATGTGTTTGTTGTTGACCACGTGGCGGATAAAGGCTTAGCGTGAGTTAGAACGACCATCGAATAGATTACTAACACTGTTCGGAGTGAGTTGTTAAGCTACTTTGGGCAATACAGTAGGGTCCATATTCGAGTCTTTTCCCAACATATTACTCAATCTTTCCTCGTTCTATAGATCTTTTCCAGCAGTCTAAGCTATCTGTTTGATTGTGTTAATCTAACTGCCAGGGTGTGCTTCTATAAGTGTTTTCAGCTTTTATCGGTCTACTAATCCGTTATTGAGAAGTCGCACTATAAAGGCAGCAGAGAACTTGCCGTGAGCCAGTAGCTACCTGACAGCTTCTGTGGGCAAAAATCCTTACTTATGATTAAACATGGGTTATATGACACTTCGGCAGTCTTTATCTGAAAGAATTCCTTTGAGTTTCTATACATCTACAGTCGAACTGGGTCCTAGAATGTCTCTTAGCTTCTGAGTACTATTTTCAGTATTAAATAGAGCACCAATATCTCCACTATCTTTCTGTAGCAGACTTTAAAGCAAACCTTTATTGAAATGCTTATCACTTCCGAAAGTTTCTTATATGAATGCTGGATCTACACCAGCAGCCATAGCTAGATCTCTTACTGCCTGCATTTATTACTAGGGGACACTTTGTTACTGTCCTACGTCTTTGAGGAAGTCAGCAGGATCTACTTACTTGACTCTTTGGTTAATGATCTAGTGGACATTTTTGTCTCCATAGTCTATCTATGTGCCTGCGTCTAGTCGTTAGTCCCTTCCTGAGGGATGGGCTTAATATCTGCACTACTCTTTGAGTTCCTGGAACTTGCGAGTGTACTACTGTTCGCGGAAGAACAGGTCATCTTGCAATTGCTTAAGTTCATATGGATTGAAGTCTATTTCTTTGCTGTTGTGATTGTACTATGGAAGCGTATGCACCATTGACCGTTCTGCCGACTATTCTTATTCTTGCATTTGCTGGATGGCTCCGAAACTGCCCAGTCTGTTGCCTAAACTGATCTAATTATTGAGTTTGCCCCTTTCTTGCTGATCCACCTAAGTTCTGCATCTACCTTACTCGATCGCAACTATGCTGCCCAGACTGCTACTAGTGTTTTCGTAGTAAGTGTCACTTCTCGCTCTCTTTAGCCTTTTCAGGTAACTGAACTGTTGTCTGATCTACTCGAAATCATCAGAGTCTTTGGTGGCCATGTCTGCCAGTAGTAGTAAACAAGCCAGTAATGCCACAATCAGCAAATCTATAGCGAAAAGTTGTGTCTGTGAGCTGCCCTACTTTTGTTGAAAAATGTATATGCTCAAGATGAGAGCAGGCAAGTGAGTGAAGAAAATCGACAGAAAAGAAAATACGTTGGTCATGCTGGTAAGCACTTTGTGTTATCGCAGATAGCAGCTGAAACACTATCTGTGGAAAAGACGACTGTATACTGCTCTAAAAATTCCACAGTTTATAACAGATACTATTGAAACGATAGAAAATATGCATTTGTTAGTGGGTGTGTTTCTTATCCACATTCTCAGTCCTTTATCTTTTCTAAAGCGACATATCACCAAAATGATGAAAATAATGCCTAAAAGTAAGGAAGTAGCAATCACAGACAACCCTAAAGCCATTACTATGGTTCTGGCTCCATCAGAAATAAGAATCTACGACAATAAACGGGCAGCAGTTGTGGTAGGTTGATCTAGAGTGGCAATAAGAACAGAAGTTTAGAGTGGAACTAGTAGACTAGTGAGGACTGCTAGGCTGCCGAAGAGTTGTCCACTTGCATATACTATTTTAGCGAATATAAGTATAGCTATAGCTATAGAAAGAGTTATGGTAGCTGGCACGTATATTTTGCCGAGTTCTTTGACTTATTTGCAGGTATTGAGAGTGTAGTCTGCCTTGTACCCGCTGGGGCAGACCGAATAGCAGCTACTTCCCAATAAAAAATAGTTTATATTGCATTGAAAACAGGCATTATTTATACATGATAGACAGTCACTATGGCAAGACTGGCATGATCCTGATAGTGCGAATGTACGATTAGGGCAGACAGAAAGACATGTTTGATTGTAGAATAGATAGCCGATACTACAGGAAGAACATCTTGAAGGCGAAGAACACAAATTGCACTAAACTGGACAGGAATTGCAAGTCATATTGATCGACTAAGGGTAAGTACGACTAGGACAGCTGGTGCTGTTGAAACAAGTGTTATTAAAGAAGAAATCAGTGAGACATGATTTACAGGCAGTAGAAGAAGTACAAGCTAGGCAAGGAGATATGCAATTTAGACATGATCCTGAGCTATTAAAGTAAAGATTAGGACATGTATTGAGACAGCTGTAGTTGTTATTGAAAAAGACATAGCCTGCTAGACAGGATGAGCAGTTGGTGGAGGAAGAACAGTTGTTGCACTAAACTGGACAAGTAGTGCACATGCCGTTTTATTGGAAGTATGAAGGAGGACACGAAGATACACATGTGCTGTTAGCTGGCATCAAAAATATAAGAGTATTCGGAGAGGGCAGACAGGACAAACACAAAGAAGGTGAAGAACATCTCTGGCATGGAGATAAACAGAATGCCGAAAGAGACGGCCCTGTATTGGTAGACGCTACTAACTGGTTGTTGTAAAGATATGCAGCTGAGAAAGGGGAAGATGATGATGATAATACAGGTACTTGTATGTTTCTGAGAGTAATGATTGCATTCGTGAAGGATAGACCTGGTCTAGATATAGTCAAAGCAGTAGAGTTTGTGAACGTGCAAGTAGCTCCTGAGGAAAATGAGCAACTCGTATTGGCCAAAGTGGTCAGCTAGGAGGGCAAAAATACCACTAGAGAGGTGAGCAGTGAACTAAGAGTAGAGTTTAAAGCAAAAGGGGAGGAAATTGTGATGGTGATGTTGGAAGCTAGACCTAATACAGTTTAGTTGTTGCTGGTAATACTCATGGTGGTTATGGTAGTGGGATTGAAGGAGAGATTGACGGGAAGACTGTTTTCCATGGCAAATTCTTGGGCATTGAAAGCTGATATGCTTAGGGACATGTTGGTGTTGCTGACATCATAGTTGACTACACTACTAACTGTAAAGGAAATGGAAGAGATAGGCGTGGTCAGAAAGGTCATGTTCAGCACTGTATCGTTTATTTTGGAACAACTTAGAGCTCCAATCCCAGAAAGTGCAGAGCAGGAAGGTGAGGCTGAGAAGGACATAACTGAAGGAATATACAAAAGAAGAGTTTAGCCGATAGAGTGAGGTACTGCGAAAGTGATGTCTATTTGGTATATATTAGTGGCATGAACTAGTAGAGATTGAGGCAATATAGCTAGTGATTGTGTGGTAGCTGGGGTGGTCATGGTGATAGTGAGTCCACTGCTGATAGAGTTTACTGTACCAATGCTACCTCCGGTGGAGAAAGAAAAAGAAGAAGTGGGAGCTAGTGAGGGCGGATTGGTTATGCCTCCTAATACTATAGAAATGCTAAGAGTAGTCCACGTGGTGGCAAAGCAAGAAGAAAGCAATAGTGTATTGCTGCCAGTATTAGTCATCACGCATGAAGTAGTGGGAAATGTGGCTGAGTTAAGCGAGGGGGAGCTGAGAGTGAAAGTTGATGGAAATCGTATAGAAATGGAGCCGCCAGCGGGAATAGAATCTAGTAGTGTTACAGAGATAGTGTATGTTGTTGTGGCATATGTTACTCTAGAAAGGGCATTTATGAATACGTTGCTGGCAGGAATAGACCTTGACTGGATAGTTACAGTGAGACCGCTACTAACACTGTCTACCAAACTGTCAAGTCCCCTGTCCCAGTATGTGGCCACTTGCGCTGATGAAGTAGTTAGACCTTAGGTGGGGTTGAGAACTGAGGGGAAGGAGAGAGTTATGGTTTGACCAGCTACGATTGAACCGCTTACTGATATGTTGCTGAATGTGGCAGTGGGTGTGCTACAAGTAAGGAAGGTATTGGTACTGGTGCATGCACTTTGAATGGTTAGTTGATTGGGAAAGGTGACTGCTATGAAGCTGCCTGAGGTGAGTGGATTGGTGAGTCTGAAAGTGAGAGTGTATGTGGTAATCTGATTGATATTGTTGTTGGTGGGTACTAGAGTGGCGTTGTTGATAGTGCCTGGTGTGCAGTTGTATGTGTTAGTGAGGGTGTCGATAAGGTAGTACTGTCCTGCACTTTAAACCAGAGTAGTAAAAGTAATCGTAAATGGTCTAGAGGAGGGCGGCATGCGTATGGAGAATCCGGTGGAAAAGAGGAAACTGCCGTTGATGTTGATGTTGCTGGTAAGGAAATTTTCGATCAGTAGGTAGGTGCTGTTTTGTTGTACTATAGTGCCTTGGGTGCCAGTGTAGTCGATGCTGGGTCCACTGCTCCAACTAATCTGCATCCACTATCGCTTACTGAAAAGGCACCTTCGCTCATCGGCACTGGGTTTCTCGATACGAATCGCAACGATCGTCCTGAGTTCAGGAGAGATATGGTTAGTGTGAAGGGGAAAATGATCAATCTGAGCGAGTTGGGCTGAGTTGTGGTTTGAGACAGCCCTTGACAGCTTTGGGATACTAGTGCTATACCTCCTGAATCCCACATGAGTTGGAAAGTGATGGGGGAGAAGGGCATGAGAGACCATGGGTTGTAGAGAGAGCTGAGTTGAAAGCTAACCAGACCAGTTGTAGTCCTATTGCTGGAGAATAAGTTAGTGACCGTGAAGACTTCCGAAGAAGTGCGGAGACTAGAACAAGATATACTGTTCTATACGTTCTAGGTTAAATATAGATTACACTGACGGCTGAACAAGAAAGACTACTGACTAAGTTAGTAGCTGCGTTAAACCAAAGTGGAATTGTTATTTGCAAGTATGACCCAGCGATCAGTTTTACTGCAGAATTAAAAGATATGGTGCGAGTTGATGTTTATCCGTTGACGTGTGATGAGCTGATCCATGAGCAGTTGTTGAGAGTGGAAGGGGAGTAGGGTATGGCAGTGGAGGCAGTTTAGATGGGAGTTCCTGAGGTTAAGTATACGCCCATGACTACATTTTAGTTGACTGAGGCCCATGGGTTGTGCATTTGGAACTAAATCATCAAAATAGTACTGATAGTGAGACAAAGTTTTGATTATTAGTCAGGGAGGGGTATATGTCAGGGAAGGACAAATATATTCCTGAGGAGTTGGTGGAGAAAGAACAAGTAGAGGAAGAGTAGGAAGGGGCAGTAGTTGAGGTTAATGCTTGGCAGTTGGTAAGACCAGCACTCTGGTAGTTGTTGGATAAACTGACAATCACTCTAGAGTCTGCGGGTACGTTGGTGGTGGTAAAGGTGAGGTTGAGCTGGTAGTTTACGAGAGTGACTAGTGTGCGGTAGTCGCTAAGCTGGTAGGCCACGAAGCCACACTTAGCCATAGGCACTAGGACAGCTAAGAGTAGAGTCAGGAGGATCATTATATTATAAAATCAAGCTTATATTTTGAATGTGTTATTTGAATACAACTAAATAGATAATAAATCGTAAATGAAACGGAAGTAGTGTGTGCGCACCAAATAGGGAGACGTCCTTATGACTGCAGACAATCTGTTGATCTGTCTATCCAACCAGTAGGGTAGCTATACTAGTCCATAACTGAACTAATCACTGCATTTGCAGTATTATGGTTTTGTTAACATGGACCAGCTGGTACCCTTCTGCAACCTCAACACTCTTTTTCTCAACAATAATCTCATCAGTAATATCTCAGCACTATAAACTCTCACCATCCTTCGTACTCTCAACCTCAGCCACAACAGAATCACATAAATAAAAGGACTAAATACACTCAACCATCTGCACACTCTCGATCTCAGCCACAACCTCATCACCCACATACCCAAACAGTAACTCTAAGGACTCAACAGCTTAGCCACTCTCAAACTCACATCCAATCAACTCGCCCACTTTAACAACATCGCAGCATTATAAGCAGTGCCCACCCTCACTTGTCTCGATCTATCAGCCAACCAGTCTTTCACCTTCGACCCACTACTACTCACTTACCTAAACAACTCCAAACTATCAGTGCTGTCCCTTATGGGCACTCTAGTACCTCGATCAGTACCCAACTACCGCAAACAACTCATCTGCGCATGCACAGCTTTGATGTTTTTAGACGATAGACCAGTGAGTAGTGATTAAAGAGTGCTAGCAATGGCCTGGCAAGAGGGAGGTCTGGTGAAGGAGAAAGAGGTGAGGAACCAAATAAAGGAACAAAGACAGGAGAAATCAGATAAGATATACAGCGAGATAGAAGAAAGGAACAGAGTAGTGGAGGGCAAAAGAAAAATGGTATTAGAGAAACTTACAATCAAAGAAACAGAAAGAATTAGATAACTTAAGAATAAACTCTATAAATAATCAAATAACTAAACACAATAATAAACTATATATTAGGAAAACACGTAAAAATAACTAAACTTAAGCAAATAGTCATAAAAACCACAGTATAGTATAGAGATGTCCTTGGAGTAGAGAAGAATGTGTTAATTGCAAATCAAATAGTTATAATGCTATCTTTAGCTTATGGCTGAGTAGGTCTGCTAGATGGACCTAGACAAGTAGCTTCGCAGCGGATAGGTGCAACTGCCCACCATGCTCATCGACAAGGAAACTCCAGAAGCAGTCTATGTCTACAACGTATAACAATAGCAGCTACCTCTCATCAAGTAGAACTACTATCCTTACGAAACACGACCACTAATAGCAGTTTCCACGCACTCACCTGCTGTTGTGCGTTGGGTGGAAGACTACGATACCATTCTGTCTACTACTTCCCAGCAAGTATAGGGCAACATGAGTGCGCTTGTGGCTGCTTTCAACCTGGCAGTGTACAGCTACGACAGGGCCCACTCACGAAAAATAAAACGGTTCTAGATGGCCTAATTGCAACAACATTTGTAAGAATTGCAAATAAAAATATAATAGCGCATGAAACAGTAGCAGTCTTTGGATTAGCTAGACTGATCTGTTATGTCTTATAGTTGGTTAGATAAACAAAAAGCATAACAAAAATGCGTATAGATTTTTAACAGGTATAGGGGCATTTATGTTTATTTTCCAATTAATAGTGCTTTTGCTATGACATTCTTGATGAAACTAATGAATATATATTTTATTGATGATATATGCTGATAGGGTATTATATGATATATGCTAATAGGGTATTATTTGGACTATTATTATAATACTAAAACATGAACAAGGACAGCCCCTACTCAGTGCGCACCTCCAACGGCACTCTCGAACTCACCAAGGGCAACTACCTCAGCCTCATGCGCAAACACAAACACAAACACATACGCAAAACACACCAACCACAAAACAAGCAGCCCAACACACATCACCAACAAACCCACAAATAAAATATTAGACAATAAAATGCACACTCTACTCATCACTAACACCAAAAACAACAGGTTCATTTCTAAAAATAGAAAAAAACTTAAAGTTTGAGGGAGAATGAGGGTTTTTATTGTAAGGACGGGGAGGTGTTCTGTTTTTAAGACAAGCAGGTGTACAGTTTGACCCTGCCAGTGATAGACCTGTAGATGGACAACGATTGTGAGTCGGAGTGGGGAGAGGTCTGTCTTGGGGTAAGCAGTCTCTCGTGGTAGCTGTCTGTGGCTACCCACCGGTCACTGGCCTAAATATAATGATATTTACTCTGATATTCACAATAGAAATATAGCAACTAAGCCAATCTTTGTGAGATAAATATGCCAGCCAAAGTCAATATTAGTCTATTCTCAATGCCATAAGCCAGATCGCTATAGTTTTATATATTTAGGACAAGTATTTGCATTATTAACGATTTTTGCATACACTTGTAGATATTTATCTTCTATTTAATAAGGTTGTAGTTGTACTATCATATTCTCGAGTGCAGGTAGGACCGGCCATCTCCAAACGAAAAGTCATGTTTGCCAGGACTAGAGTGTCTATACTCACCCACTCGGTACCTTACATGATCATAGAGAGGATACTCGTTCCTTCTGTATGCGTAGTCGTGTCTTTTGATAGGTGAGTAACTGCCACTGTTGTATCTGGAAACGATTTTGGGTTATTATTCGGCTGAGGGATGCACTATAGACTCAATCTGCCTTATATGATACGCTGAATCAATGTCCTCTGATCGTTTTTCCCTAGATACTGTTCTATTTCTTTCTTTCAAAGCAGAACGACTACGGTCCTTAATGACGTATCTGCTGCCTTAATGATATATCGATTATTGACTAGGGGCAGTTATTAGTGGTCTGTACTATGCATTAGCCTTAACTGTTACTCCTTGATCAATGAAGAAGTTCTTGCTTTGCGCTTTGACCACTTCCATGTCATTTATATGAGGTGGATAGTATATGATTTGCCTGCATGCTCTCTTATTTACTTCTATTGTGGTGTTATCTCCATCCTGGTGACTTTTTTAGGCACAATAACCTTTTCGATTACTGTCTAGGGCACTGCTTATCGGACGTAACTGCGTACATGCTATACAGCGTAGTAGTCGGTCTTGGTTACTTACCTTGGGATCGTTTATATTTGCCTCTACTACCTGTAGTCGATCACTTTACGCACCACTGGCACCCTTTCTACTCTTTATACATCTTTGTAGTCGAGTACTGTGCGTTTGATAGGGTAGTAGACTATCTACGACCTTACATCATCCACTGGTTAGTATCTTCTGTGAATATATTGTTACCTTTAGTATGGATCGTAGCCTACTGTTTAGTAAACTGGTTCGTAGGCAGGTGTGTGTCTGTAGTTATAGTGTTTGTGAGTTCTCCTTCGACTGCGCTGGTGCAGGTAGTCGTCGTAGTGGTCGTGTCTCCTGTGAAACATGTAGATTGATATAAGATTGCTATCAGTATATCTCTGCACTCAATATATAAGGATTTTGTGTGCTTTATATATAAGCAATCAGAGTCTTCAATATATATAGTATTGTATAGTGTATGCAGGGCGGGCGAGGCGACCTAGACGAGAATGAAAAGTTGTTGGTATAGGCTTTCCGCTTACAAAACGAGTAGGCATACGACTAGGCCTTATAGTAGTTGGTGTGTTATGCAGGTATTGAGTGTGTTAGTAAGGAAGTTGGCTTTGGCGGGAGATACGCTCATACGAATTATTTAAAAAATACAGTCCAGCTCATAGTTTTACCTACGCAACATGCAACTCATGAAATAGTAAAGAGATCTCGTGAGTGAGAAAGACTATCGATAGTTTCTGCTTAAAAATGAAAAAATATTGTCGCGCAACTTTGAAAAAAATGCATATTTGGCTTTGTTGATGCAGGAAATGGAGGAGAGACAGAGCAGTCCCACCCAGCGCAAGTGGACGGGCAAGTAACATAACGAAATGCGGAGAGCAGTGGAGCAACAAATAGGACTGCCTCAGTTGTGTTTAATGTTTAGCAGATTTAGCGAGGAATAAGTGCGTAGAAAACAGCAGGAGACCATAAGCAGTCTAAGAAAGCAGCAGGATTCAGCTAACGGTCTGAGAAACGAATAGAACCAGCTTGATCTATGAACGTGATCCATAGACTACATGCAAAATACATAGAAAATATTTAATATCAGTAATTATAAAAGGAAAAGCACTATTTAAACCTTATCTCGTTTGATTATCCTTAAGATACATAAAAATCTATTGGGAAATAATAGTTGCTTTTAATTAAATAAGAATAGTTTATATTGTAAATGTTTGTATCAATAGAGTGATGGAAACTAAGGGATTATCATGACATTTACTACTGCTTCGCCATCACCGACTATTCACATCCCGACTCCACATACCTCTCTCTTCTCGACCTTCCTCGCCTTTCCCTTCCACTATAACCCTATCTTGCACCATATCCATCCCTTCCACCGTAGCTTACTGTTTCTTCGATTTTGGACTGTTTGTGCACACATTTGGCCTTG
>Ga0169931_10015559_pt1 | contig 10169 bp, 7 predicted proteins | sample Kivu_15m_20L_FD_129675 | JGI IMG/M metagenome (GOLD analysis project Ga0169931, IMG submission 129675) | Freshwater microbial communities from Lake Kivu, Western Province, Rwanda to study Microbial Dark Matter (Phase II) - Kivu_15m_20L... | ecosystem: Environmental > Aquatic > Freshwater > Lake ... | reverse complement strand
TCGACCATCGAGCACCTGATGGCGGCGTTTGCCGGCGTTGGTATCGATAACGCCGCGGTCCGTGTCTCAGGTCCCGAGATGCCGATCCTCGATGGCTCTGCAGCGATTTTCGTTGAGCGCTTTCTTGCGGTTGGAGTCCGTCGTCTCTCGTCTACTCGCCGCCGCTTCATCGTCCGCAAGGCTTTCGAATTGCGTCGCGGTGACAAGGTGGTTCGCGTTGAACCAGCATCTCGTCAGCGTTATCGCTGCGAGATCGAGTTCGGCAGCCAAATGATCGGTCGACAGGCCGTTGAGTATGTCCCGTCGAAAGCTGCATTTCTCAAGCTCGCTGAAGCACGCACGTTCTGCCATTTGAATGAAGTGAACGCGATGCGTTCTGCTGGACTCGCCCTCGGCGGTTCGCTCGAGAACGCAGTCGTCGTGACCGATACGGAAGTCCTCAATGCGGAAGGTCTTCGCGGGGAAGACGAATTCGTTCGTCATAAGCTTCTCGACGCGATCGGCGACTTTGCGCTGCTTGGTGGGACTCTCGTCGGTCGAATCACTTTGTGCAAGTCGGGTCACGGGATGCATGCAGAGTTCATGCATCAGTTGATGAAGCGTCACCTCGAGTATCTTGAGATCGTCGATGAAGACGAGCGCAGCAGTGAAGACTCCGACGTGACCGTCGGCGCCTCAGTGTTCGGCTGAATCTTCGGCCTCGTCGATGATTCGAGTCTCCGACTCAACCCGCAGCAGCCGTTAATCCATCCAGAAAATTTTTCGCCACTTCATGCCAGCCGCGTGTCTTGAACCCGCGCAGGATCGTCGCCAGTTTTCCGAGAAACAGCTGGCTCTTTGCGAGCCGATCGAACTGCGCGAGTCGAACGATTTCGGCGGCAAGCCCCATATCGTTGCTGAGAAGCGCCAGTTCCATCAAGTTGCTCACGACGTCGCTGTTGCCGGAAAAACTGCCGAGCTGAGCGCCCAGAGATCTCTTTGCGCCAGCAATCCGTTGGTCGTCCTGAGGCTCCTGCAAGGCGATCAGCGATTTCATCAAAGCGACTTCCGGATTGCCCGGCACGAGTCTTTCGCAGGTGCCCGCGCAGTCCCATGCTCGGGAGACATCACCAGTTACCATGTAGGCCTTGGTCAGTTGGAACCAGGCAATGATCTCTTCGGGAGCAAGCGAAACGGATACGCGCAGTATCTCGATCGCTTCCCCTGGCTCGCCCAGTTCGAGTAGCGCCTGGCCGTGCAGCGTGTGCACGGCGGCAAAGGGTTCCCCGACCGTTTCGCATTCATCAGCGCAAGCGCGGTAGTCGCCAAGATTGAGAGCCGTCCACGCTGACAGAAATCGAAGTGCGGTCAAGGGCACCGCATCTGCGAGCCGGCGTGTTGCGTCGAAAAATGCCACGCCGACATCCGCCGAGATTGCGATGTGTGCCATTCGTCCAAGCCAATCGAGTAGACCGACGTCGTGTTCCTCGAGGAGTGAGTCAGCTTCCAGAAAAACTTTCTGGTGATCGAACTCTCCGTCGAGAAACGCGTCCACACCAGATGTCCAAAGCAGAATGCTTCGTCTCGGATCTCCGGCGATCATTGCCGCGCAAACGGTTCGCGCAAGTTCTTCGGCAGGTGGCGATGTCCCGGTACTCTTTGCTCGAGCCTGGTACCAGGCAGCGAGTTTTGGGTAGTCCTTTAGTGCAATGGCGTCGTCAGATCGCGACGGTTCATCGCGATCTTGACCTTCAAATGCCATGGCATCGGATTTCGGCATGACTCGTATCTCCAGCGTCCGTGCTTCTCTGTGGGGCTGGGGCGTCCGTTTCACTTGAATTGTAGCATGAGCTCGTGCGTGACCCCTCGGCGGATCAGGTTGGTTTCGGGTCCAGGCGCAACGCCCGCCTTCTGCGACACGAGTTGTCAGCTCAATGCCACTTCCAATACGGCTCTTCTTGATTGATTCACGATGAGGCCTGAACTCGGGAGGGGTTGCCTTGCTTGCCTCATTGCCTATTTCTTTTTTGGTGGGAGCCTGGTGTGGCCGGGTGTTTCAGTGGCCATTTTTGCGCGATCTTCCATTGGCTTGGGTTGCGCTCCTGGGCATTGCCATCTTTGCTTGTCAGTTCCGCAGGGGTGCTGGCCCGCAATCCTCGCGCGTCGTTGTGCGCAGCTTTGTAATCGTCTTCAGTTCATTGTGGGGATTTCGACACGCCGCACCGCAGCCGGAACACAGCCTCGAACGAGTGACCGTAGTGAGCGCGGCTTCGCAAATGCCGGGTCGACAAACGCTGCTCGTGCAATGGCAGGATCATGTCTTTGAGGCAACGGGCATCGGATGGCCTGGTGCGATGGGCGAGGTCACGGTCGTTCGTCGGCAGACGCTTCTCGGATCTCGGTCATCATTCTTTCGACCTTTTGTTGGGAAGGATGTCGAGGCCATTCCGGAGTCAGTATTTGGGCGCTGGTCGCACCGTCTTCGAGCATGGGTACAAGAACGAAGCGATCGTTATGGTCCTTTGATTGGTGGTTGGCTTCGCGGGCTTCTGGTTGGCGATCAGATGGAGTTACCCGGCTGGGTTGACGCTTCATTCAAGCGCACAGGCCTCTATCATTTGATCGTCGTAAGCGGATCTCACGTTACGTTCGTCGCTGGGTCGATCGCTCTTCTCCTGTTCGGACCGTTTCGTCTCTTGTACGCGATTGGTTGGCTCAGCGCACGGCGATGGGTCGAATTGGAGTCGCTGCTTTGCGCGGTGGCGATTCTTGGCGCTTTGCTTTACGCGGGCATGGTTGGAATGCCACAGTCGGCGCAGCGAGCCGTGTTCGGTTTTGGTATCGCTGGCTTCAGCAGGCTTTTCGTCGGACAGTTGACGATATCGCGTAGACTCCTTGTTGCCGGTGTAGCGCAGGCCGTCTTCTTTCCCACCGGGTTTCTTTCCATCTCGACCCTGATGAGTTGGATCGCCTATCTGTTTGTGGTTGCCGCAGCAGAAGCCGTTCAGGAGAAAAACTGGAGTTCCCGGGTCGGTGTCCTCTGCGGATTGCAGATCAAGCTTACGGTCATCATGGCAGCATTCACGAGCCAGCTTTGTCTCGGCGGGATACTTGCAAATGTCCTGGCGCTTGCCACCTTTCCAATCGTCTTCCTTGCGTCGGTGGTCCTGCTGGTCCCTTCCGATACGGCGGGTCTTCTGGCGCGTGGTTCAGTTGGTATAGTTCGATGTTTTCTCGATTTGGTCTCTGATTTCAATCGGTTCGGGAGTACGTTTCCGCTGTTCGTCGTTTCTTTCCACGACACTGGAACATGGGCTCGATTGCTTGCCGCAGGACTCGGGTTCTGGTGGACGTTAAGTGCTTTGGGGGATTTGTCGATACGTCGGTCAGGGCCGCGAAAGCGGCCAGAAAGTGATCCAGATTCAAAGCAAATGCATTTCGTTCAAGCGACTTACTGGAGATGACATGACCACCGGCTCGCACGGTTCCCTCGCAGGCAAGTCCATTCTCGTTGTCGATGACGTTGAGAAGGTTCGCGATGAATTGGTCGCGCAGTACCGGGCGATCGGGCTGAACGTGGCAGGTGCAGTATCAAACGGATTGGCTGCTCTGGAGTTCCTCCGCGTGAATCACGTTGATCTCGTCAGCCTCGACATAATCATGCCCGAAATGGACGGAATCGAATGCTATCGGCGAATCAAGGCAGAGGGGATGACTGCACTGCCATTTTTCGTGAGCTGGCTTGCAGGTGATCCAAGGGTGGCAGACGCCCTCAAGACCGAGATCCCGGCGGATCTCTTTCAGGGAAAACCTGTAACCGAATCATCCCTTCTCGATCGCGTGGCAAAGGTTCTTGCGCGTCCGGCAGTGGTTCATTTCGCATCTACTCCCGATTCTGCGAATGCGGAAGACACAGCAAACGAGATGATAACGGCCGCCTGAGCGACTCCGTTCTCACCCCTTCGATACCAATTTTTGTTTGATTGTGGTTCTGCGAGCGGTCGCGCTTGCCGATCACATCGACGAGTTCTCACGTCACGAGGAAAGCTCAGGGCAACCCATCAAGCCGACTGGGCTGCCGGTTGCGGTCTTCCTTTGACGTTCGACTGCGAGTCTCCGCTGATCAGCGATGGTTGCTGATCACTTCGCGAGGCTCTCGTCGTTGCGATATAGGCGCTCATGCCAGCCACGACAGCGGCGAATATTGCGACCAGAAAGAACGCACCGTGCCATGCGGCACCGAGAAGAAAGAACAGGACTGCAGCGATCGTCGTGACGAGGGCGTTCACCCAGACCTTGTCGCGATGCACGAGGGCGAGCTCTCCCTTCAGTATCCCGGTCGTGTGACCGTCGAGGACGACGTGCTTTTCTTTCGGCTTGTAGAGGTGCTTCAGTGCCGTGCGCGGACGATAGACATACTGCGCATGCCAGAAGGGCAGGTGCAAGAGCTGGATGCCCGCAATTTCCAGTTCAGTCCTTTGGTCCAGGAGATAGTCCACGTGGGTCTGGGCGATCTTGTAGTGATAGAGATCTACGTGTTGCTTGGCTCGGCGCAGCGCTTCTTCCTCGCCAACCTGGATTCCTGCGATCGCGAGTCCGTTCGCAAACTTGAACTCGAAGAATTCACGTGAATCGTAGGCGGTGCGCTCTTTCTCTATTTCCTGCATGCGTCCGCGGGAGAAGGTCGAGTCGAGCGGAAAGCCGTCCCATTCGACTTTGATCGCTTCTTTGGGTTCATGGAGCCGCGTTAGGCCCCACTTTTCGCAGATGTTGTTGCGGCCGTTGATCGCCCACCGATAGCTTCTGCGGAACTGCCCTTGCTCCACGAGGAAATCTGATCCCGGGATGTCTTCGTTCGTGCGACGATGTTTTTTCGTGAGCCCTTTCCACACTGTGTGCGCTTCGAGGGATACGACCCAGTAGGGCATGCTGATCCCGCTGATGTCGACGATGAAGTATTCCTTCTCTGCGAGAGACGGGTTGTGATGGAGGCGTTTCAGCCACTCCATGACAAGGTCCTTCACTTTTCGGGGGTCGGCCGTATTCGGGACAATATAGTGGTCGCCGTAGACGTCCTTCTGACCGGACTCCATGTCGAGCCTGAACGTCGCCGAGCAGACTGGACACATCAGGAGGTAGTCCCGGAAGTCATACTGGGACGGTGATCCGCACGCCGGGCACGATAACTCATGCATGAGATGGCTTCCTCCTGTCGGATTATGGTAGCACGGTTGGCCATTGACAGAGATTGTTGGGGACTTAAGTTGCAAGGTTGAGGCAGGCGGCAGCGCGCAGGGAGTGGACCCGAATCAGGGGGATCGCTTGAGGGCCCAGCCCGCAGTCAGCTCTGAAGTGAGCCCCGGACGGGTTGTCCGGGCTTCGAGTGCAACGAAAGAAGTTGGATTTAGGTCAGTAAAAACAGCGGCTTCATGAATGAGCGTGGATGTACCACGTCGGGTTTTGCAGCCGCCGGAAATGAGACATCAAGTCTACGAGGAGCAGCATTATGGGCAAGATTATCGGAATCGATCTCGGGACGACGAACTCTGTGGTTGCCGTCATGGAGCAGGGCCAACCCAAGATTATCGCCAATGCTGAGGGTCATCGCACGACGCCCAGCGTGGTTGCCTACACCAAAGACGGCGATGTTCTGGTCGGTGCGTCGGCACGCCGGCAATCGGTCACGAACCCGGATCGCACGGTCTATTCAGCCAAGCGTTTCATTGGCTGCACGTTCGCCGAGCGCGAAGCGGAAGCCAAGCGCATGCCGTACAAGGTCGTCAAAGGTAAGGGCGGAATCGCCGTGATGTCGATCGACGGCAAGGAGCATACTCCGCCAGAGATCTCGGCCAAGGTTCTCGGCAAACTGAAGCAGGCTGCAGAAGACTACCTCGGTGAAACCGTCACGGAGGCCGTCATTACGGTGCCCGCTTACTTCAACGACAGCCAGCGTCAGGCAACCAAGGACGCCGGCAAGATTGCTGGTCTCGACGTCAAGCGGATCGTCGCAGAACCGACAGCAGCAGCGTTGGCCTACGGCCTCGACAAAAAGAAGAACGAGAAGATCGCCGTGTACGACTTCGGTGGCGGTACATTCGACGTCTCGATTCTCGAAGTCGGAGAGAACGTTGTTGAAGTGCTCGCGACGAATGGTGACACCCATCTCGGTGGTGACAACATCGATGAGATCCTGATCGACTTTCTCGTCAAGACGTTCAAGTCGGATACGGGCATCGATGTGTCGAAAGACCCGATGGCGATGCAACGTCTGAAGGAATCAGCCGAGAAGGCCAAGATCGAGCTCTCATCGGCGATGTCCACCGACGTGAACCTTCCGTTCCTCACGGCCGACCAGAGCGGCCCGAAGCACTTGAACGTGACCCTGCAGCGCTCGAAGTTCGAGCAGCTGGTTGGCGAAGTGATCGAGAAGACGTTGGCACCGTGTCGCCTCGTGATGAAGGACGCCGGCCTTACCAACAAGGAAATCAATGAGGTTCTTCTTGTCGGTGGATCGACCAGAATTCCCCTCGTTCAGCAGAAGGTTAAGGAGTTCTTCGACAAGGAACCAAACCGATCGGTGAACCCGGACGAAGTGGTTGCTGTTGGTGCAGCAGTGCAGGCTGGGATCCTCGGCGGCGAGGTGAAGGATGTCCTCCTTCTCGACGTCACGCCTCTGTCCCTCGGTATCGAAACCTTGGGCGGCGTAGCGACCAAGCTGATCGAACGCAACACCACGATTCCGACGCGACGAAGCCAGACGTTCTCGACGGCCGCTGATAGTCAGACGTCGGTCGAGATCAACGTGCTCCAGGGTGAGCGTGAAATGGCTCGCGACAACCGGCAGCTGGCTCGCTTCAGTCTTGTCGACATTCCGCCGGCACCGCGCGGCGTGCCCCAAATCGAAGTGACGTTCGACATCGATGCCAATGGGTTGGTCGCGGTTTCGGCAAAGGATCTTGGCACGGGCAAGGAGCAGAAGATCACCGTCCAGGCCTCGACCAGGTTGACGGACGAAGAGATCAAGAAAATGGTGAAGGACGCTGAGCTTCACGCGGAAGAAGACAAGAAGAAGCGCGAGGTCGTGGAAGCGCACAATGGGCTCGACTCAATGTGCTTCCAGGCTGAAAAGATGATCAAGGACAATGCGGACAAGTTGCCCGCGGACGTCAAGACCGAGGTCGAGAGTGCAATTGCCGATGCGCGCAAAAAGCTTACGAGCGAAGATGCCGCAGAGCTCAAGGCGGCGCGTGAGGCTCTTGAGACGCGAGTTCACAAGCTTGCCGAAACCCTCTACAAGGATGCCGGAGCGAAGGCAGGCGCAGAAGCAGGGGCAGGCGGAGCATCAGGAGCGTCGACTGGCGCACCAGGTGGCAACCGCAAGGGCGCCAATGACGATGTCGTCGATGCCGAATATGAAGAAGGTTCGCCGAAGTAATTTCCGCCTGAGTCAGTAACTGATTCGGACAACAAAGAAAAAGCGGGGATCGGTTTTCCGATCCCCGCTTTATTTTTTGCATGATCAACGAAGGACTATTTTCGTTTGTCGAACATGTTCAGCAGTTCAATCGGCAGGGGAAACACGATCGTCGAGTTGTGATCCGATGAGATGTCGCTGAGGGTCTGCAGATACCGCAGCTGCAATGTCATTGGGTTGGTCGACAGAAGATCGGCAGCTTCCTTGAGCTTCGTCGCTGCCTGAAGTTCACCCTCAGAGTTGATGATTTTTGCGCGACGTTCGCGTTCAGACTCGGCCTCGCGAGCCATGGCTCGCTGCATCTCCTGCGGCAGGTCGATGTGCTTGACCTCGACGGCAGACACCTTGATCCCCCATGGATCCGTGTTCTGATCGAGGATTTGTTGTAGCTGCGAGTTCACCTTGTCGCGCTCGGTCAGGAGGTCGTCCATCGTGTGCTGGCCGAGAATCGATCGCAGGTGGGTCTGCGCAAGCTGACTCGTTGCGTACAGGTAATTCTCGACGTTCACGATGGCCTTGTACGGATCCACGACGCGAAAGTAGACGACGGCGTTGACTTTGAGGCTCACGTTGTCGCGGCTGATGATGTCCTGAGGTTCGACATCCATCGTGATGGTTCGAATCGAGATGCGAATCATTCGATCGATAACAGGAATGATAAGAATCGGCCCGGGTCCCTTCGGTGTTCCAAGCGCCCTTCCCAGTCGAAACACCAAGGCGCGCTCATACTCTGGGATGATCTTGAGCGAGGCAGCGACGATTGCTACGAGGATGACAACAACGACTCCAATACCTTCAAACATGGCGACCTTCTTCTCCAGATTTGTGTTCAAACATCAACGGACACATCTACGACCAGACCTTCGGCGCGAATGACCTTCACTCGTGTTCCCTTTGGGGGATCTCCATCTGCAGCATCGATGCGCGCTTGCCAAATCTCTCCGGCAATACGCACCTGTCCGACACCGTTTCGAAATTCACTGATGACTGGACCGATCTGACCGATCAATCCTTCCTTGCCGGATTTGACTGTGCTTCGCTCCGCGCGCAAGACCATTATTCCGACGGCCATCGTCACCCCAGCAATGGTCAATGCACCCGGTACAATCGCAAAAAGTGAAACGCGCAGCCCGTATTCGTTTCCCGGATCCACCAGGAACACCGAGCCGATGACAATCGAGACAAGTCCGCCGATGCCGAGAATACCGAAACTCGGCACGAACATTTCGGCCACCAGAAGTGCAACCCCTACGAGAATCAATCCCACGGCTCCGTAGCTGACCGGCAGTACTGATGTGGCGATCAGCGCGAGGATCAGGCAAATCGCTCCCGCAATCCCCGGGAACAGGGCGCCGGGATGAGTCAGCTCAAAACCAAGACCGATGATCCCGGCAAGGAACAAGAGATAGAAAAGGTTAGGGTTGGAGAGAATTTCGAGAAGCTTCTGCCGAAGAGTCTTCTCGTGCTTCACAATCGGTGCACCAGTCGTCGTCAGGGTCGTCTTCGCGCCGTTGGCGAGATTGACCTCTCGACCAGAAATCTGCGCGAAGAGATCCGCTTCGTTCTTTGCGATGACATCGATCACTTTCGCTTCAAGCGCCTCTTCAGCGGTCACAGATTCAGAAGCGAGCACAAAGGACCTTGCCATTTCAACGTTGCGATTGCGGACGTTCGCGATGGATTCGATGAATGCGACTGTATCGTTGGCGATCTTCTCCTTCATCTCGTCGCTCTCTTCGCCAGAGTTGGTACTTCCGACGGTGACTGGATGCGCTGCTCCAATGTTTGTGCCCGGAGCCATTGCCGCGACATGCGCTGCCAGCGTGATGAATGCTCCAGCACTTCCGGCCCGCGCACCAGCAGGCCCAACCCATACGATGATTGGGAACTCTGCACCGAGGATTTCCTTGACCATGGAGCGGGTTGACTCGAGCTGGCCACCAGGTGTGTCGAGTTTGATGATCATGCCACGAAAGCCTGACTTTCGAACGTTGTTTATGGCCCCGCTCAGAATGTCGGAAGACGCTGGTCCAACGATTCCGATCTCAATTTCCAGCCAGGAATTCTCGTTGGCCGGTGTGGGTTCAGCGAGCGCACGGACACTGGTCAAAATGACAGCGCACGCGATTAACAGGATGGAATTCACGAAATGGGCGAGTCTATTTTGGAGCATGGATCAAATCCCTGATGAATTGGAGATGTCGCCAGGCTTCGCGCTTGAGTTCCGGGTTGCGGATGAGCTCACGCGGATGAAGGGTGCAGATGATTCGTGACTCGTCACTGGACTCAATCACTGCGCCGCGGGTGATGTCAGTCTTCCCATCGATTTTCAAAATTCTTTTCGCGACGTCGTCGCCAAGAGCCACAACAAACTTCGCTGAGATCTCACGTGGAACCAGTCCGTCGACCGGGAAATTCGAGGTTCCGACGACAACGTAAGATTTGATCTCGGCTGCAGTCATCATTTTCAGAAAGAGTTCAGCACAGGCAGGATCAAAATTCTCTGCCACCCCGTTCGTGGCATCTGCAAGGGTTCGCGGTTCCTCGGCGTCTGTAATGAACAACACATCAACGCTGCGGGGAGCTTTTGACGGTACCGCGGCTACTGAGGCTTCGCGGCGCCGTCGAGCGGGTTTTGTGATTCCGCGCTCAAGCATCCAATGTCGCCAGGATTCGAATTGATCAACAGCGAGGGGCATCAATGCGGACCCAATCC
>Ga0169931_10015558_pt1 | contig 10171 bp, 4 predicted proteins | sample Kivu_15m_20L_FD_129675 | JGI IMG/M metagenome (GOLD analysis project Ga0169931, IMG submission 129675) | Freshwater microbial communities from Lake Kivu, Western Province, Rwanda to study Microbial Dark Matter (Phase II) - Kivu_15m_20L... | ecosystem: Environmental > Aquatic > Freshwater > Lake ... | reverse complement strand
GGTTGCTCCCCACCCCGCCTCGCGGCGACGCAGTTACCTTCGGCTTCACGGGGCCACAGCAAAACCCCGTGGCGGGGACTTCCACCCCGCTGACATCGCGCCCTCATGGGCGCACTGAGCCGGGTGCGGGAGTGCACGGGTTCTGGCTGTGGCGGTAGACCTGGAAGAGTTGTGGGTGGCTGGTGCTTGCGGGTTTTGACTGGGGGGGTGGTGCTGGCTGGGTTGGGTGAGTGACTGTGGGGAGGCTGAGCCCGTACACTGCCGTGCACGGCACCCCCTGGGACAAAAGCCAGGAGGCTATTTCGCTTTCCAGCAGGAGGCTAACGGCCATGCCTCGATGCTGGAAACCGTGGGGGCGTTGTTTGCGGCGAACAGTTCCAGGCCCCGACTGGCCGGGGATGGGAAGACGAGTGCAGTCAATACCTGCGTCCCGCCGTTGACGAATACCTCGACGGAGCATGCATCGAGCAGAATGCGGAGCTCCACCTTGCCTGCCGGATCGGCGAGCGGCGCGGTGGCGAAGGCTTCAAACTTTGGACTGAAGCCAACTGTCCCGGAGCGGGTGCGCTCGACCACCACCAAGGCTTTGTCGCGGTCGACGCTCACCACCGTTTCTTCCTTGTCCCCCACGAATAACTTCACGCCAGCATTGCCACTCGCCGCCGGGACGAACTTGACGGTCAAATCCAGCGGCCCGGACCGCACTCCCGCCTTCTTCGCCCAAGCGGTGGCCTCGGCCGCGGTTCCACCGTCGAACCGCTGAACCGGTCCGCGGTTGGTCGAGAGTTCGCGCACTGGCGCGCTCGCCAGCCGGGGCCCGGCCTTTGTGGTGATCACTGAGAGTTCCCGGGGGACAGTCATCGCGCTTCGCCACGGGGTTGTCGGCACATCGTTGGCGTACTGCCAGTTGCTCATCCACCCCAGCGCTATGCGGCGGCCGTCGCGGGCCGGGATGTCAGACCATGTCACGGCGGCGTAGAAGTCCGGGCCGTGGTCCAGCCATAGCGCCGGCTCGATGTTCTGGCCGGGTTTTTTCCTCGGGTGCGAGGGGTCGATGGCGAATGTCCTGCCATCGAAGTCGCCGACGAAGTACTGACATCCGGAGCCGCCGGCGGGAGCGCCGGATCCGACATTCACGACCAGTACCCACCTTGTCTTTCCCTCAACCTCCATTGGAAAGAGGTCCGGGCACTCCCAGATGCCCTCGACCGATCCGGCGGGACCGAAGTCGCTCAGGTGCGTCCAGGCCTTCAGGTCCGGTGAGGCGTAGTAACGGACCTGGCGTTTGACGGGCCAGGCCACCGCCATGACCCATCGTCCCGACTGGGCATGCCAGATCACCTTCGGGTCCCGAAAGTCCTTCTCCCCGATGTCCAGCACCGGGTTGCCGGCGAACTTTGTCCAGGTTCGGCCCCGGTCGGTGCTGTAAGCCAGGTGCTGTTCCTGGCGCGGTTTTTTGGTGTGGTGGCCGGTGTACAAGGCAACCAGTGGGGGCTTGCCCTCCTTGCCGAACCCGCTGGTGTTCTTCCAGTCCACCACGACGCTGCCGGAGAAGATCATCACATCGTTCTCCTCCCGCAGCGCAACTGGCAGGTGCTCCCAGTGCAGGAGATCCTTGCTGACCGCGTGGCCCCAGCTCATGTGGCCCCATTTGTCGCCTTCCGGATTGTGCTGGAAAAACAGGTGGTATTCCCCGTCGTAGTAGACCATGCCGTTGGGGTCGTTTATCCAGTTCCTTGGTGGCGTGAAGTGGTACTGGGGCCGCCAGGGCTCGCAGTAAGGCTCGGCGGCGTTGCCGACGTTGAGGGCTCCGGCCAACGCGATCAGGATGGTCAAAAGGTGTTGCGAACGGTTCATGGGATCGACATCCACGAGTTTGGTCTTTTTTCCAGTCAGGAAGGTGCGGGTTTCGAGAAAAAGCACCAGCAGGGTGGCGACGATGAAGACGCCGAAGGAGATCCACCCGTAGGGGATGAGGTCCAGGCGGTAGTCGGTGAGGTTGATGGCTACCGGGATGACGATCACGCTAACGAAGCCGCTTAGCACGGCGAGGGTGTAGGCAAGCCATTTCATTGCTTTCCTCCCGGCGGGAATGGTCGTGGCGCCAGCATTGAGGCGCGGTGTTGAATGAGCCCACACCGGGGAAGAGCGGGCTCATTCAACCTGACCTGGAGAGTCACCGGCCGCGCAGGCGGGAAATCAGGCGGCTGATCAGGCCGGGGCGGGCGCGGCGCTGGGCGGAGTCGGCGGTTGTGGGCCGGGCTGCCGCGGCGGGGGCTTCTGGCAGGGCTGGTTGCGCCCCGGCATCGGCCGGGATGGCTGCCCGGGTGGCTGGCACAAGCTTGTAGATGCCCTTGCCCTCTGCGCTGACGATGGTGAGGTAGGCCTCGCCGGATTCATCCTCGCCGAAGGTGATGACGGGCAGCATGGGGCTGGGGATGGCGTAGTTGCCCCGCACCTGTCCGGTCTGCTGGTTGTAATCGAGCGCCCAGACCTTGCCGGAGACATAGTCGGCGTAGAGGTACTTGCCCACCAGCTCGGGGATGGCCTTGCCGCGGTAGACGAAGCCGCCGGTGATGGATTTGCCCACCTGGTGGTCGTACTCCCAGATCGGGTCGATCAGCGGGGTGACGGGGGGCTTGCGCTTGCTGGTGCCGAAGGGCTTGGTGGCCTCGCGCAGGTTCCAGCCGTAGTTGCCGCCCCTGGTGATGACATCGATCTCCTCCCACAGGTTCTGGCCGACATCGGCGCAGAAGAGGGCGCCAGTCTTCCTGTCGAAGGCGATGCGCCAGGGGTTGCGGAGGCCCAGGGCCCAGATCTCTCCCCTGGCGCCCTCGCGGCCGACGAAGGGGTTGTCCCTGGGGATGGCGTAGTTCTTGCCCGGGTCCCTGGCGTCGACATCGATGCGGAGGATCTTGCCGAGCACGGTGTCGAGGCGCTGGCCGGCCTCGAACGGGTCGTTGGCGGCGCCGCCGTCACCGAGGGCGATGTAGAGTTTGCCATCGGGGCCGAAGGCGATGGTGCCGCCGTTGTGGTTCCAGAAGGGCTGATCGATCTGCGTCAGCACCTCCTCGCTGTTCAGGTCGGCCTCGTCCTTGCTGCCGGGCTTGAGCCGGAAGCGGGAGAGGATGGATTTGCGGGGCATCTCGCGGTTGGTGAAGTAGCAGAAGAACTCGCCGTTGTCGCGGAAGCGGGGGTGGAAGGCCAGGCCGAGGAAGCCTTCCTCGTTCTCCTTGTCGCTGTAGCGGACGCGGCTGGTGAGATCGAGGAACAGCTTGCTGTCGCCGGAGCCGGTGGCGGGGATTTGATGGATCTTGCCGTGCTGCTCGGCCATGAACAGGCGGCCGGAGCCGTCGCCTGAGTGGGTGACGATAATGGGGCGGAGTGGGTTGGGTTTGTCCTGGTCATCGACGGGTTTGTAACCGGCCCAGTTCACCCCGGAAAAGACGGTTTGCAGCTTGACGGGGAGGTCGCCATCGATGGGCTGGCGGGGGTTGCCGCGGGAATCGACCTCGCGCACCTTGATGTTGCGGAAGGCCACCTCGTTGCCGTGGTCCTGCAGGCAGATGTGGCCCTGATTGGCCTTGGCGAAGCCGGCCATTTTGGCGAACTTGCTCTTGGCCAGGCGCTCGTTCCAGGCCTTGTCGCCGATGCGGCAGGTCCAGTAGTGGTGGCCGTTCATGAACAGTTCGGCGCGGTCCTCGCAGACGAGCAGGCGGATCTGGTTCCACTCGCCGGCGGGGCGGGTGGTGTCGAGGGGCTTTTTGGTCATGGGGTTGTTGCCGGTCTGGTAGAGCTGGTAGAGCCAGCCGGCCTTTTGCGGATCATGGCCGTCCACATTGTCCTGGATTTGCACCTCGGGGCCGGTGTGCCAGGGCTGGTCGGCCTCCTCGGTGACCTTGAACATGAGGCCGCTGTTGCCGCCCTTGCTGATCTTGAAGTCGAGCAGCAGTTCAAAGTTGCCGAACTGATCGCGGCTGATGATGTCGCCGGCGCCGGCGGCGGTCCGGACCAGGGTTCCGTCCAGCACCTTCCATTGGGGGTTCAGGGCGTCTTTTTTGAAATTGCGGAAGGCCTGGGCCGACTTGCCGTCGAACAGCAGCTTCCAGCCGGCTTTCTGCTCGGCTGGGGTGAGGGTGTTTTCGGCCGACCATCCGGTACCGGCCAGTGCGATCCAGCAACCCAACGCCGCGAATCTGGAAATTGGTCCCATGGTCATGTGTCTCCTTTGGACTGTCCAACCTGATTGAAACATATGATAGCACCAGCTTGTCTATTAGCCGGGGGCACCTTGTTCGGAGGTGTTTGTCCGGTTAAACTCGGGGGCCCACGAAATGGAGCTTCCCTCCCATGCGCCCGGCCTTTTTTGCCCTTGGATCCCTTGCCGCCCTGACCACGGGGCTTCAGGCTCAGCCCGCCGCGACGAAGCAGGGGGCCAGGGCCCAGTTTGACAGCGCTGCCGCGCCGTTTTTGAAGGCTTACTGCTTGCGTTGCCACAGCACGGCGAAGCATGAAGGCGAGTTTGACCTGGAGCGGTTGGCCGGCGCCGAGAAGGCGGGGCTGGATGCCTCGGCCTGGCGGCGGGTGGCCGAGCAATTGGATAGCCATGAGATGCCGCCGGCTGAATCGAAGCAGCCGGACAAGGCGGCCAAGGAGCAGTTTCGGGCGTGGGTGGGCAAGCTGCTGGATGATCTGGCGCGCGAGCGCGCGGGCGACCCTGGGCGGGTGGTGCTGCGGCGGCTGGACAACGCCAGCTACACCTACACGCTGAAGGATCTGCTGGGGGTGGACCTGAAGCCTGCCAAACAGTTCCCCGCTGATGGGGCGGCGGGCGAGGGATTCACGAACGCGGGCGGGGCGCTGGCGATGTCGCCGGCGTTGATGGACCGTTTTCTGGATGCGGCGGGGGACATCGCCAAGCACGCGGTGCTGTTGCCCGATGGGATCCGCTTCTCGCCGTCCACGATGCGGCAGGACTGGGCCAACGAGATTTTGGCGGAGATACGGTCGATCTACGCGAGGCATTCGTCGTCGGAGGGGGCCAGCCAGGTCAACCTGCAGGGGATCATCTTCCAGACCAACGATGGTGGCAGGTTGCCGCTGAAGCAGTACCTGGAGCTTCTGGTTCGCTTCCGGGACCAGCGGAAGGCGGGCGGGGCCAATCTGGAGGCGATGGCGGCCGAGGCGAAGCTGAACCCGCGGTACGCCAAGGCGTTGCTGGAGGCGCTGGAGGGGGACCGGCCCTCGTGGCTGCTGGACCAGGTTCGGCCGGTGTGGAAAGCGGGCGGGCCGGACACGGCCGCGAAGCTGGCGGCGCTGATCATCCCGTGGCAGCAGGCGCTGACGCGGTTTCAGAGCGTGGGGCACATGAAGCCGTGGATGGTGCCGCCGCAGTTCACCACGCTGAAGACCGGCGACGCCGGGCCGATGAACGAGAACACGCCCAGTTGGAAGACCATGCCGACCACGGGTGGATTTCCGGCCACGGCGGCCACGCAGGAGATGCGCGTGGAGATTCCGGTTGGAAGCCCGGGGGCCGCGCAGACTGTGTACCTGTCGGCTGGCGACGCGGGGGACGGGCCGGAGGGGGATTTGCTGGTTTGGTCGAACGCGCGGCTGGGAATTCCGGGGCAGAAGGCGATTCCGCTTGGCGAACTGCGGGCCTTTGTGGAGGAGCGGTTGGCGCGCCGGGAGAAGCTTCTGGCCCTGACGCCCAAGGCGCTGGCGGCGGCGGAGGAGGCGCTGACCTCGCGGGGCGAGGTGGATGTGGCGGGGCTGGCCCGCAAGCATGGCATTGATGAGCCATCGCTGAAGGCGTGGTTCGGTTTTTTGGGATTGGCCTCGGGTGCCGCGCCGGAGCTGAAATACCTGGCTGGCAAAACCAGCAACGGGGGCGGGCACGCCTTTGTGAACGGGTGGTCGACCGGTGAGCTGCCCAGCATCGCAACCAATTCGTCGGGACAGACGGTGCGCATTCCCGGGGTGCTGAAGGCCCATGGCGTGGTGGTGCACCCGACGCCCGACCGGGCTGTCTGTGTTAGCTGGAAGAGCCCGATCAACGGGGCGGTGGACATCGGCGGGAAGGTCACCCATGCCCATCCTGAATGTGGCAACGGGGTGACCTGGTCGCTGGATGTCATCCGCGGCGGATCGCGCCAGCGGTTGGCTGGCGGCATCGCGCAGGGGGCGAAACCGCAGGTGATTCCCACGGTGAGCAAGTTGCCGGTGCGGCAGGGGGACCTGCTGACACTGGCCATTGGACCACGGGACGGGAACCACTCCTGCGACCTGACGGACCTGGAGCTGACGCTGGCGGGACCGGATGGCAAGCAGTGGAGCCTGACGGGCGATGTGGCCGACACGGTGCACGCGGGGAACCCCCATGCGGACAAGCTGGGCAACGCGGCGGTGTGGCATTTCCATTCCGAGCCGGTCAACCCGGGGGCGGATGGGGGGCTGCAGATTCCGACGGGTTCGATTTTGGCCAAATGGCAGACCAGCGGCAGCGCGGAGGAGCGGAAAAAGCTGGCGGAGGAGCTGGCGCGGTTGCTGACCGGCAAGGCGCCGGCGGATGCCAAGAGCCCCGACGCGCAACTGCATGCGCGCATGACGGCGCTGGCCGGACCGCTGGTGGGTGCGGCCCCGCCCGCGCAAGTGGACCCAGGTCGGCTGGCGGCCAGCACCTGGGGCGTGGATTCGGCGCTGTTGGAGAACGGCACGCTGGCGGTGCAGGCACCCGGGCAGGTGGCGGTGAAAATTCCCCCCGAGTTGGGGCAGGGGCTGCTGTTTGAGGCCAGTGTGAGCCTGCAGGCCGAAAAGGGGGCCAGTGGCAGCGCCCAGGCCAAGGTGGCTGTGAATGATCCAGTCCCGGCGGGTGGTGTCCGCAACGATCGCCCGGTGCTGGTGCGGCCGGGAAGCGCGAAGGCAATGGCTGTGGAAGAGGGGTTTGCCACTTTCCGCGACCTGTTCCCGGCGGCATTGTGCTACACGAAGATTGTGCCGGTGGATGAGGTGGTGACGCTGGAGCTGTTCCACCGCGAGGACGAGCCGTTGTGCCGGCTGATGCTGTCGGCCGAGGAGAAGGGGCAACTCGACCGGCTGTGGCGGGAGCTGCACTATGTGACCCGCGACAAACTGACGCTGGTGGACGCGTACAACCAGTTGATGGAATACGCCACGCAGGACAGCAACCCCAAGCTGTTTGAGCATCTGCGCAAGCCGATCAACGAATCGGCGGCGGAGTTCCGGCAGGAACTGAAGGACAGCGAACGGGCCCACCTGAAGGCGGTGCTGGCCCTGGCGGACCGGGCCTTCCGGCGGCCGTTGACGCAGGAGGAGAAAGGCTCCTTCGCGGCGCTTTTCGACAAGCTGAAGGGGACCGGCATGGAGCCCGACCAAGCGGCGCGGATGCTGCTGGCGCGGGTGTTCACCTCGCCGCATTTCATCTACCGTCTGGAGCGGGCCCCGGCGGGGGACAAGGCGGCCACGGTTTCGGGCCTGGAGCTGGCCACCCGGCTGAGCTATTTCCTGACCTCGAGCCTGCCCGACGCGGAGTTGCGCCGGGCCGCGGGTGATGGGCGGCTGGCCGATCCCGCCGAGGTTTCCCGGCAGGCGGCACGGCTGCTGAAGGGGGACAAGGCGGAGCGGTTGGCCCGCGAGTTCGCCTGCCAGTGGTTGCATGTGTATGGCTTCGCCGGCATGGACGAGAAGAGTGAGCGCCATTTTCCCACCTTCAACGCGCTGAAGGGGGATATGGAGGAGGAGGTGGTGCGCTTCTTCACCGACCTGTTCCAGAATGATGGCTCGGTGCTGGACATTTTGCAGGGTGACCGGGTGTGGGTGAACGAGGCGATGGCTAAACACTATGGCATCCCGGGGGTGCAGGGGGCCGAATGGCGGGCGGTGAGTGATGCCCGTCGGCACCAGCGCGGTGGCATTTTGACGATGGCAGCGACGCTGGCCAAGCAATCGGGCGCGTCACGCACCAGCCCGATTTTGCGGGGCAACTGGGTGAGCGAGGTGCTGCTGGGTGAGCGCCTGCCCCGCCCGCCCAAGGATGTGCCGCGCCTGCCGGAGGATGAGGCGGCCACCGAGGGGAAGACGGTGCGGGAGCTGGTGCAGATGCATTCGAGCGACCCGCGCTGCGCGGGGTGCCATGTGCGGGTGGACCCGTTCGGGTTCTCGCTGGAGGCGTATGACGCCATCGGTCGGGCGCGCACCAAGGATCTGGCCGGGCGACCCATCGATGACAAGGCTGTCAGCCGGGATGGCAAGGAGTTGAACGGGGCTGACGGGTTGGAACGGTACCTGGCGGTGGACCGGAAGGAGGCGTTCCTGCGGCAGTTCAACAAGAAGCTGCTGGGCTATGCCCTGGGCCGGGAAATCCAGGTGGCGGATGAGCCGACACTGGCGGCGATGCGGCAGGCGCTGGAGGCTGGCAACTACCGGTTCTCGGGGCTGGTGAAGGTGGTGGTGGAGAGCCCGCAGTTCCGCACCATCCGGGGCGCGGGGGCGCCTGATAATCCTTGAGACCCGGTCCTGAACCGGGGCGTTTTGAGGTTTTTTGATCGGTTTTAGCGGGCAGCCGGTGAGATTGGACAGAATAATAGTTGGATAGGCATCTGATATGGGAGAAGTGGCCATGCGACAGATCACGGGCGGCATCAAGAAAAGCCAAGTGTACCGGCGCACCTTCCTGAAGGGGCTGGGCGTGAGCATGGCCTTGCCGTGGATGGAATCGTTCCCGGTGTGGGGGATGGACACCAAGCCCGCCGGTGCGGGTGGCGCCACCCAGGCGAAGGGGGCGCCGCTGCGTTTCGCCGCGCTGTTCTCGGGCAATGGGTTTCACAGCCGCGAGTGGTGGGCCAAGGGGGAAGGGAAGGGGATGGAGCTGGGGAAGGTGCTGGAGCCGCTGGCGCCGCACCGGGAGAAGCTGCTGTTTGTGCGGGGGCTGTTCAACGCGGAGGCTTTGAAGGGGAACATCCATAGCTCGCAGACGGGCAACCTGTTGTCTGGAGCGCCGCTTGCCTCGGGCGGGGAGATCCGGTCGGGCACCAGCATCGACCAGTTGCTGGCTCAGCGGCATGGGGCGGACACCAAGGTGCCGAGCCTGGTGCTGGGGTGCGAGTCGGCCAATCCGGCGGTGCACAAGAACTATTCGATGCTGTATAGCTCCCATATCTCGTGGAGCTCGCCCACGACGCCGACGCCGCTGGAGCTGTATCCGGCGTTGGCCTTTGACCGTTTGTTCAAGGACGATGTGGAGAAGGGGCAGGAGAGCGTTCTGGACGCGGTGCGCGAGGACGCCAGCGACTTCCGCAAGAACCTGGGCGCCAGCGACCAGCGCAAGCTGGATGAGTATTTGGAGAGTGTGCGCGAGGTGGAGCGGCGGATCAGCCGGGCCGGCAAGCGCGGCGAATTGCAGGGGCAGAAGCCGGTCGCGGCGCAGCCGCCGGCCAAGCGGCCCAAGGATGGCATCCCGCAGGATATCGCCGAGCATATGCGGCTGATGTGCGACATTTTGGTGCTGGGCTTCCAGACCGACACCACGCGCATCACCACCCTGAAGCTGAACAACGACCACTCGTCGCTACGGTTCCCGAACCTGGGGGTGGACTACATGATCCATCACCTGCTGTCGCACTCCGACACGGCGGACTGGCTGAAGGTGAACCAGTTTTTCCTGGCGCAACTGGGCTACATCGCCACCAAGCTGGATGGCATTCGCGAGGGGGACCGGACGGCGCTGGACAATTCGGTGCTGCTGTATTGTTCGAGCATGCTGACGGGCAACCACGATGCCACCAACCTGCCGGTGGTGATGCTGGGCAGCGCGGGCGGGCAGATCAAGACCGGTCGGGTGCTGGATTACCTGAACAAGCCCGAGCGGAAAATGTGCAACCTGTATCTGTCGATCATGGACAAGTTCGGCGTGAAGCTGAACGAGTTTGGCGACGGGAAGAATCGGCTGGCGGAGGTGTGAGGCTGGGGGCCCTGGAACAACAGAAGAGGGGAGGACGTGTCCGCCGCGTCCTCCCCTCTTCTGTTGAATAACTGGACTTTTGCAAAGTTGGAATTCGGCTTGGAAAAATAGGGGGTTTGGGGTCTAATCAGCTGTGAAAACGCTGATTGGCGAAGACCATGGAGGGTCCCCCCATGCCAGGCATCGTGG
>Ga0169931_10015557_pt1 | contig 10171 bp, 9 predicted proteins | sample Kivu_15m_20L_FD_129675 | JGI IMG/M metagenome (GOLD analysis project Ga0169931, IMG submission 129675) | Freshwater microbial communities from Lake Kivu, Western Province, Rwanda to study Microbial Dark Matter (Phase II) - Kivu_15m_20L... | ecosystem: Environmental > Aquatic > Freshwater > Lake ... | reverse complement strand
ATCACACGCAGGAATGATTGCGTTCAAGTCAGTAGATGAACACAAACTCGTCTCTGCCCTTGACCATGATCAGGTGATCGTTTCTTCTAGGGACGGCAATGTGAGGATCAGTCCCCATTTCTACAACACAGAGGGCGATGTTGAGGCACTGATGAAGTCGCTCTTTGGCCAAAAAGGTCTACTGGTCTCTTCTAGCGTCAGTTAGTCTTTGTCTATGAGCTATGCCAAGCCGCCCATCTTGACTGGATCTGGCAAAAGTGACTATGAGAACTATTTGCGGACGGATGAGCTATTGAGTCTGCAGAAGAACTCAGATCAATGGGAGCATCGTGACGAACTCCTTTTCACGATCGTGCATCAAGCCTCTGAGCTTTGGTTGAAATTGGCTAGTGCCGAGATATCTGAAGCGATTGAGAATCTTCGTAAGAACAATCTACGTGCACCACAGCGTCTCTTGAGTCGAGCTGTTCTCTGTATTCATCAAACCCATAACGCGCTCGACATGTTAGAGAAGATGTCGCCTTGGGACTATCAACAGGTGCGTCGAGCGTTAGGACATGGATCTGGATTCGATTCCCCAGGGTTCAACCGCCTCAGGAAACTAATGCCAGACCTTGGTGTGGAGTTCCATCGAATATTGACTGAAGAGAGAATTGACCTTATCACGCTTTTTCTCAACGATAGAAAGTTCGAGGACCTTTTTCAGTTGGCAGAATGGTTGTTGGAGCTAGATGAGAGAATAGCGTTATGGCGAAGCCGACATTTCAAAGTTGTGGCACGGAGTATTGGACAGGATGTTCAAGGTACGCAGGGGACCCCTGTTCAGGTATTAGCTAAGCTGAATTCTTTTACATTCTTCCCAGAGTTATGGAACATACGAACTGAAATCACTAATATTGCACTGAGAGATCAATAGTCAGTGGTGAAGTTGTCGAGAAGATTATCTCACTCTCCGAAATCGCGGTAGATTTGGTCGGGGCCTTTAGCTCAGTCGGTAGAGCAACGGACTTTTAATCCGTGGGTCGTCGGTTCGAGCCCGACAAGGCCCACTTTTGGCGATAACGACCTCATTCTGTTTTTTGAAAGATGCTATTCTCAAAGAAAGATGAAATCGCGAAGAAAATTTTCGCTTCACTCCGGTAAGCAGACCATAACCTGATAGCCTTGCTTGGCAGACATGAAATCGATGGGAGTCAGGTTTATCTGGAAACCATTGCGGGTCAATTTCTTCAATGACGCGATGGGCTTAGTGAGCAAACTGTGCCTAGTTGGAACGATTGACGGCTCAAGAAAGACACGATAGCCCAATTCGATGAGGAGACTCACGGCCCGACTTTTCCCTCCATTGCCACTTTCCCAGTCTTCCATCACAATAACGGGCTTATCTCTAAGAATAGTCTCTCTTGCACCCAGTAAGAATTCGTATTCGGAGTTTTCTATATCGACTTTCATGAATGAGATTCTTGCAGATAGCGAGATTGAGTCAAGTCTGGAGCACTGTACATCAAATTCGTGGCGAGACCGGTCGTGTGCATTTTGTATCAGCGACGTCGCACCCAAATTGTTCTTCTTGTTTACATGGATCTTTGCGGAGCCATCAAAGTCAGTTAAGGCAAGCTGAAAAGTCTCAATACTCACCTTCCCGAGGTGGTGACTCGCTCGAGTTTGTCCGGCTGGATCTTCGACTGAGATATCACTTCGTGATTGAAAGAAACTTGTGTTGAATCGGAGCAATTGATGGGTAAATGGGTGCGGTTCAAAACTTACTATACGCTTGAAATAGTTAGAAAATAGACAGGTATGAAAACCAACGTGGGCGCCGACATCAAGCGCGATGCCAGAGAAGGCAGCAGGTTTCTCCTGATCGAGCCAATCCATAATTAGCGCAAAGTGGTCTGATTCCGGGAAGTTACCTGAAGCTAAGAGGGAAGTCTCACCATCGAAAATAAATCCGACAAAGTACGGGACATCCAGGATCTCTCGAAGCTCTTTGGCCCTCTTGTCAATGAACTTGCGATTTTCTGTTATTCGTAGTTGATGATGTCGAAGCTGAAGGCGCCTATAGATGGAGATGCTTTTTGGATACTTCTGACTCATGCTTTCGAGTCTACAACATAGCTATTTCTTGGTCTCAATTGTTGGAGAATTTGCTAATCTCAGTGACAATTCTTTGTTCAGATGTGGATATGGCCAATTCAATGACGACTTCTCAAGTTTCTCTGATTGTCCCTGATCTAGCTCATGAATAATGTCGGATCCTTGAGTTGACGTGTCATTGATGAGATTGACCCAGGGCCCTAGTTCACTTCCACTTAGGGAAGATAGACAACCCGACACATCAGTGTCTTCAACAATCTAGAATTAAAGTGAGAGGTATAATCATCTTATGATTGTTAGCAAAACGCCGCTACGAGTTAGCCTGGCTGGAGGCGGCTCTGACATTCCCAACTTCTACGAATCTCACGGTGGCGCAGTTGTGAGTTTGGCAATCAACAAGAATGTTTACATAGCGTGTCACAAATTGTATTCGGGAGGAATAAACCTTTCGTATTCGAAAACGGAACGAGTGATAGCACCTTCAGAAATCAGCCATCCCCTAATACGAGAGACCTTGTTGGCCTTGGGGTTTGCGGGTGATGTCGAGATTGGTTCGTTTGCAGATATTCCGGCCTCAGGAACAGGGTTGGGATCCTCAAGCGCATTCACTGTCGGATTGTTGAATGCCATGTCAACTTACATGGGAAAGACGTTATCGGCACACGAGTTGGCAGAAATGGCTTGTGATGTGGAGATCAATCGATGTGGCGAACCAATCGGCAAGCAAGATCAGTTTGCTGCTGCGTTTGGCGGAGTCAATTTGATGCGTTTTAGTAGGAAGGGAAATGTGGAGGTTGAGTCACTCTATTCTCCAAGAGTTGCCAGCTTTCTTGAGTCCACTTTGATGCTCTTTGACTTGGGATTTGGGCGAAAAGCAAGTGAAATCTTGGCAAGACAGAGTGAGGCAATGAAAGAGAACGATTCAATTCAGAGAGTTGTGGCAATCAAGAACCTGGTGAGACCAATGGTAGATGCCATAGTTCATGCTGACTATGTTGAGTTAGGGAAAATTGTGCACGAGTCATGGATCCAGAAGAGAGAGTTAGCACAGGGAGTAAGCAACATCCAAATAGAAGAAATCCATGAACACGCCATGAATAGTGGTGCCTTGGCTGCAAAAGTAGTCGGTGCTGGTGGCGGTGGATTCTTGCTTGTGGTGGTGAGACCGGATCAGAAGAGTGATTTTAGGCGAAAATTCAAGCCTATCCGCGAACTTTCCTTCAATGTGAACGAGACAGGTTCCGAAGTAGTCTTTTCTGACGAAGATAACGAAGCCTAATTTCGAAGTAGCGTTCTTGCCTTATCTAGTGATAGAGCCCAACGATTGCTAAGAAGCCATTCCACCGTCAATTCTAAACTTTCCTTGATAGTTTTGTGGGGTTGCCAGCCAAGAGATTGCGCTTTAGAGATGTCTAGAAAGGTGAAAGGACTGTCCCCAACCCAGCCCCGTCTTTCAGATCCAAATATGAACTGTGGCTGCACGCCCAAAATCGACGCGATTATTGTTGCGGAGTCTTGTACTTCACAAAAGTAAGTATTTCCAATGTTGAATACCTCATAGCAGGAGGGGCCCCTCAAGGACGCTAGCGCCGCAACACAATCTTCAACGGAGATATACGACTTCTTTTGGTGGCCATCACCCAGGACCCGTAGTTTACAAGGATCCTCTAGGAGTTGTCGCATGAAGTCAACAACATGACCGTGGTGATAGTACTTTCCTAGAACTGATACGAAACGAAAAACGGTGACTGAAAACGCTTCATTCATTGAAAAAGTGGAAAGTATTCCTTCGGCAGCAACTTTAGATGCGCCGTAGAGACTTGTTTGAATTGGGAAAGGTTCACTTTCAGGTGTGGGAATGATCGTTGAGTCACCATAAACACAACCTGTTGAAGCAAATACAAGCTCTCTAACGCTAGCGTTACGAGCTGCAACTGCTAGGTTATGGGTTGCAATCACGTTATGTTGAATGTCCACAAAAGTCGTTGACCACCCTCCTCGGACATCTGCATTTGCAGCTAAGTGGTATATCACTTCAACATCCTTCAGCATAGCCGTTAGAGACTTCTCATCAACCTGGCTCAAATCTACATTCATTACAGCAATGCTTTCCTTGATTGGGGAGGGCAGAAATCGTTTATCTCCTGTAGAAAAGTTATCGATAATGATTATGTCGTGCCCTTCAACTAGGAGTCGTTCCACAAGATTTGCACCAATAAACCCTGCTCCGCCAGTAACACAAACTCTCATGTAGGAATCATACAATCGAGGAACGATATACAATCTCCCTTGATGATCGAGCAAGCCATAATTCTTGCCGGTGGTAAAGGTACAAGAATTTCAACAGTCACTGCTGAGGCAAAATGTCTCTTGAAAGTAGGTGGCAAGAGCATTTTGGAAAGGCAAGTAAGTTTCTTTGCTGAAAAGAATATAACTTCCATTTTACTACTTCTTGGTCACTCTGCCTTTGAGGTCAAATTAGCTGCTCATGACTTAGCGAGCACTTACGGAGTTCAAATCGACTCTATTGTTGAAGATGTCCCGTTGGGAACTGGTGGAGCACTTCTTCATGCTATCTCGAGAATGCATGATTCCTTCTATCTGACTCATGGCGATCTAATACTGAATACTGAACTAAGTGGGCTACAAGAAGCAGTTTGTTCAGGGAAGTGGGAGATGGCTCTTCTTTACCATCCAACCAATCACCCTCTCGATAGTGATCTGCTTGTGATTGAAAACCATGACACTGTCTCTTCAATTATTACAAAGCCCCATGAGAACTTCGCGGGGCGAAGTCTCGGCAATGCTGGTTTGTATGTGTTTACCAAGAACGTACTGGTTGACTTTGTTAGCAAATGGAATGTTCGTAATCAGAAGATGGATCTGGACCGTGAGCTGATTCCGCACTTGCTACAAGATGGTGTCCGAATCGCGGCTGTTCGAAACGTCGGGTTTGTGAAGGATGTTGGCACTCCTGAGAGGTTCCATCAGGTTGACACAAACAGGGATTTCCTAACTGCTAAGTTTATTACTCGCCCAGCCATCTTCCTAGATCGAGATGGAACAATCAATGAACTGCGGGGGTTCATCACGCACCCGGACGATATCGAATTGGTCAAAGATGCAGGCGCAGTTGTCAAAGAGTTCAAGAATCTTGGTTATTGGGTCATTGTGATTACGAATCAACCAGTGATTGCTCGGGGTGAGGTGTCAGTTACTGGTCTAGATGAGATACATGGAAAACTTGAGCGAGACTTGTTGGCACACGGCACGATAGTTGATGACTTTTTCTATTGTCCACACCACCCTGAAGCAGGCTTTGAAGGTGAAGTATCCGCGCTCAAAGTTGCCTGCAAATGCCGAAAACCGGAGGTTGGCCTCATTGAGAGAGCACAAATGATCTACCCCATAGATATGAGTCACTCCTGGATGATTGGGGACACTTGGCGCGATGTCCAGCTAGCTAAGGCCGTTGGGATTCGATCTATTCTCGTATCCGAAGATGAAGAAACACGTGTTTCGGCCAACTTTCTTGCAAGGTCCCTTGCCCAAGCACTTGAGATAGTAAGGGAACATCGTTGAAGATAAAGTATTCCATCTGCATCATAAACAAGAATTCGGTAGACACCATTCGAGCCGCACTTAGTACGGTCTTGAAACAGATTACTGAAGAGTTTCAACTTGTCGTTGTAGATGAATCTTCTGACGGCTCTGAGATAATTCTTCACGAATTCCAGAAAGCTTACCCTTCTCAGGTCAAACTGATCTTTCTTGATCCCCAGGATCGAAGAGGCATCGGTTTTGCTCGGAACATAAGTGTTCAAAATGCTGATGGAGAATACTGCATCATGCACATTGACTGTGATGATGAGTGGGGCCCACATATAAAGGACTTTGTCAAAGTGTTCTTGGCAATTGAAAGAGGTATTGGCCCAAACTTCTTATTGGCTGGTCATCAAATAAATATAGCTAGGAGAGACTATCTCAATTCCGTAGGTCCCTATCGCACCGTTGAACATGGAGAAGATAGGGATCTCTGGATGCGCCTCGCGAAACGCAATGAGTACATCCCGATAGATCACGTTGCCTTCTTCCGACGACTCCCTTTACCTACATCAAGGAATCGTAGTAAGGCGATGAAGAGAGTGGTGTGGGGGGTACGCGATGAGGTAAGAAAGGGAAGTCGTGCATGGAGTTTCTTTCAGGATGCTTTCGCGCTCAAGGGGTCATTATCCTGGAAGATCAGGCTCACAAGATTTTTTGTCTACCCCTACGCTCGCGTGAGTGCCGCAAGATTCGAAGGTTTCGATGCATCAGACTACTTTGATGACATTTCTGAATGGAATAGTTATAAGACTCGACATTACGGACTCTTTCGTGAGATTGCTGTTTCAAGAGGATTCTCTCCAGATTTGAGCTTCTTAGATTGTCCTCTGAGTAAGGCCATATTCGAACATAGACGCAAAGAGACGGATTATGACCTCCTCAAATTACAAATCGAGAATAAAAGCAATCCCTAGTGAGTTCATTATTGGAAGAGATTATGTCAGAGGAAAGTGATCGAACTTCTGTTGTACTGGTCGCCTACAATGCAAGTGCCACGGTAGTTTCGGCGCTAGATTCGATGGTTTCTCAAACACGAATACCGGATGAGATTGTCATTGTTGATGATTGCTCCTCTGATGAGACTTTTGAGTTGGCTTCGCGATGGAGCGAGAAGTCGTCAGGAACTTCAATAAGGTTGATTCGCAACCAGATCAATCTTGGTGCTGCTGCTTCACGAAATGTCGGTGTTCAGGCTTGCTCAGGAGACTATGTGATCTTCTGTGATTCTGATGATCTCATGTATCAGGATCGAGTTGCAAAGCAGGTGGAGGCGCTGCAAGAGAGTGATGTTTCCTATGTTTCATCAATAAAGGTTTACCCAAATCACTATGAGACTACTCACATCAATTCCGAGTACACGGGATCACTGTCGTTTGATCGGGCACTCAAAAAGTTCTTGCTTGGTGAGGAATCTGACTCCAGTATCTTTGTGCCATCCTGCACCTTGGGAGTCCGAAGAAGGGAATTCCTGGAAATTGGAGGCTTTGACTCCTCACTTGTCCGTCTGGAAGATGTTGACTTTGCACTTAGGGCCGCAAGGAGTGATTTCAAGTTTGACTTTGATGGACAAGTTCTTGTTAGACGTACAGCGACGAGCGCAAACTACAAGTCTCGTGAGATAGAAGCTCTTGCGCAAGCGAGTTTACTTGATCGTTATCAGGCCTTTCTGAATCCATCCGAATATCGTGAGATTTCAGCCTGGTTTAGGGTTAGGAAAGCGTATTTTAGTGGAAATCGACTCTCCCTTATCCCAACTCTGATGAGATATCTTTTGGTTTCCCGCTCTCCAAGAAACCGTTTTCGTGCCGCCCTTAAGAGGTTGGATCATGATCGTAAGATTCGTCGGAACGTGAATTCCTAATGCATGCTTTCATAATCCGTTCGGGACGGCGCGATATTGGCAAGCTAGTAGATGCTTTGGCAAAGTGCGAGATATTGTCCATCAACTTTGTTCCTGGTGTGTTTATTGATGATATTGGACCAACCGAGAAGAACCTAGTTGATTTCTCGAGAGCTAAACTGTTGCTTGGCAGAGAGATCTCAATTCCTGAGATTGGTTGCGCTTTAGCTCACAATGAGGCTAGAAAGAGAGCCAGTGAAGTGAAGGATTTTTCACTCATACTGGAAGACGATGCAGCAATTCCTCATCCACAAAGGTTACGAGACTTCATTTCAAGTTTTGCAGCCATGTATCACTTGACATCTAACGTGGTGGTAAATCTGGGAATCGACCTGCCCTGGTCCCTGACTCTTGAGCGAGATACGGGTGTGTCGCGGATAACGACATCTATGGGAGCCAGTCCGTTGGCGTTGACGTATCTTGTTACGCCGTACTCAAGTCGGAAACTGCTTCAGGCGAACACTCCCGTTCAGTACCTCGCTGATTGGCCGGCGGCACGTGTGAAGTGGCTGAGGTTGAGCAAACCCTTGGTGTATCACGGAGAGTTCTCTAATCAAAGCTTGATCTCCCCAACGCAGGGGAAGCTCAGGGCAGGTGAAACGGTGGCGTTCAAGCTCTCCAGATATCTAGGAGTTGAATATCTTGTCAGACGTCATGATTACGGCGGCTTCAAGGACTTCTTCTCGAATGTTTGGCTCCCTCGCGTGAAGTCTTTGCTCACTGCAAGATTCGGCATCTGATGAAACGAGGATTGATAGTCGCCGATAGCCGAACCTCAGCGATTGCATCTTCTAGCTACGGATGGGCAAACGATCTTGATGCAAGCACACTGTTTGCTTCAGACTTTCCTTCTCCAAGGAGACTATTGGACGCCATCAGTAACGCAAATGCCTCATGGGTCCTCTTTAGCTGGCGCGCGGCACTCTTTGATCTTGCACGGCTCTGCGGTAGCTCACAGCAATTTGCGAACTTTCTGAAGCAGGCAGTAGTTGGTCTTTCTATTCCTGATCATCTAGGGTTGAGCAACACCGAAATGGCAGAAATCGAGACATTAGCCATAACAAGTGTCGACTTCGTTACGGTTACCTCTCCGCTGCTTGAAAGTTTCTATACGGCTCGGTTTCCGAGAACTCCAATTTTGATGCTTCTTGACATGCCAAGTGACTCTTCCATCGCTGAGGTCAGCGACGAGAGAATCACTAAAGATATAGACGTAATCTGGATTGGAAACAGTCATTGGGGCAAACGACAAGGGATGTCTGATCACAAAGGTTACCAATCGCACGTGCTTCCCCTCATGAAGATTCTTGGTGAGGAAGATCCTTCCATGAAAGTGATGATCGTAGATCGATCGAAGTCACTTCTCCCGCAAAAGGAAGTCCTGCGATTGATTGCGAGAAGTCGCTTCTTGGTGCAGTTCTCAAAGTCAGAAGGAACAGGATTGCCTCTGCTTGAAGCAATGGCATTGAGAACTGTTCCGTTGACCACCGATGTAGGCATTGCGACGATGGCACTTGAGGAGTTTGCGGATGATCTTGTTGTTGAAGACTACTTACAAGCAAAACGAGTTATCAGGTCAAATTTGGATTCGCGAATCTCAATGGCAATGGTTCATAAGTATAGTCAGCATGTGAATAGGGTCAAAAACTCTGTCGAGCAGTTTCGGTATATGATGGAGTTTCAACTTGCAACCAAAGAGCAAAGGCAAAATACAATGCCAATAGCGCGTTTTCGAGTGCGAGTCTTCATTTCATTCATCTGGATTTTTCGCCACCTTCGGGCAAAGTGCAAGTCATGAACTGGACAAGAAGACTAGGTGGGCTCAACGAAAGACTGAATTTTCTCGTTACTGAGTTCGGTCCTGTAACTACCTTTAGGCATCTGATAACTCGTTTGATAGGAACCCCACGATTCATGCGACCCAGTTCACTCTTAGATTTTCGACACGCTCCAGTGACGATTACGGCTGACGCTCAATCTTTCATTGAGACTTTGCTTCCTTTTGTGGGCTCAGAGCAGATACGGGCAGCGCTATCTGAAGGCGAGTCATTGCTGTCGAAGATTTCATCCAATACCAGTCTCGCCTTCCCAGAAAACTGGAATTCCGGACGAAATTTGAGGCTCATTGTCTTTTCACTAACGCGACTTCTCAAGCCAGAGATCGTGGTGGAGACAGGAACCGCCAATGGTGCTTCGGCAGATGCTTGGGCGACGGCACTGAGATTGAATGGCAAAGGACTTCTCACCTCCTTTGACATAGTTACAAGTCCAGTTCAACTTGTGAAGCCTGAGAATCTGAGTTTTGTCTCACTTATACGCACTAACGGATCACCACGACAGCTATTAGTGAAATTGAAGGCCATATTTGGGTCCAATGACAAGAGCCCAACGATATTTTTACATGATAGCGACCATTCCTACTTTGGCCAATATTGTGAGTACAAGGTGGCGTCTGAGCTTGGATTCAGCATTCTATTGAGTGATGATGTGGACTCCAGTATGGCTTTTCTTGACTTCACATTTAGAGACCGAAATGCAGTGGTAATGATTGATGGCCACAAGATGATT
>Ga0169931_10015556_pt1 | contig 10171 bp, 8 predicted proteins | sample Kivu_15m_20L_FD_129675 | JGI IMG/M metagenome (GOLD analysis project Ga0169931, IMG submission 129675) | Freshwater microbial communities from Lake Kivu, Western Province, Rwanda to study Microbial Dark Matter (Phase II) - Kivu_15m_20L... | ecosystem: Environmental > Aquatic > Freshwater > Lake ... | reverse complement strand
CCTGCATGGTCATGTTTAATAGCTTGTAAAATTACTGGTAGAAAATTTGTTACAACTTTTCATGGAACCTATAATTTTAATAATAAATATAAAAAGTTTTATAACTCAGTTATGCTAAGATCTGATTTGATAATTGCTGGTTCCAATTTTATTTTTTCTCATATTATAAATAACTATAATAATTATCTAAATAACAAAAAAAAATTTTTAGTAATTTTTAGAGGTATAAATGTTGATTACTTTGACCCAGCTACAAAATTGGAAATTGATGAAAAAAAATTATTAAAAAATTGGCAGATTAGTAAAGATAAAAAAATTATTTTATTGCCAGGAAGATTAACATCTTGGAAAGGACAAGAAGTGTTTATTGACGCAATTAATCTTATAAATATCGAGTTGGGTTATGAGGCTTTTTATGGGGTTATTCTTGGAAGCGATCAAGGAAGAGATTTATATAAAAAAAAACTTATTAGACTTTCTGAAAAATACAGACTTACTAAACAACTAAAATTTATTGATCATTGTAAAGATATGGCTCTTGCATATAAAATTTCAGATATAGTGGTTTCAGCTTCAACTGAACCTGAGTCATTCGGAAGGGTTGCAGCAGAAGCTCAAGCAATGGAAAAACCAATAATTGCAAGTAATATTGGTGGTTCCAACGAAATAGTTATTGATGAAAAGACAGGATTTTTATTCGATTCAGGAAATGCAAAATCTTTAAGTAAAAAAATTTTGAAGGTGTTAAATTTGGATCAAACATCATTGAAATTAATGGGAGTTGAGGGTAGAAAAAATGTCATTAAAAAATTTAATGTTGAAAAAATGTGTTTTTCTACTTATTCAGAATATAAAAAACTTTTAAATTAAATGCCAACAATAACCCTACCAGATGGAAAGAATATAAGATTTCTAGACAAAATTACAGGTTTGCAAATTGCAGAAAAAATAAGCAACTCTCTAGCCAAACAAGCCATTGTTATTAGCGTAGATGGTGTCCTTAAAGACTTAGATTATGTAATTGATAAGGATTGTTCTATAAAAATTTTTACTTCAAAAAATGAAGAAGGTCTTCAAACAATAAGACATGATACAGCTCATATTTTAGCAATGGCAGTTCAAGAATTATTTCCGGGCACACAGGTTACTATTGGTCCAGTAATAGAAAATGGTTTTTATTATGATTTTGCAAGAACAGAACCATTCACAAAGGAAGATCTGATTAAAATTGAAAATAAGATGAGAGAAATTGTTGATAGAAATGAAATCACTAAAAGAGAGATTTGGGATAGAAATAAAGCTGTAAATCATTTTAAAAAAAAAGGGGAAATTTACAAGGCAGAATTAATTAGAGCTATTCCCGAGGACGAAGAAGTATCAATTTATTATCATGGCCAATGGCACGATCTTTGTCGAGGACCTCATTTACTTTCTACCGGAAAAATAGGAAAATATTTTAAGTTAATGAAAGTTTCAGGAGCTTATTGGCGTGGTGACTCAAAAAATGAAATGTTGCAAAGAATTTATGGAACCAGTTGGGCGACTCAAAAAGATTTAGATGAGTACTTAAAAAGAATTGAAGAGTCTGAGAAAAGAGATCATAGAAAATTAGGTAAAGAAATGGATCTGTTTCACTTTAGAGAAGAGAGTCCAGGCACTGTTTTTTGGCATGAAAAAGGATGGACACTTTTTCAAAAGTTAATTAATTATATGAGAGACAAACAAAATAATGCTGGTTATAAAGAAGTTAATACTCCAGAAATCTTAGATAGAGAACTTTGGGAAAAATCTGGACATTGGGAAAAGTTTGGTGAACACATGTATACTTCAACCACGCCTGATGAAAAAGTTTTTGCAATAAAACCGATGAACTGTCCAGGTCATATTCAGGTCTTTAATCAGGGTTTAAAAAGTTATAGAGATTTGCCATTAAGAATATCAGAGTTTGGCAAGGTTCATAGATATGAACCATCAGGCTCACTTCATGGGCTTTTAAGAGTTCGTGGATTTACTCAAGATGATGCCCATATTTTTTGCACTGAGGATCAAATTACGAGTGAATGCCTAATAGTGACAAATTTAATTTTAGATATTTATAAAGAACTTGGATTTGAAAATGTAATTTTAAAATATTCTGATAGACCAGATTTAAGAGTTGGCAGTGATAGTATTTGGGAGAAAGCTGAATTAGCATTGTTAGATGCTGTTAAAGCATCAAAACTTGAATACACAGTCAATAAAGGTCAAGGCGCGTTTTATGGTCCTAAAATTGAATTTGTTTTAAGAGATGCTATTGGTAGAGATTGGCAATGTGGAACTCTACAAGTAGATTTAAATTTGCCAAGTAGATTAGAGGCTTCATATGTTGATAAAGATGGAATTAAAAAAGTACCAGTAATGCTTCATAGAGCTTTATTTGGATCTCTGGAGAGATTTATAGGAATTTTAATTGAACATTATGCCGGTAAGTTTCCTTTTTGGATCTCACCGTTACAAACCGTGGTAATTCCTGTTACTGAAGATTTTAATGATTATGCTTCAGAAGTATCAAAAAAAATAAGACATGTCGGAATTAGTTCAATTGCAGATACAAAAAAACATAACCTAAATTATAAAATTAGAGACCATTCGCAAGCGAAAATACCTCTTTTGTTAATTTGCGGTAAAAAAGAAGTTGACAGTAACTCAGTAACTATTAGAAGATTGGACTCAAGTGATCATCAAAATATGAATTTAGACGTTTTCTTACAAACCTTCTCTGCTTTAAATAAAGTATCTTAGACATAAGTGGTAGATTTCAAGAAAAATAATTTTCAAAAAAAAACTTTAGATAGAAGTCCTAAATCTAATAATAGAATTACATCTCCGGAAGTTCAAGTAATTGGTAGTGAAGGACAAAACCTTGGAATAATAAATACTAACGAAGCTATTTCTATGGCAAAAAATTTAGGACTAGATTTAATTGAGATTTCACCAAATACAAATCCACCAGTATGTAAAATAATGGATATGGGAAAGTTTAAATATGATGCACAAAAAAAAGCCAATCTTGCAAAAAAAAAACAAAAAATTGTTCTTTTAAAAGAAATAAAAATGAGACCAGTCACCGAAACCCACGACTATGAATTTAAAGTTAAAAATGCAAAAAAATTTATTTCTAAAGGTGATAAGGTAAAATTTACCATTAAATTTAAAGGTCGTGAACTTCAGCACTCATATTTAGGTAATGAGTTGATGAATAAGATTAAAGAAGATATGAAAGATATTGGAAAGGTGGAATTACATCCAAAATTTGACGGTAAGCAAATGATCATGGTAATTCAACCTTTATAAGTCTTATTAGAGGTTGTAAAATTATACTAATCTTTGTATAACACCGCACAATTATGCCAAAACTTAAAACAAAAAGTTCAGCAAAAAAAAGATTTAAAATATCCGCCACAGGCAAAGTAATGAGTGCCCAAGCTGGTAAAAGACACGGAATGATTAAAAGATCAAATAAGCAAATAAGAAATTTAAGAGGCACCACTACGCTTTCAAAACAAGATGGAAAAATTGTTAAATCGTATATGCCATATAATTTAAGAGGTTAAAATGGCAAGAGTAAAAAGAGGTGTAACTAGTCGAGCAAAGCATAAAAAAGTTTTAAAAGCTGTCAAAGGTCAATGGGGCAGAAGAAAAAATACTATCAGAGTTGCAAAGCAAGCTATGGAAAAGGCTATGCAATATGCTTACAGAGATCGAAGAACTAAAAAAAGACATTTTAAATCATTATGGATTCAAAGGATAAATGCGGGCGTAAGAGCAGAAGGATTAACTTATTCAAAATTCATTAATGGTCTTAGTAAGTGCGGTATAACCATTGATAGAAAAGTATTAGCAGAAATAGCATACGATAATCCAGAGGCCTTTAAAACTATCGTGCAAAAAGCCCAATCAGCTTTAAATTAATCTTCACTATTGTTTTTATTTGGTGAAGAAATAATCTGCATTTATGACAGATATTAAAAAAATTAGAGATGAATATTTAAATAAATTAAAACAAAATTTAGAACTTCATGAAGTTAATCAAATCAAAACAGATTTATTCGGAAAAAATGGTTTAATTTCATCCCAATTTAAAAAAATTAATTTAATTGCAGAAGCAGAAAGAAAAGATTTTGCATCTAATTTAAATATTATAAAAAGTGAACTTCAAGATTTAATTAATTTTAAAATAAATGAAATTGGAACTAGTCAAATTAATAAAAAATTAGATAAAGAAAAGATAGATATAACTTTACCAGAAAGACCTTTTATTCTGGGAAAAATTCATCCGGTATCACAAACTATTGATGAAATTTCATCTATTTTTTCAGAAATAGGCTTTAGCGTTGAAGAGGGGCCAGATGTTGAAAATGAATATAATAATTTTACAGCTCTTAATACTCCAGACAATCATCCTGCAAGGGACTTACATGATACTTTTTATTTGGCCGAAAATAAAGAAAGATTATTAAGGACTCATACTTCACCAGTTCAAATCAGAACTATGTTAAAAGATAAACCTCCATTTAAAATTATAGCTCCGGGCAGAACTTATAGATCTGATAGCGATCAAACACACTCGCCAATGTTTCATCAGGTTGAAGGATTGCATATTGATGAAAAAATAAACATGGGTCATTTAAAGGGCTGTTTAAATTATTTTATAAAAGAATTTTTTGAAGTTAAAAATATTAAGATGAGATTTAGACCAAGCCACTTTCCTTTCACTGAACCTTCAGCAGAGGTAGACATTGGATATGAATTAAAAGATGGGAAAATAGTAATTGGTGAAGGCGATAAATGGTTAGAAATATTAGGTTGTGGAATGGTCCATCCAAATGTTCTTAAAAATGTTAATGTAAATTCTATTAAATACCAAGGGTATGCTTTTGGAATTGGTATTGATCGTTTAGCAATGCTTAAATATGGCATAAATGATTTAAGGTCTTTTTTCGAATGTGATTACAGGTGGTTAAATCATTTTGGATTTGATCCTCTGGATGTTCCAAGCAATTACAGAGGCATAAGTAGATGAAAATAACTTTTAATTGGATAAAAGATCATTTAAAAACAAATCAAACCGAAAGCAAATTACTAGAGAGGTTAACTAATATTGGACTAGAAGTTGAGTCAATAACGAACACTGCTAAAGGTTTAGAAAAATTTTTAGTTGCAAAAATATTAAAAGTCGAAAAGCATCCCAATGGTGATAGACTTAAAGTTTGCGATGTTGATATTGGGAATGATCAAGTAATAAAAGTTGTTTGTGGCGCATTAAATGCTAGAGATGGCTTATTAACTATCTATGCTTCACCAGGTGCAATAATTCCGAAAACTAAAATGAAATTAGAAATTTCCAAAATTAGAGGTGTAACCTCTTATGGAATGCTTTGTTCTGAAGCTGAGTTAAATCTATCAAATGAAAGTGAAGGAATTATAGAATTGGTTAAAGAAAATTTTGATAAGAAAGTTGGTCAATCATATTTTCAAAAAATGAATGCTAATTTAATTGATTTATCAGTTACAACAAATAGACCTGATTGTTTGGGAGTAAGAGGAATAGCAAGGGATTTAGCAGCAAGTGGTTTTGGAGAATTAAATCAATTAAAAAATGAAAAATTAAGCTCTCAACTTAAACAAAAAATTAAGGTTAAAATTACCAAAGAAGATAATCAAGGATGTACAGTATTTGGAAGTTGCTTAATTTCTAATGTTAAAAATACTGAAAGTCCAAAATGGTTAAAAGAAAAAATTATCTCAATTGGACAAAAACCTATATCTGCAATCGTAGATATAACTAACTATGTAATGTTTGATCTCAATCGACCTCTTCACTCTTATGATGCTGATAATATCAAAAAAAATATTATTGTTAGAAATTCAAAAAAAGGTGAAACCTTTATAGCTCTTGATAATAAAGAATACAAACTACAAGATGATATGTGCGTTATTTCTGATGAGAGTGGAGTCCTTGGTTTAGGAGGTATAATCGGAGGTAATAGGACCGCCACAACATTTGATACAAAAAATGTTTTAATTGAGTCTGCTTATTTTCTGCCTAGATCAATAAGAAAAACTTCAAAACTATTAAACATTGATACTGATGCTAAATTTAGATTTGAAAGAGGAATAGATCCTAATTCAATTGAAATGGGTTTAAATCGAGCTGCAAAATTAATCAAAGATATTTGTGGTGGTGATATAAGCAAAATAGATATTCAAAAAACTAAAATTTATAAAAAAAAAATTATCAAATTCAACACCATTCTGTTTGAAAAGATTTCAGGATTTAGAATACAAACCAAAAAAATGGTTGAAATTTTAAAAGATTTAGGTTTTGAAGTTCAAAATAAAAAAATTTTTTTGAATTTAAAAGTACCCTCCTGGAGACCTGATATTTCCCAAGAAATTGATATAATAGAAGAATTATTAAGAATTTATGGTTATAATAAAATAAAGTCATTTGAGCCTATTAAAAATAGAATAAAACCAACTTTAAATAAAACTCAAAAATTATTTCATTTTCTTCAAAGATCGATAGCTTCAAAAGGTTATATAGAAAATATTACTTGGTCATTTTCAGACTCAAAAATTAATAAGTTATTTAAAGGGGATAAGAAAGAAATTAAAATCATAAACCCAATAAGCTTAGATCTTGATGTTTTAAGAAATTCAATATTTTCAAATTTGATTATTTATTTGAACAAGAATTTAGATAGAGGTTTTAAAGATTTGTCATTTTTTGAAATTGGTCCAGAGTTTTATGGTTCTTTACCTGGTGAACAGGAAACTGTAATAGCAGGTTTGAGCTCTGGTTACGTTTCTAGATTATCCTGGTTGGAAAAAGATAGAAAAATTGATGTTTATGATGTCAAAAGAGATGTTATTCAAACATTAGTTGAAGCAGGTTACAATCAATCTAAATTTTTTTTAGATGAAAAAACACCTAGTTATTATCACCCAGGGAAATCTGGAAGAATATTTTTAGATAAAGATAAAAATAAAGTTGCTGCACATTTTGGAGAAATTCATCCCAATATCCTAAAGCAAATAGATATAAAAACAGAGTCATTAATTGGATTTGAAATATATTTAAATAATTTAAAAGAAACAAAAAAAAATCTTAGGGATCAGCGATCGAAATTTGAAATATCAGATTTTCAAAAATCTGAGAGAGATTTTGCCTTTATTGTGGATAAGCAAATTGAAGCGCAAGTATTGGTAGATATAATATTAAATACGGATAAAGATTTAATTAAAAGTGTTAAAATTTTTGATGTTTACGAGGGAGAAAATATACCAAGTAATAAAAAATCTTTAGCTTTAAATGTTACTATTCAATCATCACATAAGACATTAAACGATCAAGATTTAGAAAAGATTAATCAACTAATTATCCATTCTGTAGAAAATAAAACTGGTGCTAAAATTAGATCGTAAAAATGAGCACGATTGATCATATAAGAAATTTTGCAATTATTGCTCATATAGATCATGGTAAATCTACTTTAGCAGATCGAATAATCCATAAATGCGGAGGTTTAACAGATCGAGAAATGAAAGAGCAGGTCTTAGATACGATGGATATTGAGAGAGAAAGAGGAATAACCATTAAGGCTCAAACAGTTAAACTAAATTATAAAGCAAAAAATGGTAAAGATTATATTTTAAATATTATAGATACACCAGGTCATGTTGATTTTAGTTATGAAGTTAGTAGATCTTTATATGCGTGTGAAGGTTCAATATTAATTGTTGATAGCACTCAAGGCGTTGAAGCCCAGACATTAGCAAATGTTTATCAAGCATTAGATATTAATCATCAAATAATTCCTGTATTAAATAAAATTGATTTACCAGCATCAGATATTGAAAAAACAAAAAAACAAATAGAAGATGTAATTGGAATTGACACTGAAAACGCAATAGCCTGTTCAGGAAAAACAGGTCAAGGAGTTAACGAAATTTTAGAAAAAATAGTTAATTTTTTGCCAGGTCCTATAGGCAATCCCCAAGACAATTTAAAATGTTTATTGGTTGATAGTTGGTACGATACTTACCTTGGAGTAGTTATTTTGATTAGAGTTATAAATGGAAAAATTTTAAAAAATATGAAAATTAAAATGATGTCAACAAATCAAGAATATATTGTTGAAAAAGTTGGTATTTTTACACCAAAGCCAAAAGACATAAATGAATTAAACGCTGGTGAAATTGGTTTTATTACTACCGGCATTAAAACTGTACTTGAAACAAAAGTTGGAGATACAATCTGTGACGCTACTAAACCAACTATTAAGGCTTTACCTGGTTTTAAACCAAGTAAGCCAGTTGTGTTTTGTGGTTTATTTCCAGTTGATAGTTCTGAATACCAGAAATTAAAAGATGGTTTAGCAAAATTACAATTAAATGATGCAAGTTTTTCTTTTGAAGCTGAGTCATCATCAGCTTTAGGGTTAGGTTTTAGATGTGGTTTTCTTGGTCTTTTACACTTAGAAATTATTACTGAAAGACTGCAAAGAGAGTTTGATGTAAATTTATTAACTACTACTCCTGGAGTTGTTTATAAGGTTTATCTTATTAGTGGAAATATGTTAGACTTACAAAATCCATCTACTTTACCAGACCCAAATCAAATTAAAATTATTGAAGAGCCTTGGATTAAAGCAACCATAATATCACCTGATCAATATTTGGGATCAATTATAAAATTATGCCAAGATAAAAGAGGTATTCAAAAAAATTTAAATTATTCAGGCAATAGGGCTATCTTAAGTTATGAACTTCCATTAAATGAAGTGATTTTTGATTTTAACGATCGTATAAAATCTATGACAAGTGGTTATGCAAGCTTTGACTATGAGATAATAGGTTATAGAGAAGGCGATTTAGTTAAACTCGGGATATTAGTTAATGGTGAGTCTGTAGACGCACTTGCTCTGATGGTTCATAAGGAATTTGCTGTAAGACAAGGAAGATTAATGTGTGAGAGATTAAAAGACTTAATACCAAGGCATCAATTTCAGATACCAATTCAAGCTGCTATTGGTGGAAAAGTTATAGCAAGAGAGACAATATCTGGTTATAGAAAAGATGTTATCAGCAGAATACATGGCGGAGGAGCTAGAGATAGGAAAAAAAAACTTTTAGAAAAACAAAAAAAGGGAAAAGCCAGAATGAGACAGTTTGGCAGTGTTGATATTCCTAAGGAGGCCTTTATTGAGGTTTTGAAAATAAATAAAAATAATAATTAATTGATAAATGAAAATATATGACTGTTTTACTTATTTTAATGAAGATTTAATTTTAGATTTTAGATTTAATATACTTAATGAATACGTAGATTATTTTATAATAATAGAGGGAAATAGAACTCATTCCGGTCGAAAAAAAAAAAAAATTTTGATATAAAAAAATTTTTTAAGTTTAGAAAAAAAATAAAATACTTTTTTATAGAAATGCCAAATAATATGAGCCCTTGGCAATTAGAAAATTTTCAAAGAAATCAGATTGTAAGAGGGCTAAAATATGCAAAGGCAGAAGATGTAATTCTTATTTCTGATTGCGATGAGATCCCTGATATTAAATATTCTATGAAAAATATAAAAAATAATCAAGTTTATGTTTTTGAGCAAAGACAATTTTATTTTAAATTAAATCTTTTAGATCCAACATATCCCTGGCATGGAACTAAGTTGGTTAAATATAATTATTTTAAAAAAACTTCACCCCAGAAAATTAGGAGTTATAAATGTAAACAATATCCATTTTGGAGATTAGATAAACCAAAAAATGTTGAAATTATTAAAAATGGTGGCTGGCATTTTTCGTTTTTGAACACTATTAGTAAAATTCAATTAAAATTGAAGTCTTACGCACATACAGAGTATAATAAAAAAAAATTCCTTAATAAAAAAAACTTAGAGAGTAAAATTAAAAATCATAAACATATTTTAAATAATAAAGCTTATTTGAAAAAGGTTGTAATAGACAGTACTTATCCTCATTATATTATTAAGAATAAAAATAAACTAAAGAAATGGATTGTCTAAAAAAAAGAAAGGAGAGATGGCCGAGTGGTTGAAGGCGCACGCTTGGAAAGCGTGTATACTGTTAAAGGTATCAAGGGTTCGAATCCCTTTCT
>Ga0169931_10015555_pt1 | contig 10172 bp, 3 predicted proteins | sample Kivu_15m_20L_FD_129675 | JGI IMG/M metagenome (GOLD analysis project Ga0169931, IMG submission 129675) | Freshwater microbial communities from Lake Kivu, Western Province, Rwanda to study Microbial Dark Matter (Phase II) - Kivu_15m_20L... | ecosystem: Environmental > Aquatic > Freshwater > Lake ... | reverse complement strand
GTGGTGGCATCCATGCTCTACCAATACACCTACGCGCCGGTCAAGAACGCCGCGGGTAAGACGATCCGCTACGAGCAACAAGTGCGCGTCGAGCCGAGGATCGGCGTGGTGGCCCGCTTCTGATGGTGGGTCTCGGTTGACAATCGGTACTGTTATCCATATTGACAATACGATAACGTCGATACCGCCGTGAGAATCACGATTCGGTGTCTTGTTTGTCCATTTTTCGATCATCATCATGAGATGCACCATCCGCTGGGTCCTGTTCGCGCTGATCGCGTGGACCACCGCTCACAACGCGCATGCCCAAACCTTCGCCCTTCAACCGACCAAGATAGTCGCTACGGATGGCAGCGGTGATGTCAAACTCCTGGTCAAGAGCGACCGTACCGTCCGACTGGATTGGAACACCCTACAAAGCGCGCCATATTCCTTGACCGGACGAAACGCGAATCTGGTGATCGGCCGTGTGCCGAACACGTATGATTATAGGCAGGTGGCCGTCACTGGGAATCGACATGAATTCACTCCGGCATCGATCGGTCTGACGCCAGGCAAGTATTACGCCCGGATCACGAATGCGACGGGTAGGACAACCAGCGCCATTCTTTCAGACTTCCAAGCGTCTCCCTCGAGCATCGTGTTTTCGAATGAGATTGAAATCATCGTTGAAGCGCCAACCGCGGCCTTTCCGATCGCCCCACGTGGCAACATCACAACGGGTACCCCGACCTTCAGTTGGGAGCCGGTTCCGGGTGTGGTGGCCTATTGGGTCATCGTGTCCAGCACGCCATTCAAAATCGAAGAGGGCTCCGATGGCGGCATCAGCATCACAGGCGTGACCGGAGTCTGGCAGTATATCACAACCGGTACGTCGGCGACGTATGGATCTGTGACGACCGCGTTTCCGGATGAACCACCCCCATTGAATGCCGGACAGGAGTACTCCTACACCATCCTGAACCTGTATGCGGACCAGAACCCGGTGTATGTGAGTCCGGTGTTCGGCGGCATCATACCCTTCCGGTATGTGAATCCGACCGCCTTGCCCGCACCGGTTCTGAGCACGCCGCTGAACAACGCCGTATTGGTAGCTACACCCCAGATCACGTTCCAGTGGCGCGCGGTCACAGGTGCGACGAACTACTCGGTTCGGCTCTCCAAAATGCTGACCCAGGCCGGTGCCGAAGTGGCCATTCCGATATGGAGTTCCACGACGACCAACACCCTGATCGATCTGAACGCGAATGGCTTGATGGAAAATGCCAGCTACCGCTGGATGGTGGTCGCGAATGATGAACTTGGCAATGGCACTTCCAGCGTTTCGAATGCCTTCCGGTATCGGGTTCCTGCAGGCGAATTCTCAGTATCCGCTGTTGATGCCGTCGACAATTCGGCCTTGGTCGGCGTCGAGGTGAAGACGGTCGCCATCAATGAAGGTGCGACGTCAACCGTTGGCTACATCCTGCAAGGCACGAGTCTTAACGACAGCCTGGTGGTCGGAACGTACGAATTCCAGGCGACGAAGCAGGGCTACGAGCCGCTGTCGGTGGTAGCAACCATTCGTGAAAACCAGACCACATATGTGTCGCTACCCATGCGGGCGCAGCCATCGTCGATTGTGGGTCGAGTGGTTGACGAGACCGGCGTGGCGGTTGCGGATGCGACGGTCCGTGTTGTGGATATCATCTCTGGCGAGCAACGGACAACACTGAGCACCAATCTCGGCGAATTTTCGATCCAGGTGAATCCGGGATCCTATAGTGTGTCGGCTGCCAAGGCGGGCTTCATCTCATCGACCGCCCGGAATCTGACGGTGGATCTGGGAGAGAGCCAGGATGAGAGCGCTTCGCCGTTCATCATCCGCAACGACATGGCCACCATCAGCGGAACGGTCACCAACCAATCATCGTCTCCGATCAGCCTTGCCCGGGTCCGGTTGCGGTCCGGCACGAACGAAATCGAGGTTCTGACCAATTCGCAAGGGTTTTATACGGCCAATGTGTCCAGCGGCACCTGGTCGCTGACCGCATCCAAAACCGGATTCGTGGCATCCCAAGCCGTATCGGTTTCGGCATCGGTGGGTGCCCTGATCCAGAACCAGAACTTCAAGCTGGCATCCGGCGCGAACCAGGTGACGGGCGTCGTTCGCAGAGCCGTGACCACCGCCGATGGCCAAACCGGATTTTCGGCCTTCCAAGGAGTCACGGTTTCCGCTATTCCCACAACCGGTTCGGCTGTAACGACAGTCACCGGGTCCAACGGCGCATACAGCCTCAGCCTGACCAGTGGTAACTACACCATCCAACTATCCCGTGAGGGCTATTCGACCAGCGGCGCCGCCACATTGGTATTGAATGTCCAGGAAACGGTCAACGGAGTCGATTTCGTGATGATACCGAATCCGAGTTCGGTGTCCGGCCGGGTGGTCGGTGCCGACGGCGTCGGCATCTCGGGGGTCACCATCCGGTCCACATCCGGAGCCACGACCGAAACCAGTCCAGCCGGCAACTTCACCATCAGTCTTTCGGAAGGCACGCACACGCTTACCGCTTCCCGGACGGGCTTTGTGGCGGGCGGCTCCCAAACGGTGACGGTCGCCGCGGCGCAGCAGGTCACCGGTGTCGAATTCCGGATGTCGGCCAACGCAGGCGTCATCGCCGGACGGGTCTCGGCAGGAGGCTTGAGTCTGTCAGCCGCCACCATATCGGCACGGTCGCTGTCCACGAATCTGACCACCACACAGACCTCCGATGCCGACGGCTTGTTCTCAATCAGCTTGCAACCGGGTCGTTACAGCATGGTCGTGTCCAGATCGGGATTCCTGCCCTCAACGGCAGACACGATCACCTTGGGGCCCGGGCAGCAGATCACCGGCCGCAGCTATTCGTTGGTGGAAAACACCGCGCGGATCAACGGCGTGGTGACGGATGCGAACGGACCGGTCCGGAACATGCGGGTTGTTGCAACTTCTCTACGTGATGCCACCGTGACCCAAAGCTCATTGACCTTGATCAACGGTAGTTTCTCATTCACCGTGCCGGCCGGAAGCGAATACCAGGTGCGTACGGAGTCGGTCCAATACGCGACGGCATCCGTGACAACCGCGGCACTGCCCGCCAGCGGCACAGCCGTGAACGTATCGCTGAGTTTGACGCCGAATCCGTCAAGCTTCAGTGGCATCGCACGGAACCAAGCGGGTAATCCCCTTGGCAATGTGCGGATTTTGGCTCGCAGAGCGTCCGATAACACCCCGGTGGATAGTGCGTTCACCCGCGCCAACGGCACCTTCGCTCTCGGCCTACCCGCCGGAACCTACACGGTGTCGGCCCGCTTGCCGGGTTATACGGTCGATCGGCGCACCATCACGCTGAATCTGGGCGATAATCTGACCAATACGGATTTCCAAGTATCGGAGAATTTCGGCTTCATCACGGGTGTGGTCACGGATGCGGCCTCGATCCCGCTGGCGGGCGCATCGGTCAATCTGCAATCCGGCGCCGGAACAGGCGCCTCATTGATCACCGATGCGAATGGCGCGTTCACGGCCACCCGTTTGATCGGTGGCACGTATCGGATCGAGTATAGCCGCTCCGGATACATCAGCCAGAACTTGACCGGCATTGTGTTGGCCGACGGCGAGTCTCGTCGCGCGGATGTGGCAATGGTCTTGGCGACCGGGTCGATCTCGGGCGTCATCCGGCAGGCCGGTACCGGCACCGGTGTGGCGGGTGCGTCGGTCACAGCCACGTCGGACACCGGAGTCAAGTACGTGTCCGTAACCGGTACGGATGGGAGCTATTCGTTGACCCTGCTCCCTCCAGGCACCTATGTGGTGGATGCGAGCGCGACGGGCTACGGCGTAGCGACGCCAATTCAAGCCCAAGTCACGGCTCAGGCATTGGCGGTAACCGGTGCCGACATCACGGACATGATTCCCAATGATGCGGTGGTATCCGGATCGGTCACCAACTTCAGTGGCGGCACCAAATTGACAGGTGTTCAGGTTACGGTGCAAGGATCGGCGGGTGCGGGTTCGGCGATCAGCGCCTCGAACGGCACCTATCGGATTCCGAATTTGGCTCCCGGCCGTTATGAGCTACGGGCCACCCTGGCCAATTTCCGGAACGTGAGCGAGTTCGTGGATGTGGCCGCATCGGAAACCGCCACTCGAAACGTGGTATTGCGACGCGATGTCGGCCGTGTTCGCGGTCGTGTGACCAATCAGAGCGGATTGCCTTTGGCCGTAGCCGCCGAAATCCAGTTCGTGACCGGCGACCGGTCCTTCCGCGTCACCACGAACACGAACGGGTTCTACGAAATTGGGGACATGCCCACCGGTGTTTCCTATCGTGTCACGACACGGGTATTCCGACCCGGTCACGTCAATGCGGACCAAAACGTGTCTTACGCCGACGGTGCCGAGGAGGTGGTGGTTGACCTGACCGTCCAAGTCAACGAAGGCCGTATCAGCGGCAACGTGGGTCGCTCAGGCGCGACGGTGACACTCCTCGCCATGCCAGGAGAAACCGTCGTGACCAGCCTCACGGCCGCAGATGACGGCAGTTACGCCTTCACCTTGCTTCCGGCAGGTGAGTATCTCGTGCGGGTGAATCGCACCGGATTTGTCTTCAATCCGACGTCGAGCACAACCTTGACCCTGCCCGTAGGCGGCACCGCCACCTTCAACAGCACCTCCACCGCCAACGTCGGATCCATCGCCGTTGCGGTCACAACCGGTGGCCAGCCCTTCGCCAATGTGCCGATTGCGGTCGTAAGTGCGGATGGGGCGGTGAATCGAACGGTCAGTACCAACGCCCAAGGCACAGTGACCATTGCGGATCTGCCGGCAGGAAGCACCTATGCGGTGACACCAACCCGACCCAATTTCAGTTTCGACCCCGCCCGTCGGGAGGTAGGGGTGACGGTGAACGGAACCACGACAGCCTCCTTCGCCGGTTTGCCGAACACAGCCAATCTGTCCGGTACAGTGCGACGCGTCCAGGGCGCGGAACGACCCACAATTCCGGATGCCAGCGTCCGCTTGCAGGATGTCGCCACCGGATCCACCCGATCCGTGGCTTCCCAGTGGAATGGCACCTTTGAGTTTCCGTCCATCAGCGCGGGAGAATACCTGGTGATCGGGTCGAAGAGCGGATTCACAACCGATACCCTGCGTGTCACGATCGGCATCGGAGAAAACCGGACCGGCGTGAATGTGGACCTGGAGTCTGCCGTCATCAACCTGGTCGGAAAGGTGCTTCGTCTGGGCCAACCGGTTCCGGGTGTCGCCATCCAGGCCGTCGGCAGCATTAACAAGTCGTCTTCGACCGGTTCGGATGGAAACTTCTACCTGCAAGACTATCCGATCAAGACAGGGGCGGCCGACACCACTTCCTTTGAAGTGCGGGCAACCGTGGGAGATGTCATCCTGACTCGCTTGGTGACCGTAGATGGAACGCAGGTCGGCCAATGGGTGAACACCGGCGATTTTCTGGTACCGAGCGGTCGAATCCGGATCCGGACGTCGGACGGCGTGAATCCCTTGCCGGGAGTCCAGATCCAGTTCGGCCGTCAGGGAGGCACTACCGCATCCACGCTCATCGGTAACACGGCCCTGTTCACATCCGGCGACAATCTTCGCCAAGCAACCTATGTTGCGAACGTGGAGCGAATCGGCTATCTGCGACCGGTCAACCCGACCCTCATCGTCTTGCCAACCGATACTTCCAGAGTCGAGACATCGGTACTCATGCCGTACCAGATCACCCCCTTGACCGAAATCCTGGCCGACGAACCGAGTATCGTCCGGATCAGCCATGTGCCTGGCTTCGTGCCGGTTGCACCGGTGTTGCGGTTGCACTACCGGCAGAGCAGCGCGGCCGCCTTCACGAGCGTTGACATGACGCCCACCCAAATCGGATTCGAGGCCCAGATACCGGTCTTGTTCTCCATCGAGCCGGTCGTCTATTTTGTCACCGCTACGCATGATGGCCAATCCTACAGGGCCATCGACCGCACCATCACACCCTTGGCGAGCGGCATCCTCAGCAGTTTCCGGTACGCACCCCAGATCGCAGGACTGACGCTTCGGGTGAATGATTCCTACTCCCTCTCTTTGGCCATCAGTGATGGGTTGAACCAATCCATCGTGGATGATTTCCAATCCGGAAGCGGAACGGGTACGGTTACATGGACTTTGCCGACCGGATTGGTATTGGAGAGCGGTGGAGGCACCTCGATCCGATTCAAGGCGACGGCGGCCGGTAATTACACCATCCGGACCATCCTTAGTCTGAATGGAGTGGAACTGACCGGATCCCAATCCATCACCGTCACCGACGCACCCGTGACCAGCATGACCTTGCAGATACCGGCTGCGCAGGTTTCGAACGCCGCTTCCGTCGCGTTCAGCTACACCGCTCGCGATGCGACCGGTCGATCGATGGCGCTCGGTTCCGGACTGGAATGGAGCGTGATTCCATCTGTGGCGGGCACCATCACGCCCACGGGTGTCTTTCGTGCGGCCTCCACATCGTATCTCGGTGAATTCCAGGTACAGGTCCGCGATACCCGCACCGGCATTGTCGAAACGACCCAAGCGGTCGTCTTGGCGGCGTCCGTTCAAGCCAACCAGAGTTACACCCTCACCGACCTGCAAGGCATGACCCTGCGCGTGCCGGCACAATCGGTGACGGGGCCATCGGAGGTGACGCTGCGCAAAGTGAAACCCGAACCCGTGAAACGGTTTGTGATGCCCTTCGGCACCGATGTGTCTTACACGACCTCGGAGACCGTCTATCGTTTCAACCTGTCCACCGGCGCTTTTGTGAGGGATGTGGAACTGGATGTGCCTGTGGACGATTCCTTCCGTTTCTTCGAAGGCGAAAAAGCCGTGGCCTTCTTCGACCCCTTGGTCTTGTCGTGGCGACTGTTGGATTCGAGGGTTACTGGCGCGCTGTCCAAATCGACGACGTCCCAATCCGTTGGCGACATCCGCACGGTAGGCGGCCTGCGCACCATCGGGCAGTTCGCGATCCTGACGGAGAACGAACCGCTCGGACTCAAGCACGCGGCCGTGCTTCCCACTCCTTTCTCACCCGATGCCGGGGCTGCGCGCATCGGATATCTGCTCAATACGGCCTATCCGCCGGCCTTGGTCAACATCCGCATCTACAATATCCGTGGTGAACTGGTGCGGCATCTGCTCAGAGACGACCTGCAGCAGCCGGGCCGTTACGGAAGCGCCAGCGGTTTGGCTGAAATCGTCTGGGATGGACGCACCGATGCGGGTACCATGGCCCGGAACGGCCGTTACATCATCGAAATCCGACTCAAGGACAGTGAGGCCGACAAGGTCGAATACCTGCCCGTCGTCCTCATCAAATAAGGAGAACAGTCATGAAAATCTTACCGCTTCTTCTGATCCTCTGGGTGATGGTTCCCTTGGCCCACGGCCAAGGCCTCAGCGATATTCCGGCCTCCCACGTCGACATCGGGTTCGGGGCCCGACCCATGGCCATGGGCGGCGCCTTCGTCGGCCTGGCGGATGACGAGCACGCCGTGTACTGGAATCCGGCCGGCTTGGCCGACGTCCGCCATTACATCACGTCTTTCTCCCATGCCGACCAATTGGAGTTCGTGACCTACCGTTTCATGGCACTGGTCGCACCACTACCATGGAATCGCCTGGGCGCGGGGCTGACCATCATCGAATCCGGCGATGACATGCTTCGTGAATTCTCCGCCCAATTGGGCGTCGGTTATGGATACAAGGCGTTTCGGGCCGGAATCGGCCTGAAATACCGCCACTCGGGTTTCGGGAAAAACAGCTTCGATGATGCCGATTACATCATCTTCGATCCGGACGAGATCCTGGCCGGCCGGGATTTGCAGGTTCGAGGAAACGGCACCGGGTTCGGATTGGACCTTGGCCTGCTCTACCGTCCCAACGACCGGGTCGGATTCGGCTTGGCCTACCGCGACGCCCTCAACAGCTTCCAATGGGATTCGGAGAACAGCAGCACAGCGAACCCGGCCCGAGGCCGTTACTCGGAAAACCTGCCTGCGGAACTGGTGCTGGGAGCCGGATTCAAGGCCTTCCGGAACACCATCGTCGTGACCGATTACAAACCGTCCTTGCATGCCGAGGTGGATCCCGTGATCCGGGTCGGCTTCGAGACAGGATTGCTGGACCTCATCTATGTGCGCGGTGGAGCCGAATACAGGGTCAACTCACTGGATGACGAACGGTACATGACCGGTGTCGGGCTCAAGACCCCGGCACTTGCCGGCTTGCGGATGCGTGTGGATTACGCATACGTCATCGATCCGCTCAAGCCGTCGCAACGCATATCCATCGCCATCCAATTCTGACCGGGGAGACGTCATGAACCTTCGAATCCTACTCATTCCCATCCTCGTGATGCTGGCTTCGGCGCCGGCCCTCTTCGCCCAATCCGATGACGAGGGTGACGCCAAGCCCGAAATGTCGCTCTGGCGCGGCGGCAATGTCGACCTCGTTTTCCGTCTCGGGTTCAACTCTTCCAACACCTTCGGCTCATCCGGCTACGGCGGTCTGCTCTCGCCACGCATCCGGGCGGGTGCCGCGGCGACGACCGGCAACCCGGCCGAGCTGGCCGCCCTACGCACCGGCGATTTCATCTTCGACGGCAGCCTCATGCCGGTCCTGACCAAGGGTGGGTTCCTCAGCAACGAGGTGGGATCCATCCTGGACGACGAGGTCGCCGGCGCGATGGACGAGATCCTCGACGATCCGGAACAGGTCAATTTCCTGGCCGACGGCTACCGCTCGCATACCCGGTTCCGCGGTGTGAGCGGCGGCATCAAGCCGCCATTCCCATCCATTTCACTGGCTGTTCCCTTGGGCCGACGAGCCACCCTCGGATTCGCCACCCACCAGCCCATCAACGGCGAATTCCAGATGCTGGCTACCGGCATCAACACCCAGATCGCGCAGGAACAAGGATCCGACGATGTCAGCATCCGCTTCGATGTGCTCATGAACATCTCCATCGCCACCCGGATGACCCTCAACATGAACGCCTTCACCACCGCCCTGGGCGTGCGGGTGCTGGATGGCAGCCCGTTCGGCGACCTGGACATCGGGGTCTCGGTCTCGCAGTACCGTATGTCAAGCTACCGCAATCTGGAAGCGGACTTCACGGGCATGGTGGTGGTCAGTCGCGCCGACGAACGCTTTTTCAACAACCCGGACGACCTGAACCTCGATTTCGCCAATGGGGAAACCAACGCCCTCTACATGCGCGCTCGCGGTGATTTCCGCGACGAAGGAAACGGGTATTCGGTCGGCTTCACCTACCGGCCACCGGTCGTACGTCGTGTCACCCTTTCGGCTCTCTACACCAAGATGCCCACATTCCGACTGACCGATCCCAACGCGTTCGGAGATGCCTACCTTCCGGTTTTCGCCGTCGGCGACGATGTGCTCGGCGGAGATCTGAAAGTGAAGTTGGATACCCTGCAGGCATCAAAACCCAACCTGACCACCCGTCGCGACATCAACCAGCTGATTGAAGACATGTCGGTGAAATTGCCGTCTTCATTCGCCGTCGGTGCGGATCTCGCTCTTGGCAACCATACCCTCACCCTGAACTACACCGCGTACCAAGGTGAGATGTCAATCGCATTCGGCGATTCCTACCTGGGCAAAAAATCCGCACACGGGGTCGGATTCGGCATGGACATCCGGATGAAGGACCGCTTCACCCCGATGAGCCTGCTGTTTGTCCCGTTCCGGCTTCTATACCTGGATTTCGACGGGTTTCTGTTCCAGGCATTGGGTCGCGTGACCGGTTATCGTGATCCGCACTACCGTTTCGGGGCTAATCTGATGCTTGGTGAAGGTCTGCACAGCAAGGCCGATTCCGATCTGAAACAGACATTGGGCTTGCCCTTGCCGACCGGTCTGTCGCTGACGCGGACCTACATGCTCGGCAAGAGCGTGAAGATGGGTTTCAGTACCATCACCTATCCGGACCTCCTCCTCAAATACAGCGTTTCGGTCGGCTTCTGACCCCGCCGCTCACACGTCGCAGATCCGCACCGCCTCCCGCAAGGCCTCGAGCTTGGCCTCCGGGGTGGCGCCGGTTGAGATGAACTCCTGCGCCACATAGCCGCCATATCCGGTC
>Ga0169931_10015554_pt1 | contig 10172 bp, 10 predicted proteins | sample Kivu_15m_20L_FD_129675 | JGI IMG/M metagenome (GOLD analysis project Ga0169931, IMG submission 129675) | Freshwater microbial communities from Lake Kivu, Western Province, Rwanda to study Microbial Dark Matter (Phase II) - Kivu_15m_20L... | ecosystem: Environmental > Aquatic > Freshwater > Lake... | reverse complement strand
GGCTCCGGGGCGAGACTGTGCACATGGGGGTGGCCCAGGGTGCAATCGGCGCACCGTCGCCGACGCGGACGGCCGCCCTCGGCGCGCTGTCGCTGGCCATGTTGGCCTGGGGCGTTACCGGGGTCGTCGCCAAGAGCGTCGACATGGGTGGCATGGCGCTCGCGGCGTACCGGACCAGCGTCGGGGCGCTCGCGCTCATCGGGATCCTCTACGCAACCGGCCGCCGTCTGACCTGGTCGTCGTTCCGCATCGGCTTCCCCGGCGGGTTGTTCCTCGGGTGCGACCTCGTGCTGTTCTTCACCGCGGTCAAGCTCACGACGGTCGCCAACGCCACCGTGATCGGCGCGCTCCAGCCGGCCCTCGTCATCGTGCTCGGGCCACTCCTGCGCGAGCGGGTGGCCCGAGGCGCTATGGGATGGGCGGCGGTTGGCATCGTCGGCACGGCCACCGTCGTGTTCGGCGCGAGCGGCCTGCCCGACTGGAGCCCCGCCGGCGACCTGCTCGCCGTGCTCACCCTGTTCGCCTGGACGGGCTACTTCATCGTGTCGCGCCGGGTGCGCGGCCGGCTCGGTGCCGTGGAGTACTCGACGGTCACTGCGATCGTGGCGTCGGGCCTGGCGTGGCCCGCTGCGCTGATCGCCGGGCAGGACGTGTCGTGGCCGGCGTGGGACTCGTGGGGATGGATCGTGATGCTCGCCGTCGTCGCCGGCATCGGCGGCCACTTCCTGATGAGCTGGTCGATCCCGCACGTACCGCTATGGGCGTCGTCCACGATGAGCTTGTCGATCCCGGTGATCTCGACCGTCACCGCTGCGGTCGTACTCGACGAATCGGTGACGGCGGTGCAGGCGCTCGGCATGCTGATCGTGTTGGTCGCGCTCGCGTGCGCCGTACGGGTACCCTCAGCGAGCCCGTCGACCTGAGGACCCATGCGCAACACCACCACCCTGCTGGCCCTGGCCGCCACCGCCTCGCTGCTCCCCGCCTGTGGCGGCGGGGAGTCATCGACCGCCACCACCGCCGCCGCCGCCGCGACCACCACCGCCGCCGCGACCACCACGGCGGCGACCACCACCGCCGCCGCGACCACCACGGCGGCGACCACCACCGCGGCGACCACCACGACGACCAAGGCGGCTGCACCCGCCGGGCCGACCTTCGCAACGACCGTCGAACCGACGATGGCCGCCCTGGCCGCAGTGGCCGGCAAGCCGTTCACCGTCGCCGCCACCGCACCGGCACTCGCCTTCCCGGCCAACCTCCCCGTCCTGCCCAACGCAACGACGGCGGGAGCGGCTCGCCGGAACTGGAAGCGTGACGACGCCGTCCGGCGAAGCGACCACGTCGGGCTCCAGACGGCTGCGACCGCAGACGAACTGAAGGCCTTCGCGACCGCCGGCCCGGCCGGCTGGAAGAACGCCTCGTTCGCCTCCTCCGGCCGGCTCTCGACAGCGTTGCTAACGAGCGGAACCGACCGGCTCACCTATGTCCACGACGCCGGAGCACCGGCGACCGGCCGCCCACCGGTACAGGCCACCCTGGAGACGACGGCCGCCGCCATCACCCCGCCGGCGTGGCTGGCGTCGCTGCCCGCACCGGCGGGCGGCACCCTGGTCGAGGTCTACGAAGCGACCGGTCTGGTCGGTGGCCTGTCGAGCGCGCCACCCGGCAAGGGCGGCCACGTCAGCGCATCCTGGGAGTTCCCGGCGTCGGCCGAAGCCGCCGTGAAGGCGCTGTTCACCGGCGCAGCGATCACCGCGGCAGGGTTCACGCTCGGACCGTCGCCGATCAGCAACCTCACCGAACGCCTCGACGTCACGATGGGACCTTGGAAGGGCACCGTCTCGTACGGGGAGGGGTCCGGCCCGAACGGCGCATTCATCGTCTTCTCCTGGGTCCTCGAACGCTGACACCGCGTCGGCGGTCCCGGCGCCTCCGACGACTACGGTCGCGGTCCGTTCCGACGTACGAGGGGGAACCATGGCGATCATCGAGGCAGACGCGCACTCGCAGCGGCCGTACGCCGCCGGTCGGCGGATCCACGACGCCGACGCCCACGTGATGGAGACGCCGGGCTGGATCCGCTCCTATGCCGATCCCGACGTGCGCGACCGGCTCCCCGAAGGCGAACTCGACACCCTGTCGCCCGGGGAGCAGCACCACATCGACGAGCTGCGTGCGGCGTTCGGCACGACCGAGGAGCAGCGAGCCGCGCTCGGCGACCTCATGGGGCGCAAGAACTGGCGCGCCATGGGCTCGTTCCTGGCCGAGCACCGAACGGCTGCCCTCGATGCACTCGGGTTCGCGAGCCAGTTGGTGTTCAACACCTTTGCGTCGAAGGACCTCGTGATCGCCGAGCACTCCGGCGACCTCGACGTGGCGTACGGCATCGCCCGGGCCCACAACCGGGCCATGATCGAGTTCTGCTCCACCGACGTGCGTTCACTGCCCGTCTGCTACACGCCGCTGGTCGACTTCGATCGAACCGCCACGCTTGCCCGGGAGGCGATCGACGCCGGCGCAGCGGCGATCATGATCCCGCACACCTGCCCACCCGGGCACTCGCCGAGCCACCTCGGGCTCGACCCGTTGTGGGCGCAGTGCCAGGAAGCGGGCGTACCCGTCGTGCTGCACGTCGGTGGCGGCGGGCAGCTCATCAACCCCGACTACTTCGTCAACGGTCGGCCGCCGGTTCCGGACTTCCATGGTGGTGACGGCAACTTCCGCTCGGTCGACTACCTCGCCATCCCGTTCCCGGTGATGCAGACGCTCGGGGTGCTCGTCCTCGACGGGGTCCTGCGCCGGTTCCCGAACCTGAAGGTCGGGGTGATCGAGCTCGGCGCCGCCTGGTATCCGGGGTTCCTGCAGATGCTCGAGTCGTGCTTCACTGCGTTCCGCAAGAACGAGGAGCGTCTGCAGGCGATGGATCTGACCCCGTCGGAGTACTGCCGGCGACAGATCCGGGTCACCCCCTACCCGCACGAGGACGCCGGCTGGATCATCGAGCAGGTGGGCGAGGAGTCCTGCCTGTTCTCGTCCGACTACCCGCACGTCGAAGGCGGCCGGAACCCGTTGGGCCGCTTCGACCGCAGCCTCGAAAAGGTGTCGGCGCGGGCCCGGGAGCGCTTCTACTTCGACAACTTCGTCGACCTGCTCGGCCCGGTGCTCGAACGCCGCGGCCTGCCCGTGGACTGAGGACTCACCACGGCTCGACGGTCCCCTCGATCTGCGGCACCAGCGAGCGCCCTACCCTTGGTCGATGCCTGTCCCCACCCCCCACCTGTCGGCTGCGGCGGGCGACTACGCCGACGCGGTGCTGCTGCCCGGCGATCCGCTGCGGGCCCAGGTGATCGCCGAGCAGCTCCTCGACGGCGCCCGCTGCGTGAACCGTGTGCGCAACATGCTCGGCTTCACCGGCACCTACCAGGGCCGCGCCGTGTCGGTGCAGGGCACCGGGATGGGCATGCCCTCGCTGTCGATCTACGCCACCGAGCTGTTCCGGTTCCACGGCGTGCGCACCGCCATTCGCGTCGGGTCGTGCGGGGCGCTGCTCGACACCATCGCCCTGCGCGACGTGATCGTGGCGTCGGCGGCGCACACCAACTCGGCGATGAACCGCCAGCGGTTCCCGGGGGTGGACTTCGCGCCGTCGGCCGACGTCGGTCTGCTGCTCGCCGCGGTGCGCCTCGGCGGCGAGGCGGGCCTGCGCGTCCACGCCGGACCGGTGCTCACCTCGGACGCCTTCTACGACGACGACGAGGCCACCATGTGGAAACTCGCCCGCCACGGCACCTTGGCCGTCGAGATGGAATGCGCCGGGCTCTACACGATCGCAGCCGGCGAAGGGGCACGGGCGCTGTGCATCGCAACGGTGTCGGACCACCTGGTCCACCATCAGGCCGCCACCTCGCAGGAACGCCAGGACGGCTTCCTGGAGATGGCCCGCCTCGCGCTCGAGGTGGTCGTCGACGCCGCTTGAGGCCGCAGCATGCCCGCTCGACCCGGCGACGGCGGGTTCATTCCGCGCCGACGCACTCCCCGCATGGGCCCGCCTCGTGCCGTGCCTCGGCCGCCACCCGATCGTCGTCGTTCTGCCACATGGGTTCGCGTCGCCGTTCGGAGCGCTCGTCGCCGGTTGCGTCACCCCCACCGGAGGCGCCGCCGGGGCGCAGCACCCGGTCCTTCCAGGCGTCGTCGTCCGACCAAGTGCGGCCGAGATCGACGATCTCGCCCGAGTGCGGCGCCGCCAGGGTGCGCAGCGCACCGAGGACGATCGCCCGCTGGTCGTCCCGGTCGAACGGCTTGCCGGCCGTGTGCCCCAACGGGTAATCGACGTACGCCGCGCGCGGCGGGCGGGCCGCAGCGGTGATCGACCAGGCCGAGGTGAGCGACACCGTCGGCACACCGGCGGACTCGAAAGCCCTCGCGACCAGACCCACGGTCTGGTGGCAGACGGGTCAGACCGGGACCAGCAGGGCGAGATCGACGTGATCGGTCAGGACTTGCTCCACGAGCGGCGGCACGAGCGCCTCGCGCACTCGGCGGGTGGAGTAGATCCCGCCCATGAACGTGTAGGACCGGGGGCCGAGCCCCCCGATGACGCCGTCGCCGGCGAGGCTGCGCAGGGTGTCGATCGGGAACACGACGTTCGGGTCCCGGCGGGCGTCGGTGAGGTCGTAGGCGAAGTGCGTCGCCCGTAGGTCGGCCGTCGGGGTGTCGGTCGGGATCACCCGGAACGACACGTCGTCGGCGTGGTGGAACGCGAGTTGGCCGCGCCGGTACACGCCACCCGAGGACAGCATCGCGACTCGGCACTGCGACAACGGCTTGTCGAGCATGACCAGCGGCACCGCGTCGTCGCTGTGGTGCCAGCGGTAGGGGGTGTAGCCGAGGTGGTCGTACAGGGCTCGGGTCCGGGCCAGGTAGTCGACGGGTGGTTGGCGCACGCCACAACCCTGCCAGCTCCGCAGGGCCGGTAGCGTCCCGTCTTCATGGCTCGCCGCGGTCGCTACGTCGCCCTCGAGGGGCCGGAGGGATGCGGAAAGTCCACCGTCGCAGCTGCGCTCGCCGCTCGCTGGGGTGCGCTGGCCACACGGGAGCCGGGCGGCACGCCGGCATCGGAGGCGATCCGCTCCGTCGTGCTCGACCCGGCACTCCCGGCGATGGGGCCCCGCACCGAGGCCCTGCTGATGGCCGCATCCCGGGCCCAGTTGGTGGCCGAGGTGATCGAGCCAGCACTGGCGGCCGGGCGCGACGTGGTGTCGGACCGGACGGTGTACTCGTCGCTCGCGTACCAGGCCTACGGGCGGGGCCTGCCCCTCGAGGAGATCCGCCGGGTCAACGACTGGGCGATCGCCGGGCGCTGGCCGGACGTCGCGATCCTGCTCGACGCACCCGAGGACGTGCTCGCCGCCCGGCGGGCGGCCCGGCGGGCGGCGCTCGATCGGCTGGAGGCCGAGGACGCCGGCTTCCACGCCCGGGTGCGGGCCGGATTCGCTGCGCTCGCCGCCGCCGAACCCGCGCGCTGGATCGTCGTCGACGCACGTGGCCCGCTCGCCTCGGTGGTCGAGGCGGTGGCGGCCGCAGTCGAGGCCCGATGGTCGGCGTGAACTCGGACCTGTGGGCCGGCGTGCCCGGGCAGCGCCATGCGGTCGAGTTCCTCGCTGCTGGCGCCGCACGGCCCGTGCACGCGTACTTGTTCGTGGGGCCGGCCGGCGTCGGCAAGGAGCAGGCCGCCCGGTCCTTCGCCGCTGCGCTGCTGTGCCGCGACGGCGGCTGTGCCGTCTGCCGGGACTGCCGGCTCGCGCTCGCCGGCACCCACCCCGATGTCCGCGAGGTGACCCGGGTCGGTGCGGCGATCTCGGCCGACCAGGCCAAGGACATCGTGAAGGCCGCAGCGCTGGCGCCCGTCGAGGGCGCTCGCAAGGTTCTGGTGCTCCACGAGTTCCACCTGCTGCGACCCGAGGCCGGGTCCCGCTTGCTCAAGATGGTCGAGGAGCCGCCCGCGTCGACGGTGTTCCTCGTGCTCGCCGAGGACGTGCCCCCGGAACTGGTGACCATCGCGTCCCGCTGCGTGCGGGTGGAGTTCCACGGGCTCGACCCGACGGCGATCGCAACCGTGCTCGAGGCCGACGGCGTGGCCCCGCACGCCGCGATCACCGCCGCCCGCCTCGCCGGTGGCAGCCTCGACACCGCCCGGCTCCTCGTCGCCGATCAGGAGGCCTCGGTGCGCCGCGCCGCCTTCGCCGGTCTCGCTCACCGGCTCGACGGCACCGGGGCGACGGTGGCGGCGATCGTCGACGAACTCGCCGGACTCGTCGACGCGTCGCTCGCGCCGCTGCTGGCGCGCCAGGCCGCCGAGGTGGCCGAACTCGAGGCCCGCATGGCGCTCGTCGGCCAGCGCGGCTCGGCCCGCAAGGCGCTGGAGGACGAGCACAAGCGCCAGGTCCGCCGGGCCCGCACCGACGAGTTGCGCGCCGGGCTGTCGGCGCTCGCCGGGTCGTACCGCGACGCCCTCGCCGGCGCGCCCGGCGACGGCCGGACGAACGCCGTCACCGAGCGGGTCGCCGCCGTGGCCGCCATCCACGAAGCGATGCGCTTCCTCGACCGCAACGTCAACGAGACCTTGCTGCTCCAGGCGCTGCTCCTGCGGCTGCCCGCCCTGCCGTAGGGTCGCCACCATGCCTCGTCTCCAACCCGACGAACTCACCGCGTTCCTGGCCGAACCGGGCCACCTCGTGCGTCTCGGCACCATCGACGCCGACGGCTACCCGCGAGTGGTGCCGACGTGGTTCATCGTCGAGGGCGACGAGTTGCTGTTCACCCCGCGCGGTCCGGCGGTGTTCCTCGCCAACCTGCGCCGGGATCCCCGCATCGGGCTGTCGGTCGACGAGGAGGCCTTGCCCTACCGCAAGCTCACCGTGCAGGCCGAGGCCCGCATCGTCCACGACGTGGGCGACGACGACGCGTGGCGTGACCTGTACCGGCGCATCGCCAAGCGGTACGTGCCCGAAGCGTCCGCCGACGCCTACGTCGATTCGACGGTCGACCAGCCGCGGGCGCTGATCGGCGTCCCGCTGTCGGGTGACGGGGTCCGGGCGGCGACGTGGCGGATGCCCGTCGCCGGGGAGGACCCGACCGGGATCTGGCACCGCCGGTACTACCTCGACGGCACGCTGATGGCCGACCGCAGCGACCAGGCGCGCGCAGCCGGCTCGCACTAGGCTTCCGGGGCCCGCCCGGGTAGCTCAGTCGGCAGAGCAACGCACTCGTAATGCGTAGGTCGTGGGTTCGATTCCCACCTCGGGCTCCGATCCTCGGCGTTGCGGCGTCGGTCCGGCGCTCCGTACAGCGGTACCGTCGATCCATGCAGATCGTGCGCATCTACACCGGTGCCGACGGCCGCTCACACTTCGAGGACCTCACCGTCGAGCTCGACGACCTCGGCGCCATCGGGCGCATCTCCAGCGCATGGGGCGCCACGGGTGTGCAGTTCCGGGAGGTCGACGGCGACTACCACCTCGGCTTCCACCGGGCGCCGCGCCGCCAGCTCGTCGTGAACCTGACCGGGTCGGTGGAGATCGAGGTCGGCAGCGGTGAGCGGCGCCTCCTCGGGCCGGGGTCGATCCTGCTCGCCGACGACACCACGGGCGAGGGCCACATCAGCCGCAACGTCGGCGGCGAGCCGCGCACCTGCCTGTTCGTCCACCTCGCCGCTGGCTGAGCCGGACCGCGCCGGCAGGACCGGCGCCGGCGCGTGTCGTTGCGTCTACAACGACTGGAGGAACCGGACCCGGTTGGCGATCGCGCGCTGCGACACCGATGCCGCCGGGGCGAACACCTCGAACGCGTGCGGGCAGCCCGGGTAGAGGTGGAACTCGACCGGCACCCCGGCTGCGTCGAGCCGGGCCGCGTAGGCGAGGTCCTCGGCGCAGAACAGGTCGAGCTGGCCGACGTCGACGAACGTGCGGGGCAAGCCGCTCAGGTCGGTGGCCCGGGCGGGCGCGGCGTAGGCCGGCACGTCGGGACCACCGGCGGCATCGCCGAGCAGGCACCCCCAGCCCGTGATGTTGTCGCCCACCGCCCACGACAACATCGGCTCGATCGTGGGCGGGGCCGAGGTGGTGCGGTCGTCGAGCATCGGGTAGACGAGCACCTGGGCGGCCAGCGCCGGACCACCCCGGTCGCGGGCCATCAGCGCCACCCCGGCAGCCATGCCGCCGCCGGCCGAGTCCCCCATGATCGCCACCCGGGCCGGGTCGACACCCAGCTCGACGGCATGGGCCACGGCCCACGACAGCGCGGCGTAACAGTCCTCCACCGAGGCCGGGTACGGGTGCTCGGGCGCGAACCGGAAGTCGATCGACAGCACCGGCACCCCCGATGCCGAGGCGAGCTGGCGGCAGATCGGGTCGTGCGTGTCGATGCTGCACAGGAACATGCCGCCGCCGTGCAGGTACACCACGAGCGAACCGGGCTGCTCGCCGTCCTTGCGGTACAGGCGCATCGGGATCGAGTAGCCGTCCGGCGCCGGCGCCGACAGCTCCGTCGCAACTACGTCGGGCAGCGGCTCGGCCGGCGCCGTCATCGCGAACGTGCGATCGACGTTGGCCCGGCGCGTCTGCCAGTCGCCCACCGGCGGTGGGGTCACCGAGGCCATCGCCTCGAGCAGCGGGCCCATCACCGACGCGACCTCACGGTCCAACCCCAGGGACATGGTCGGACCCTACTGCGGCACCGCTCCGGCGGCCGCCGGCACCACCCGAACCTCTCCGGCGACCGGGTCCACCTCCACGGTTGCGCCGTCGGGGATGTCGTGCAACGCGCGTGGCACGCCGACGACGGCCGGGATGCCCAGCTCGCGGGCGAGCACTGCGGCATGGCTCAACGAGCCGCCCTCGGCGGTGACGACGGCGCCGGCCAGGCTGAGCACGAGGTTGAACGCCGGGGTGGTGCACGGCACCACCAGCACGTCGCCGGGCTCGAGGATCGACAGCGCCGCCTCCGGGCTGTCGGCGAGACGCGCCGTGCCGCGGTAGGTCGTCGAGCCGACGCCGAACCCGCGCAGGCCGCTCGAGCGGACCTCACCGTCGAGGCCGGCTTCGGCGATCACCATCTGGATCATGCCGGCGATGCGAGCGAGCGCATCCGGCAGCACCGTCAGCGGTGGCGCCGGTTCCGGCCCCCCCAGCACTCGCGGCGCGCCGTCCACGTTGACCGTCCGGCGCCATCGCTGACGCCCGGCCAACTCGGCCGCACCCGGCGACCGGCGCGGATCGAGTGCGCCCGGCAGCTCGCCGGGCGCGAGCTCGAGCGCATGTTCCGCCTGCTCGGCGAGCCCACCGGCGACCATGCGCCGGCCGAGCTCCAACAACGCGAGTCGGATCAGCCCGAGTGGCCATTCGACGGTGTTGGGCCCGTTGTCGTCGCGCAGGTCCATCGCGGCGCGCGCCTCGGTGAGGGCACGGTCGAAATCGTCACGCTCGGCCGCCGGCACCCGGGGCCGCACCGACGCCGTGCGCACCGCCAACGCCTCGGCCGCCGCTGCTGCGCGCCCGGCGTCGTCGCGCGCCGCCAGGATCGTCGCCAGCACGACCTCGGGTGCCTCGGCGAGCGTCAGGCCGTCGATGTCGTAGCGGGAGAACACCAGCCGGCCCCGGAGGCGCAAGAACGCCGACACGTCGGCATCCACCTCCGGCGACACCCCCCGCAGTTGCTCCAAGGTGGCCGGGGTGACCCCGGCGGCGTCCACCGCCTCGCGGATCCGTCGCAGCGTCCGTTCGGCCGACGACGTCGACGGCGACGCCCCCTCGAGCAGCGGGACCACCTCGGCCGGGGTGATGCCCCAACGCTGGGCACTGAACAGCAGCATGCCGATCGGGCCGAGGTCGTAGCCGTGCAGCCACATGTGTAGATCGAACTGCTCGACGGCGTGCTCCACGGTCCGCAGCGCGTGCGCAACGAGCGCCGCGTCGTCGAGTTCGGCCAGCGGCACGTCCTGCAGGGCGAGGTTGGTCGCCTCGAGCCGCTCGCGCCGGCCGCCGGGGGAGTGCCACTCGGCGACCACCGCCCGCCACGGCCGCTCGTCGAACATCCGCTCGGCGGTGCGGCGGCGCTGCCGCATCGCGGGATGCAGCCGCACGGCGAGGCGCAGCAGCGGCAACGGCGGAAGC
>Ga0169931_10015553_pt1 | contig 10172 bp, 7 predicted proteins | sample Kivu_15m_20L_FD_129675 | JGI IMG/M metagenome (GOLD analysis project Ga0169931, IMG submission 129675) | Freshwater microbial communities from Lake Kivu, Western Province, Rwanda to study Microbial Dark Matter (Phase II) - Kivu_15m_20L... | ecosystem: Environmental > Aquatic > Freshwater > Lake ... | reverse complement strand
TCGAAAAGCAAGACGCCAACTACCTCGCGCTCGTTAAACGCGCAGCAGCCAAAATTTGGATGCGGTTTATGACTGGGGGACCTAGCGTGCCTTCAACGCTGCTCTGCCCGCCAGCGTGCCCAGGGTGCAATATCCGGCAGGCGTTGCGGTGCCGCAGCGGGCCCGGAAAAACGTAGCCCAATCTCGGGTGCGTCGGCCACTGGAGGACGAAGCGCAAAACCGATATCGAGCGTCGCGCGCGGTAAATCCACCGAGCCTGTGACGCGGGCGGAAACGCCGCCTTCCGCTGCCAATTGCATTGCCTGCACTGAAAGCCGCCCAGCGCCTATCTGCCAGCCGCCTTCCAATCGCTCCACCGCCGTGGCGCCGCCAATCAGGGCGCGGCGCAAAGCTGCCTCTGCCGCCAGGGCATCCGCAAGACCCGCCGCAGCAAAGGCATCGCGCAGCGCAAGGCCCGCCACCACCCCATCCGCCAGCAAGAAACGCCCAGAGCCTTCCAGGGAAGACAGCAGCGCTGAAGGCGCATGGCCGGACGCCGCAAGGCGTCCAGCGGCTTCAACGCGCCCCGCCGCCAGATCAAGCGGCAGATCGAAGATCGGATGCGCCAGGGTTGCGCTGGTAAGCTCAAAACTGCCTTCCAGCCGTGGAGATTCGGCGGTGGCGTCCAGAAGGCCCTTCCCTTCCATCACACCGCCGGCGAAGGCAGCCTGGAACGCTTCCAGCACAAGACGGCCATTGTCGAGCGTGACTTCGGCTTGCGCATTTTCCATAGTTGGCAGCCCCAGCACCGCGATGCGCGCAGCGCTCAAGGCGAACCTGCCATCCAAACCCGTCAAGGCAGCAAGCGGCAGCGGTTCATTGTCCGTCAGATCAGGCGCGGGCAGGGCTAGGTTTTCTGCGGCAAGCTTCAATGTCAGCTTGGGCCGCGCAGCATTTACTTCCAACTGCGCCTCACCGGCAGCGCGTGTTTTGGCGGCGACCATGCTGAAAAAGGGCAGTGTGATAACGCCGCCTTCCGATGCCATGCGCGCAATGAAGGAAGCCGAGCCCTCACCCATCCAGGCGGGTTCCTCACGGCCAAGAATCTGGCTGTAAAACCGTGCAGCGCTCGGGTGGCGGAAGGTCAGGCTGCCCTGTGCCTGTGCTTTCGGCAGATCTAACACCATATCGGCATCAAGCCGCGCATCTTCCAGATGGGCCTCTGCGACTAGTGTCAGCGCCTCCGCGCTGCCATTGCCGCGCAGCCGCAGCGTGGCCGGCAGCGCCGCCAGCCCCGCCGGCAGGGGCAGCGCTTCCAGCAGCATTGGCGGCAAGGCGTTTGCCATGGGGGCGGAGATTTCCAGCGCGGCATCGGCAAGGCTTGGCGCGGCGCCAAGGCCAAGTACGCCAGAGGCGGAGATAGTGGCGCCGCCCTGGCGTGCGGAGAAGCGCTGTATGGCAAGCCTGCCGACATCAAGCGTTGCATCCAGCGCAATGCCTTCCAGCCTTTGGCCCTGCCATTCCAGCCGGCCTGCTGTCAGGCGCAGATTGGCATCAAAGCCTTGCAGCGCTTCATTCGCTGCCTGCCAGCCAAGGTTTTCCGCAAGCAAGCCATCCAAAGCCAGCGCATCAATGGAAAGCCCAAGGCCGAGTGCGCGCCGCGCGCCAAGACGCAAGGCACCGGCGCCCGCAAAGCGCTGGCCATCCAACAGCAGGGAAAATTCCGGCGCTTCGACAAGGTTGGGTTCAAAAACCAAACGCCCACGACCTTCAAAACGGCGCAGTCGCGCAGGGTCTGGCGCTGCAATCGTGATACCAAACGCCGCAAGACTATCGCGTAGGCTTGGACCCGAAATCGTCAGTGCCAGTTCCAGTCTTTCGCCAAGCGTCGCACCGCGCGCTTCAAGTTCGGCCTCACCAGGCAAAAGCGCGGCGATATCCGTCAGTGTCATGCGGGCACCTTCACGCGCGATGCCGGCCTTGAAGCGGCGCAATTCCTTGCCCTGCCAGCGCGCTGATTCTGCAGCGACATCCAACACGATCGGGAAGGGCCAATCACGCGCGGCGCGCATGGCGGCAATCCAGGGGTCCAGATCCAGCCGGTTCATGGTAACGGCCAGATCCATTTTCGCATCCGGCGTCAGTTGGATTTCCGCCGCGGTGCGGCCCGTGCCGCCATCAAATTCCACCGCCAGATCGGGGGTGATGATCCGGTCTTCACTGGCGCGAATGCGGCCCGTAAGGCGGAAGGGCAGCGCGGGTGCCGGCAGAAACGCCGAAAGATAAGCGCCGGAGGCTTCAACCCGCCCCTCATACCCACCTTCGGCGAGCAGGGCGCCGCGCGTGACCAGCGACGCGCCCTGGCCATTCAGGCGCAATTCCAAAGTGCCAATGCCATCATAGCCAGGCCGGCCCAATACGGCGTGAAAGCGCGCTTCTGCACCCGCACGCGTGAAACTACCTTCCAGGCGCACCGCATCCAGCGGACCGGGCGCGACCAGTCGTGCGGCGACATTTTCCAACACCACTTCGCCCAGCGTCACGCGGCTCGCTTCAATGCGCGCGGCGAAATCCGAAAGCCAGGGCGGCGGGCGGAGCGCGCCGGCAGCAGGCAGTGGCCAAGGCAGACGGATATCGGCGCCCACCAGCACCAGATCGCGCGCTTCAAGCCGCCCAAGGATCAGCGGCAGCAAACCAAGCTTCAGGCGCAGCGTCCGCGCCTTGACGCCAAGCCCGCCTTCCTCCTGCCCCAGATGCACATCATCCGCTTCAAGGATGGGCTGAGGCAGCAGCACAACGCGGAGTGGCCCCTGCAAGGCGACCGGTCGGCCAAGCCGTTCCGCCGCGAGTGCAGCGAGGTTGTTGCGCTGCCCTTCCCAGGAGATCAAACGCGGCCCGACCCAGACCGTCGCAACCGCGACGCCGAAAAGCAAAAGCGCGAAAAGGCTGCGGCGTGATTTCAGCTTGCTACCCCCCAGCCACCACCGCCAGGCGTTTCAATGCCAAGCACTTCGCCGGCCGCGAGATGCGCGGAATCGCTGCCACCCAGCCAATGGATGCTGCCATCAGCGCGTTCCACCCATTGCCGGCCCGCCGCGCCATCGGCACCGCCTTGCAAGCCATGCGGCGGGACGTTGCGGCGCGATGCCACAATCACCGCTTCCATCGGATGCAGGAAGCGAATGCGCCGGCGTGACCCATCGCCGCCATGCCAGCGCCCCGCACCGCCCGAGCCGCGCCGGATGGCAAATTCCTCAAGCCGCACGGGGTAGCGGAGTTCCAGGATTTCAGGGTCCGTCATGCGCGTATTGGTCATATGGGTTTGCACTGGCCCCGCGCCATTGAAGCCGGGCCCCGCGCCAATGCCGCCGCAGATAGTTTCATAGTATTGGTAGCGGGCATCGCCAAAAAGCAGATTGTTCATGGTGGCCTGGGCAGAGGCGCAGGCACCAAGGGCGGCGAGCAGCGCATTGCAGGTCATTTGACTGACTTCGGTATTGCCGGCCACCACCGCCGCACCCGGGCGCGGTGACAGGAAAGTGCCCTCCGGGATCACGATTTCCAAGGGCTTCAGGCAACCATCATTGAGCGGAATATCCTCACCCACCAGACAGCGGAAGCAATAAAGCACCACGGCGCGGCAGACCGCCGATGGCGCGTTGAAATTGCTTGGGCGTTGCGGACCAGTGCCGGTGAAATCAATCACTGCCTTGCGCGCGGCGCGGTCAACGCGGATGGCAACCTTGAGCGGCGCGCCATCATCAATGCTGGTTTCAAAGCGGCCATCGGGGAGTTTTTCCAAGACGCGGCGCACGCTTTCTTCGGCATTATCCATCACATGCCGCATATAGGCGCTGACGGTGGCAAGCCCGTAATCGGCCACGGCACGGCTCAATTCCTGCACGCCTTTTTCATTGGATGCGATTTGCGCCTTGATATCGGCCACATTCACATCCGGGCTGCGCGCAGGATAGCGCGCGCCCGCAAGCAGCGCGCGAAACGCCGCTTCGCGAAAATGCCCACCATCCACCAGCAGGAAATCATCAATCACCACGCCTTCTTCTTCCAGCGTACGCGAGAGCGGCGGCGTGGACCCAGGTGTCAGGCCACCAATATCAGCGTGATGCCCGCGCGATCCCACAAAAAACAGGATGGATGTGCCCGCCGCATCAAAGACCGGCGTGATCACGGTCACATCCGGCAAATGCGTGCCACCATTATAGGGATTATTGAGCGCCACCACATCGCCGGGTTTGAGGGTGGCACCCCGCGTGCGGATCACGGTGCGCACACTCTCCCCCATCGCGCCCAGATGCACCGGCACGTGCGGCGCATTGGCAATCAGCGCGCCGGTCGCATCGAAAATCGCACAGGAAAAATCAAGCCTTTCCTTGATATTTACCGAAAGGCTGGTGTTTTGCAGGACCGCGCCGGTTTGCTCCGCAATGCTCATGAACAGATTGTTGAAAAGCTCGAGCATCACGGGATCAGGCCGGTCTGAAGCCAAGATATCCGCCGCGCGCGCTCGGGCCGCGATGCGGCGCAGCACCAGATGATTGCGTGCGGTAACCTCCGCTTCCCAGCCAGGCTCCACAACCGTGGTGGCATTGGCTTCGCGCAGCAGCGCTGGCCCTGTGATACGATCCCCCGCGCACAGCGCATCACGGTCATGCACCGGTGCGGCGTGTTCAGCACCGCCGGTGAAGAGCGCGATGCTGTCCAAGGGCTTTGGAGATTCTCCCACGGCACGCGGCGGCAGCGCCGCTTCGCGCACTTCCTCACCGGGGGCGGTCACTTCCGCGATGCAGGCTTCCACAATCACCTGGCGTTCCGGTGTGGCGAAACCAAAGCGGCGGCGATGCGCTTCCGTGAACGCCGCCAATACGTCCTGATGCGTGCCAAATGCGACAGGCAGAAAGGTGTCCGTGCCGGCATAGCGCAAATGAAGCCGGCGTGCCGCTTGCAGCCGCGCGGGATCGGCCCCTTGGCGCGCCAATTCTTCCCGACCTGCGGCCACCAAGGCTTCAAGCCGCGTGGTGAGATCATTGATGGCATCAGCGGTAAAGGGCGCTTCCACCGCGGCTTCCCGGATCACCGCCTGATCCGCAAGGCCCATGCCATAGGCAGAAAGCACGCCGGCAAAGGGATGGATGAACACTGTTTCCATGCCCAATTCATCAGCAACCAAACAGGCATGCTGCCCGCCCGCACCGCCGAAGCATTGCAGTGCGAAGCGCGTCGCGTCATGGCCCTTCTGGATCGAGACTTGCTTGATGGCATTGGCCATATTGGCAACCGCCACACGCAAAAACCCTTCCGCCACCGCGCGCGGATCGGGCGCCGCTTTGCCTTGTGCCTTGCCGATTTCAGCCGCCAGGGCGGCGAATTTCTCCACGACAATCGCCGCATCCAAGGGCTGATCACCATGGGGGCCGAAAATCGCCGGGAAATGATGCGGCTGGATCTTGCCCACCATCACATTCGCATCCGTCACCGTGAGCGGCCCGCCGCGTCGATAACAGGCCGGCCCTGGTACCGCACCGGCAGAATCCGGCCCCACGCGGAAACGCGCACCATCAAAATGCAGAATGGAACCGCCACCCGCCGCCACCGTATTGATCGCCATCATCGGTGCGCGCATGCGCACGCCAGCGACTTCGGTTTCAAACGCACGCTCGAACGCGCCGGCGTAAAGCGCGACATCGGTGGAAGTGCCGCCCATGTCAAAACCGATGATACGCTCAAACCCGCCCATGGCCGCGGTACGCGCCGCACCAACAATCCCTCCCGCAGGGCCAGAGAGAATCGCATCCTTGCCCTGGAAATGCCCGGCTTCGGTCAGGCCACCGCTTGATTGCATGAAGTAAAGCCTGACACCCGGCAATTCCGCCGCCACCTGATCCACATAGCGGCGCAGAATGGGTGACAGATAGGCATCCACCACGGTGGTATCCCCGCGCGGCACAATGCGCGGTAGCGGACTCGCGCGATGGCTGAGTGAGATTTGCGAAAAGCCAACTTCGCGTGCGATGGCGCCAAGTCGTTCCTCATGCGCTGGATGCGCCCAGGCATGCATCATCAGAATCGCAACGGCGCGCAGGCCTTCCTGATAGGCTGTGCGCAAAGCATCACGCGCCCCGGCCTCATCCAAGGGTTCCAATTCCGTGCCATCCACCGCGACACGCCCGCCGATTTCAACGGCGCGTTCATGCAGCAATTCCGGCAGGCGCACATCAAGATCGAACAGGCGGGGCCGCGCCTGATTGCCGATGCGCAGCAGATCAGCAAAGCCGCGATTGACCAGCAGCAGCACACGTTCACCCTTGCGTTCCAAAAGCGCATTGGTGGCGACCGTGGTGCCCATTTTCACCGCCTCGATCAGGCCGGGCGGGATCGGCGCGCCGGCGGCAAGGCCCAGGCATTGGCGAATGCCGGCAACGGCAGCGTCCTTGTAGCGTTCCGGGTTTTCCGAGAGCAGTTTCAGCGTGGAAAGCCGCCCGGCCGGATCGCGCGCGACGATATCGGTGAAGGTGCCGCCGCGATCAATCCAGAATTGCCAAGCCGACATGCAAAACCCTTGGGTCGAAGGAAGTTGAAGCCAAGGGGTCTAAAACATTATGCGGCCAAGCGAAATCGGGTCAGAGCCCCGCATCCGCCGGCACCAGCACCTGCCCAGCCTCATCCACCCGCGCCGCCACGGCTTCCAAAGCCTCCCCGTAACAGGGGCCAGAGACGCATTCCCCGGAGTCAATCTCAAACCGCGCGCCATGGGCGGAACAAAGGATGTGCTGGCGCTTGGCATCCAGAAAGCGATCCGGCACGGGGTCCAGCGGCAGGCCGATATGCGGGCAGGAATTCACATAGACCCAAACCGCGCTGCCACGCCGCACCGCGAATAACCCCATGAAGGCGCCCGGCGCGGCCGGGAAGCCTTTTGATCCGCCATCGGGGATATCCTCAAGCGCACAAAGCGCGCGTTCCGGCTTGCTCATTTGCCGGCCCAGCCGCCCATGCGGGCGATGATATCCCAATGCTCCGGCGCAATCGGCATGACTGAAAGCCGCGATTGCCGGATCAAGGCCACCTCGGCCAGCGCCGTTTCGGCCTTGATGGCCGCCAGCCCCACGGGCTTTGGCATGGGTGCCACCGCGCGCATATCCACACAAACCCAGGATGAGCCTTCCTCGGCGGTCGGGTCGGGATAGGCTTCGCGCGCGACTTCGACCACGCCCACAACCTCCTTCCCGATGTTGGAATGGTAGAAAAAGGCCAAATCGCCCTTTTTCATCGCCATCAGGTTCTTCTTTGCCAGATGGTTGCGCACGCCTGTCCAGGGTTCCACCCCATTGGCGACCTGCTGGTCCCAGGAAAAGGCATCGGGTTCGGATTTCACCAGCCAGCGGGAAGCGGGCGCTTTGGTCCTGGCTGCTGGCATGGCGTTCCTCTATCCCCCGGCGCCGGATCGGGGCGCCTGACAAGCAGGTAACGCCAGACGCGTTGGGCTTCAATAAGCCAAGGTCGGGTTTTCGAAGCGGGGGGACTCCCTTGGCGACCCGCCGCCCCCCATGTGAAGCTAACAAGGAGGCAAGCGGGTGATTCCACCCGCCGGATATGTAGGCTAGTCTGACCAGGTGGACATGAGAATGACAGCCAAAGCTGACAGCAGCCCGAGCGGTGCCGCCCCTGGCGCGCGTTCGCTGCATCGCTTTGCCAATCCCGGACGCTTCTTGCGCGCCTCGGCCCGCGTGCAGGTGTGGCTTTGGGCCGCAGCGGCTTTGGTGCTGGGCGCGGGGCTGGTCTGGGGCTTGTTCCTATCGCCGGCGGATTGGCAGCAGGGCCAGACGGTGCGGATCATGTATGTGCATGTTCCGATGGCCTGGCTGGCCATGGGTGGCTACACCGCGCTGGCGGCAGCTTCGATCATGTCGCTGATCTGGCGCCATCCCTTGGCTGATCTTTTCGCGCGTGAATTATCGCCGGTGGGCGCTTTGGTGACCGCGCTCTGTTTGGCGACAGGCAGCCTTTGGGGCCGGCCCATGTGGGGCACCTGGTGGGTGTGGGATGCGCGGCTCACTTCCGTTTTGGTGCTGTTCTTCCTGTGGTTGGGTCACGCGGCGCTGACGCGCGCCTTTGAAGATCAGGAACGCGGCGCAAGGGTTGGTGCGATCCTGGCGCTGGTTGGCGTTGTGAATATTCCGATCGTGAAATTCAGCGTGGATTGGTGGAATACGCTGCACCAGCCGGCTTCCGTCACGCGTTTTGATGCGCCGGGGATGCATGTGGATATCCTTTATCCGCTGCTCACCTGCGCGCTCGGTTTTTCGCTGCTGTTTGGCGCGGTAGTGCTGGCGCGCACGCGTGCTGCCGTGATGGAACGGCGCATCCGCGCCCTGCAATTGGCCCGCGCACGGCGAGAGGAGGCTTTGGGCGCATGAGCCACACATTCTTCATCGCCGCTTCCTATGCGCTGGTCCTGTTTGGCTTTGGCGCCTTGGTGCTGGATGCTGCGCGTCGCCATGCCGCGGCCAAGCGCTTGCTCGCGGAATTGGACCCGCGCGGAGACCGGCCATGACCCGCAAAAAGCGCCGGCTTTATATCCTGCTGCTCTGCGGGCTTGGGCTTGGCAGCGCCACCGCGCTGACGCTGACAGCGTTTCAGGACAATCTGGTGTTTTTCCGTTCGCCGTCAGACATTATGCGTGAAGCGCCGCCGGCTAATCGTGCCTTTCGCCTGGGCGGTCTGGTGGAAGCGGGCAGCCTGGAACGCGGCACGAGCGCGGATGGCAAACCAACCGCCAATTTTCGTGTGACCGATGGCGCGCATGTCATTCGCGTCTCCTACGCCGGCGTGCTGCCGGATTTGTTCCGCGAAGGGCAGGGTGTGGTGACGCTCGGCGTGATGCAGCCCGATGGCGTTTTCCGCGCCAAGGAAGTGCTGGCGCGGCATGATGAAACCTATATGCCGCCGGAAGTGGCTGATGCGCTGAAGCGCGCCGGCCACTGGAACCCGGCAGAGGGTGCGCCACCGCCACCGGCGGAATGGAACACCGCACCAAGGAGAGGCGGATGATCGGCGAACTTGGCCATTTCGCATTGGCGCTTGGCTGCATTCTGGCCCTGGCGCAATCGGTCTTGCCGCTGATTGGCGCGCATCGCGCGGATGCGCGGCTGATGGCGCTTGCGGCACCTTTGGCGGTGGCGCAGCTGATCGCGATTGCGGCCGCTTTCGCCGCGCTGCTTTGGGCCTTTGCGGTGAATGACACCACGGTGTCCAATGTGGTGCTGAACAGCCATTCGGCGAAGCCGCTGATCTATAAATTCTCAGGCGCCTGGGGCAATCATGAAGGGTCCATGGTGCTTTGGGTGCTGATCCTGGCGCTGTGTGGTGGCGCGGTGGCCGGCTTCGGGCGCGATTTGCCGAGTGCATTGCAGGCGCGCGTGATCGGTATTCTTGGGCTGATCGCAGCAGGGTTTTTGGGCTTCATCATCTTCACCTCCAACCCGTTTGAACGCGTCTGGCCGCCGCCCATGGATGGGCAGGGACTCAATCCATTGTTGCAAGACCTTGGCCTCGCCTTGCATCCGCCGATGCTCTACCTCGGCTATGTTGGTTATGCGGTGACTTTTGCTTTTGCCGTGGCAGCCCTGCTGGAAGGCCGTGTTGATGCCGCCTGGGGGCGTTGGGTGCGACCATGGTCACTCGCCGCCTGGTCGTTCCTGACACTTGGCATCGCGCTTGGGTCCTGGTGGGCCTATTACGAACTCGGCTGGGGTGGGTATTGGTTCTGGGATCCAGTGGAAAACGCATCCCTGCTGCCCTGGCTGATCGGCGCGGCGCTGCTGCATTGCGCGATTGTTGTCGAAAAGCGCGAAAGCCTGAAAATCTGGACCGTGCTACTGGCGATTTTGGCCTTTGGCATGTCCTTGCTGGGCACCTTCCTGGTGCGCTCTGGCGTATTGAATTCCGTGCATGCCTTCGCCAATGACCCGGCGCGCGGTGTGTTCATTCTGGGGCTGCTGATGGCCTATGTGGCGGGGGCCTTGGCGTTGTTTGCGTGGCGCGCGCCGCGTTTGGGTGGCACCGGGATTTTTGCGCCAATCTCGCGTGAAGGCGCGCTGGTGCTGAATAATCTGCTGCTCTGTTCCATCACCGCCGTGGTTCTGGTGGGCACGCTGTGGCCGATGTTCGCCGAT
>Ga0169931_10015552_pt1 | contig 10172 bp, 8 predicted proteins | sample Kivu_15m_20L_FD_129675 | JGI IMG/M metagenome (GOLD analysis project Ga0169931, IMG submission 129675) | Freshwater microbial communities from Lake Kivu, Western Province, Rwanda to study Microbial Dark Matter (Phase II) - Kivu_15m_20L... | ecosystem: Environmental > Aquatic > Freshwater > Lake ... | reverse complement strand
GTTCCCCCTCGCCGGACTGAAGCCACTGATCATTCAGCACGCGGAAAAGGAACTCGGCAAGGGTCAGCAAGGCAAGAGCGGCACCGACCCGATCGTCGAGATCGGCGACATCGCCATGAGCGGCCTTGGCATCAAGGCCAAGCGCGTGCACGTGCAGCTCGCGAGCCCAAATCCAGACCCCGGCATCGTCGTCGATCTCGACAGCGTGCGCGTGTCGGCTGCTCTTCTCTCGTTGCTGTCCGCGGACAAGACCATCCAAGTCCAAGCCGAGCTGTCGAAGGGAGATGCCGACGTCGAGGTCACGGTCAGCGACAAGGGCGAGATCAAGGCGCTCGTCGCCGACATCGACGACGTCCAGCTCGCTCAGACGCCGGCGTTCATCTCCCTGCTCGGCGTGCCGCTCGAGGGAGAGCTCGACGCGAACATCGACGTCACGATGGGCGCCACCCCCGAGAAAGACGCCAAGGGCAACGCTGAGATCACGGTCGCAGGCCTCGCCCTCGGCGCCGGCCGCCTGACGGCGTTTCCTGGCGGGCTCGAGTTGCAAGACGGTGTGCCTCTTGGCGCGCTCAAGCTGACGGCGCCCATCGACAAAGGGCAGGCGCAGATCGAGCTGAAGCTCGAAGGGCAGCCGGCGGTCGAGATCGACCTCGGCGGTACGCTGACGTTGCGCTCGCGCATGAACCTCGCCCGGCTCGACGTTGATGGCTGGTTTCGGCCGCAGAAGGCTTTCCTCGACAAGACGCCGGCCATCAAGACGGCGATCGAGCTCGGCGAGAAGCTCTCGCTCCCGGGCGCGCCGTCGCTCGCAAAGGCGAAGGACGGCGAGGGCCGCTACCACTTCACGGCCAAGGGCGCGCTGCAGACGCTGCGGCCCGCGCTGTCTCGCGACGCTGGTCGTCGCTCCAGCCGCATGAAGGGTGCTGCTGCGCCGCCCGAGCCGGGCATGGCGCCGCCGGTCGCCCCACCGCCGACGCCGGCGGCACCGCCGACGGCGGCGCCGGCTGCACCCCCGACGCCGAAGCTTGAACCGACGCCGGCGATCGAAGACGCCGCTGACGAGTAGTGCGTTGACGTCTCCATGGTGAAGCGTTTGTTCGCCCTTCTGGCCGCGCTCTTCTTGAGCACCGGCTGCTACACCGTCACGTCGAAGATGCCCGGCGTCCTCGACCTCCGTTCTGACGGCCAGGATGCGCCCGTCGATCACAGCGAGCTCGCTCAGAGCGCGAAGCGCGATGGGTTTGGCGGCATCGCCTTTGGCGGTGGCGTGAGCGGCAGCGGTGATGTCCTCATCGAGGACCGCAACCACTACGTTCTGTTGCTTCTGCCGATCATGAACGAGTCGTCGAGCGAAGAGTGGCGGTCGGCACTGGGCGACGGACAGCTTCGCAACATCGCGATCACTGAGGGTATGAGCGGCATGAGCGTGCTGTCGTACCTCGGGAAGGCCATCATCGGTTCGTGTCTCTGCGGCGTCGGCCCCTTCGTCGCTGGCACCTGGGACTTCAAGGCGAGGGCGACGCGCATTCAGGCGGTCGCCAACGTGCGCGAAGAGTCGATCGTCCCGCCCGCTGACGCGCCACTGCCCGCGCCGCTGCCCGCGGGATCCTCCACGTCACCTACCGCACAGCGCTTCTGAGCTGAGGTTCATCATGCGTCAGCCCTCATTGCACCGTGCGCTCGTCCTCGTCGCCCTCGCCGTCGTCACCGGCAGCGGCTGCTACACCGTCAACGCCGATCTCCCGGGCACGCTCCGCGGCGATGTCGCGCCTCAGGAGACTGAGCGCGTCGGCACGATGACCATCGAGAAGTCGCATTGGTTCTACTTGCTCGGCCTCATCGGCGAGGCCCCGCCAAACCTCTTCGCCGATGACATCAATAAGTCTGTCCAGCAGAAGGGCGCCGACGGCGTCACGAACCTCGTGTACGAGAGCAAGATCGGCTGCCTCGACCTCGTGATCACGGGGTGCTCGGCAGGCTGCGTCGCACCGCGCACGTACAAGGTCACGGGTGACCTCGTTCGCATCAAGAAGCCGCCACCTCCCGGCAAGCCCGCCAAGGTCGCCGACGTCGATGTGCCGGCGTGGATGAAGCCCGCGTCGAAGGTTGCCCGCGTCTCCGACGTCCAGCGGTTCTGACAGTTCACTCTGGCGGCGTCGGCGGGCGGAGGCGCGCGAGCACGTCGTCGAAGCCGCGCGACTGCACGCGCACCCGCGGCAGCGTACGCAGGCGCGCGCGTGGCAACCGATAGAGCTCGCAGACGCAGCTCGTGCGGGGGCCGGTCGCCTGCGTCGCTGTCACCTCGTGGGCGAGCCGGCCGTCGAACATGACGAGCCGGCGCGGCGCGGGCGTCACCTCGCCGACGACGGTGTTGCCTTCCGTGAGCCGCAGCACGCCGCCCGTGAGGTCGCTCGGCACATCGACATAGAGGGCGCAGACGGCGCGGGGTACGAGCGCTCGATCGTCGTCTCGGCTCGTGCCGAGCGTGGCGTCGGTATGCTTTTCGACGGCGCCGCCGGGCGGCACGACAAGCACGTTGAGGTAGAGGGCGTTGACGTCGCCAAAGAGGGCGCCGCCGACGCGATCGATCAGCGACGGGGGACGAGCGCGGGCGCGCAGGGCGTCGTCGAGGGCGACGGCGACGAATGGTTCAAGGAACGGTGCCTTGCGCAGCGCTTCGTCGAGGGCGCTCACGTGGCAGGCGATGCCGAAGCCGCGCGTCGCGGAGAAGCCGCCGGTGAGCTGGCTCTCGCCGATGAGCTTGCTGGCAGCGATCGACGCCGACAGCGCGGCTCGGACCGGCTCGGCGACGGCGTTGTCGACGACGACGAAGCGGGCGCTCATCTCTCGTTCGTCGTTACGGGCGCGAGCCGCGCTGCACGATCGAGTCGCGCAGCCAGTGTGCGTCGTCGCGCTTGGGGTAGTCGATCGTGTAATGCAGGCCACGGCTCTCGCGCCGCTGCAGCGCGCACTCGACGACGAGCTGGGCGACGGCGGCGATGTTTCGCAGCTCGATGAGATCGCGCGTGAGGCGGAAGTTCCAGTAGTCCTCTCTGATCTCGTGCTCAAAAACGGCGAGGCGCGAGCGCGCTCGCTCGAGGCGCTTGTTGCTGCGCACGATGCCGACGTAGTTCCACATCAGGGAGCGGATCTCGTCCCAGGCGTGGGCGACGAGGACGTTCTCGTCGGGGTCGACGGCGAAGCCCGTGTCCCACTCGGGCACGACGGCTCGCGCCGTGGCGCGGTCGTCGGCGTCCTCGCCGTCGTCTTGCAGCTCGAAGGCCACGTTGGCGGCACGGTGGCCAAAGACGACGGCTTCAAGCAGAGAGTTGCTCGCCAGGCGATTGGCACCATGCAGGCCCGTGTGCGCGACCTCGCCGGCAGCGAGCAGACCAGGCAGGCTCGTGCGCCCGTCGCGGTCGATGACGACGCCGCCGCAGCAGTAGTGCGCCGCGGGCACGACGGGGATGGGCTCGGTCGTCATGTCGATGCCGAAGTGCAGGAGCTGGCCCGACACGCCGGGGAAGTGGCCGCGGATGAAGTCGGCGGGGAGATGCGTCAGGTCGAGCAGCACGTGCGGGTCGCCCGTGCGCTTGAGCTCGCTGTCGATGGCGCGGGCGACGATGTCGCGCGGTGCTAAGTCTTTGCGTTCGTCGTAGTCGACCATGAACGCGTGGCCGTCGAGCCGGCGCAGGATGCCACCCTCACCGCGACATGCCTCGGTGACGAGGAAGTTCTTTGCCTGCGGGTGGTAGAGGCACGTCGGGTGGAACTGAAAGAACTCCATGTTGGCGACGGCGCAGCCGGCGCGAAACGCCATCGCGATGCCGTCGCCGGTCGCGACGTCGGGGTTACTCGTGTAGCGGTAGACCTTGCCTGCGCCACCAGTCGCCAACAGCACGGTCTTGCTGCGAAACACTTCGATCTTGCGGGTCTTCTCGTCGAGGACGTAGGCGCCGAGGCAGCGATCGCCGCTCTTGCCAGGTCCAAGGGCGCGGCCCTTGCGCTCGCCCAGACGACGGCGCGTGATGAGGTCGATGGCGTGGTGGTGTTCGAAGATCGTGATGTTCTTGTGCCGCGACGCCGCGTCGACGAGGGCTTGGGCGATCGAGTAGCCGGTCGTGTCTTTCGCGTGCACGACGCGGCGTGCGGAGTGACCGCCCTCGCGCGTCAGATCGAGCTTGGTCTCGTCGGCCGGGTCTTTGGTGAACTGGACGCCGAGCGCGAGCAGCTCCTTAAGCCTGGCGGGGCCCTCTTCGACACAGAGGCGGACAACCTCGCGGTCGTTGAGGCCATCGCCGGCGGTGATCGTGTCCTTGATGTGGGACTCGAAGCTGTCTTTGTCGTCGACGACGACCGAGATGCCGCCCTGCGCCCAGCGCGTGTTGCCGTCCATGCGCTCGCGCTTGGTGATGATGGCGACGGTGCCGCGCTCAGCGAGCTTGAGGGCCGCGGTGAGGCCGGCGGCGCCGGAGCCAAGAACGATGACGTCGAACGTGTGCGACATGGGGGCACTTTGCCACCAGATGGGCGCCGAGAAACGCCGCTTTGGACGTTTTTCCAAACGGCCAGCCGTTCGTCAGCAGGCTGCTCGCACGACGCCTGACCGGCCTCTCAGACCGATCCGGCAGGCTCGAGCGGTGTCCCGGGCACGAGCTCTCGCGCCGCGATGACCGTCAAGTCGGAGACGAACCGGCTGGCGAAATCAAACAGCGGACGGCGCAGGTCAGGTGCCGCGAGCAGCACCGTCGGCAGCCCTTGCACGGCGAGCTTGCTCGCCTCGCGCTGAAGTCGATCGAGCAGGCCGCGGGCGTTCTCGACATCGAGGGCAACGACGATGTCGCCAGCGGCGACGCCGAGCGCCGAGCGCAGCATCTGCTCCGTCTTCAGCTCCAACGTCACAGCGCAGACGACACCGCGCTCGTCGATGGCGGCCTTGGTGATGTGGCGCGCGAGGCGCCGGCGAACCTGCTCGACGAGAAAGCTGATCTCTTTGCTCCGTGGCGCGACGTCGGCGATCGCTTCGCGAATCGTGCGCAGATCGCGAATCGTGACGCCTTCGCGCAACAGGCCGCTGCACACCTGCACGAGCTCGCCGAGGCTGAGCTGCGCCGGGATCGTGTCTTCGACGAGCTTCGGCGCTTCCTTCGCGCACAGGGAGAGCAGCTCCTGCATCTCTTGGCGACCAAGCAGCTCGGGAACGGCGCGCTTGAGAACTTCGGCGACGTGCGTGGCGATGGCTGCCGCGGGCTCGACGACCGTGTAGCCGCGGGCCTCTGCGCGGCTGCGGGCGTCGGGCGAGACCCATCGAGCAGGCAGGCCGAACGCCGGCTCCTTGGTCGCGAGCCCTTCGATCTTCGGGTCGCCACCGCCAGGATCGAGGACGAGGAGTTGGTCGCGCTTCGCCGTTCCGCGCGCGACCTCGACGCCGCGCACGAGCACGCGATAGCCGTCGGCCTCGAGGCGGAGGTTGTCCTTGAGGTGCACCGACGGCAGCAACACGCCGAGGTCGGTGGCGAGCTGCTTTCTGAGCACCGTGACGCGGCCGGGCAGCTCGCCGTGGACGCGGAGATCGATGAGCGCCACGAGGCCGACGCCGAGCTCGAGCTCCAGCGCGTCGAGGCGCAGGAGGTCAGCGGGCTTCTGGTCGCCGAGGCTCTTCTTTGGGTCAGCGACGTCTTCTGCGCCGGCGCGCGGGGCGTTCTTCGCGCGTGCGTTGTTCGCCTCGACGCGACGGCCAGCGAAGACGAGTATGCCGGTGATGACGATGAGCACGAGGGTCGGCATGCCTGGGACCAGTGCAATGAGCACGAGTACGGCCGCTGCGGTGAATATGGCGGCGGGGTGGCGCGTGAGTTGCCCGGAGAACGCCTGCCCGAGGTCACCGGAGGTGCCCGCGCGCGTGACGACCATGCCGGCGGCGGTCGAGAGCAGCAGGGCGGGCAGCTGGGAGACGAGGCCGTCGCCGATCGTCAGGATCGTGTAGGTCTCCATCGCCTTCGTGATCGACGAGCCGTCGCGGACCACGCCGGCGATGAGGCCGCCGACAATATTGATGCCCGTGACGGCGAGACCGGCGATGGCGTCGCCGCGCACGAACCTCGACGCGCCGTCCATCGCGCCAAAGAACTCGGTCTCCTGCTCGAGGCGACGACGTCGACCGCGGGCGGGGCCCTCGTCGATCAGGCCCGCAGCGAGGTCAGCATCGATGGCCATCTGCTTGCCGGGCATGGCGTCGAGGGTGAAGCGCGCGGCGACCTCGGAGACGCGCCCGGAGCACTTCGTGATGACGATGAAGTTCACGAGCATCGAGCGCGCCCGCGACCGCCACGCCGACGATGACGCTGGTCATCGGCATGAGGGCCACGAGGGCGTCGGTCACGAGCGCCTGTAGCGACACCATGTCGCCCGTGGCGCCGTGCTCGATGCGGGAGGCGATGTCACGCACAAGCGATACGAACGCGATGACGACCTTCGGCACGGCGAAGGCAATCAGGACGATGCCGGCAAAGACCGTGGCGGCCGAGACGCCATCCTTCGACAGCGGCGTCCGGCCTTCGCGCCGTGCCTCATCGATGCGCCGAGGGCTTGCCTCCTCTGTCTTGTCTTCTGGGGATGTCTCCTCGTTGGACATCGCTACTGCACCGCGCCCAGCGCTGCAGACGCCGTGCGCGCCGCCACCTCAGCGACGATCGGCGCCATCGTGTAGAGAGCGAAGCCGCCCGCGAGCACGGGAATCGTGTACCGGTCGACCTCCGGGTTGCGCAGATGGATGACGATGTCTTCGAGGCGCGCGGTATTGCCCGTGGCATTGTCGTCTCCCTCGCTGGCTGGCTTTGAGCCTCGCCGCAGTTCCCGCTGTCGATGCGCGACTGGGCGAGGGCGCGGACGGCGATCAGCCGCATTCTCACCGAGCGTCGACGCCGGACAGATAAGGCCCTCGACGACCTGCGCGCCGCCGTCAGCACCGTGGCCGACACCCTCGGCCGCGCCGTCGCCGACGACCGACGCTTGGGCGCGCGCGTCAAAGCCGAGCTCGAAGACCTGCGCGCGGCGATCGACGCCCAGACGCCAGAGGAGGTGAGGCTCCGTGCGCGCCGCGCCGTCGAGGTCATCTCCGGCGCGATGGACCGCTCCATCGCCTTCACGCGCACGTTGCCGCCGAAGGCGAAGAAGAAGAGCGGGACCGCAACGGCGAAGTCAGCCTTGACGACGCCGGCACAGAAGCTAGCGACGAAGAAGCCAGCGGCGAAGAAGCCGACGACGAAGAAGAAGGCGACGAAGAAGCGGACGACAAAGACAGCAGCGAAGCGTTAGCTCTCCGCTCGTCAGCGCGACGGACGGACCAACAAGAGCGACGTGCCGCCGAGCAGCTCAATGACGAGCATCGGCAGGATCGCCGCTGACGGCAGACCGTCGAGCGCGGCGCTGACAAGCCGACCGATGCCCTGACCAAGCACGAGGATGCCGACGACGTCCCCGACGGGAGCAGAGGTGATGTGTTTGATGGCCATCGCGCACGCAGCCACGTGCGCCAGCCAAAGGCCGACGTAGACCGCGCGGAACTCGCTAAGCGAATCCACGTGCGAGAGGCCGTAGCGAAACGGCTCCGCCATGGTGTGCGGGGCGATGAGCGAGGCGGTCGCTATCACCAAGAACGTGAGGCCTGTGACGGCGAGGATCGCCCGGCGGGCTCGTGACGAATGGAGCATGAAGAGAGGCTACGCCTTTCGTTGTTCGTCGGCGTGGCGCGGTATGCTCAAGCGATGCGTCGCGCCGTGACGTCGTCGGTCGGTTCGGCTCTCTCCATCTCCGACGAAGAGGTGGTCGGGGGTGGAGGTTTCCTCCGGGCTACTGGACCGCCCACTCCTTCGGCAGCGCGATGGTGAACGCGAGATCGCGCTTGGCCTTCTGGCCCGACTTCAAGGTGACCTGCCAGCGCAGATGCCCGCGCTTGTCGTCGAGGGTGAAGCCCGCCGTCGTGCCGAGCTGCTCGCCGTCGGCCTTCGCCTCGGGCAGCACGGTGACCTTGATGTCGGCCATCTTTGACACCGGCACCTGCTCGCGCAGCTCGACGGTGACCTCGGATGTGCTGCCGTTCTTCAGCGTCGTGCGCCACGCCTGGCCGAGCGTTTGGTCGCCGTCGAAGAAGCCGGCCTCTCGGTGCTGGTCGAGCAGGTCGGTGCGCTCGAGCTGAACCTCTGCGTCGAGCCCGAGGCTGAGCTCGATCGGCTCGCCCGGCGCGCGGTACGGCAGGCCGGCGTCGCCGACAAAGGTCTGGCCGCGAAACACGTGGACGACGCCCTCGACGAGCGGAAACGCCGCCGGGTTCTTCAGCGCGGCCACTTGGTAGACGTAGGGCGACAGCGCCGGCACAGCCACAAGCGACGCCGTCGCTTTCGCGCTGAGGTCGTCGACGGGGAACCAGTAGGGGCGCCCGTCGGCGCGCACGGTCACTCGGCGCGGCAGCTTCAGCACGAAGGCCTTGCCGCCGTCGTCGAGCTCGGCGCTCTTTGGGCCCTGTCCGCCGCCGCCGCCGGCGCCGAGATCGTCGGGGCGCTCCTCTTGGGCCTGCACGAGCGTCTTCTGCTTCTCCTCAGGACCGCCCTGCACCCAGATCGGGTTTGGCACCGGCGCTTCGCCGCCGAGCTTGGGCTTCGCCGTCGACAGCCACACCTCGACGTCGCTCCAGTCTTCGCCGCTTGATTGAGAGATGCTCGCCGCCACGCGCAGCGTCGCTGTGCCGGCGCCGACCTTCGCCTTGCCCTCGAAGCGCAGGTCGTACTCGGGCGACCAGCCGGCCTGCGGCACGACGTAGGCGAGGCGCACCTGCGGCGCAGCACCACTGCAGCGGACGCTGACTGTCGCTGTGCGGTTTGCCTCGACCGACGTCAGGCTTTGGTTCAGGCGGGCGAGCTTCGTCGACAGGCGATCGCGTTGGCGCTCAAGTCCACGGCGCTCGGCCTGCCTCTTCGTCACCACCTCGGCCTGCTGCTCGGCGTCTTTCGTCAGCATCGCGAGCGTGGCTTCGAAGCGGCCGACGTCGGGCTTGACGGCGCGCAGCTCCTCGGTGACGGCCGTGCGCCACCACGGCGCGTACGACGACAGCGTCGTGGAGCGCGCTTCGTCGTCGTTGTCTTGGCGCTCGAGGCGAGCGAGCGCATCGAGCGTGGTCTGCAAGTCGCGCTGCAGCACGCGCACGCGCTCGTCGAGCGACTCTTCTTGTTCGGTCTGCGACGTCGCGACGCCGACGACGATGGTTTGTTGATCGGCGGCCTCGGCCCGCAGCGTGCGCGGGTCGACGGCGTCGGGCAGGCGCGCAAAGACGATGGCCGCGGCGCCGCCGTCGCAGCGGCCGCTGCCGGTGCGACTGACCTCGGCGCGATCGGCGAAGACGACGACGCGGTCGATGGTGTCGGCGCGGGCGACGCCCGCAGCGAGGACGACGATGAGGATGGTGTGACGGAGCCTCATTGGCGAAGCCTCCAGCCCTTCGGGCGCGTGATGCGATAGGTGAAGGTGACCTTCTTGGTGGCGCCGGCCGGGACGTCGACGTGCCAGTAGAGCAGGCCGTCGCCGTCGGGCGCCTCCTTGGCCGCCGGCGATGGCGCGCCGACGAGGGCGACCTTGATCTTCTCGGCGTTGGTCTTTGGCAGCTGATCGATGACGCGCACGGTGACGGCGCTCTTCTTGTAGTTCGCGATCTCGATGGTGACGGCGTAGTCGGTGAGGTCTTCCTCGCCAAAGACAAAGCCCTGCGTGCGCGTCTGCGGGATCACGGTACGCGTCAGGCGAATGTCCTCGTCGGCGCCGAGGGGCAGTTCGAGCGCGCCGCCCAGCCCCGTCGTCTTCAACTGCGCGTCGCCGGCGAACGTGCCCTTCACGAAGACGTTGGCCGGGCCCGCCAAGATGGGCAGCGCCGCGCCATTTTTCACGACCGCCTTCAAGTATGCCGTCGTCGAGAGCGACGGCGTCGCCTCGTAGAACGTCTGCACGGCCACCTCACGCGTCGTCAGCGGCACCTTGAGGCCGCTCGCGTCCGTCGGGATCGTCGCCGCCAGCGGCGCGTCGTAGACGTAGTCGAAGCCGCCAGCAGTGACGGCGGGCAAGAGGTCGTCGCTGAAGGTTGGCCGCGACCACGCTTGGCCGCTGCGCATGCCGAGCTGACGGCG
>Ga0169931_10015551_pt1 | contig 10173 bp, 10 predicted proteins | sample Kivu_15m_20L_FD_129675 | JGI IMG/M metagenome (GOLD analysis project Ga0169931, IMG submission 129675) | Freshwater microbial communities from Lake Kivu, Western Province, Rwanda to study Microbial Dark Matter (Phase II) - Kivu_15m_20L... | ecosystem: Environmental > Aquatic > Freshwater > Lake... | reverse complement strand
TGTAAAACCAGGTTATACATACCAATCAAAATCAAATGAAAATTTACTATTTAAAATCAAAGATTTTGAAAATAATTTTTGTCCACAAGAATTTAATTATCCAGCTTCAAATATACTTATTGTGCCCCAATTTATTAAAGGAAATTATAAAGATGTAGAATTATATGATGAATTCTTATGTGTTAAAACTGACTAAAATTTATTTATTTTTTTTATTTTTATATAATATATGACATCTATTATAGAATTATATGAATATCAAATTTATCATTATGACCGTTACTAAAAACTTGATATTTCTTGATAATATGTAAATCATCAAAATCATTCATTGTCGAACCATTCATTACGTGTAATGATGGTCAAGTTTTCTTTTAGGACTAGAACGGTTTTATAGAATTTTATTCTATAAGAATCCTTTTTTGTATATATTTATAGAAGCATTTATATCTCTATCTATTTCTATTTTACATTTTTTACATTTATATATTTTTTTACTTCCTAAATTTTTATATATATTCTCACAATTATGACACATCTTACTTGTCATATATTCATTTATTAATTTTACATTACTCTTATATTTTTTTGATATTATATTTATTCTTTCTCTAAATTTATAAAAACTTAATACTTGCATTCTTCTTTTATTAGTATCACTTAAATTACTTTTATCATTTGAAATTATATTTTGAGTACTTATCTTCCCCAAAAATATATTTTCATAATTTTCACATAAATAAACAGATACTTTTTTATGTAAATCATCAATTCTATTTCTCATTTTATCTCCATGTTTATTTAATATTTTTTTGTATTTTATTTCTGTTAATATATCATTATCTTTATCAGATTTTATTTTATCCATTCTCTTATTATACAAATCTATTTTTGAAGTTAAATTAGTTCCAATCTCTTCTGTTTTATTTTGACTATAAACAGTTGCGAATGTTCTTATTCCCATATCTATTCCACAATATTGATTTCTATTAGAAGTATATTGAAAATCATATGAAAATGGAGATATTATGTAATATCTTTTAGAATTTCTATTATATTGCAATATTGAATTACTTTTGAATAAATTTATTAATGGTCTTTGTGATTTCATTTCTCCTAATTCTTTTACACAAAATCCATTAATTTTTTTACTGAAATTTGTAGGTTCTAAAACTAAATTATATCTATTTCTATCTATACTTAAATCTTTTATTTTAAAAGTCTTTATATTTTTATTTTTAAGATTACTAATTGCAGATTTGTATATTTCTACACAATGTTTAACAGAATAATCGAGTATATGTTTATTAATTTTAGAATCATTAATAATAGTTTGTGCATCATTATATAATTTTTTTCTAATAGAAATAAATGTTTCAATATAGTTATTTTTTTCATAAAAATCAGAAATATATTTATTAGTAATATTATACATTTTAATAACAGCCATAAAATATTTATCTAAAATTATTTTTTGTTTATCATCTGGATATATAGGAAATTTCATAGTTTTAATATATGAAGATTTTAAAGTTTCTCTATGTGTAGTTATTTTATTAGGATTATATTTACAAGAAATATCAAACCAAGAATTGGAATCCATATTGGTTGCTGATTGCAATAAAGAAGGAAACCAAAATTTATCAGGAGGTTTTTTCATAATATATTATAATAAATAAATGGTTAAATAATAAAGTAATAAAATATTTAATATTCATTTTTTTGATAATTTATATAGGAATTATCAAGAAATATCAACTTTTCATATACTAGTACACAACCCACAAAATTTTCATTCTAAATTTTTACATGATAAACATTTATTTAAATTTGGAGATATAGATGATTCTCCAGATGCAGAGTGTAAAAGAATTACAATAGAAGGGAGTCAAAATAATGGAGAAGAAGATACAAGTCGCAGTTCATGTGATCCAATTTATAATATAAATGGTGGTAAAATAAAACCAAAAGAACTATATGATTTAGATAATATATATGGTAATTATAAATTATTTCTTGCAAATAATAATGATATTGAAGAATTAGATGAATCATCTATTGATAAATTACTACAAAATATTACTGATACAATTGATACACAAATAAATTTATTAAATTCTAATACATCAGGATTAGATTATTTATTTACAGAAATTATAAATAAAAAAGATGATATTTTTACAAATTTAGATATAACAAATAAATCAAGAGTTCAAGAATTTGCAAATCAAACAGCGATTATTCAAAATCTAAATGTTAAAAATATTAATAAAATTATCTTATTTGGAGATTTACATGGAAGTTTTCACACATTTTTTAGAAGCATATGTAGATTACATAGATATGGTGTATTAAATTTAGAAACTTTTGAAATTACATCTCCTTATAAAATTATATTTTTAGGAGATATTTTGGATAGAGGCTTGTATGCTTTAGATATATTAAATATTATATTCAAATTTATTACAGTAAATAATAAAGATCCACAAAATCCTAAAATTATTTATAATAGAGGTAATCATGAAAATTATGATCAATATCTATATAAATTTGAACATGGTAATTCTGATCCAACATCTGGTATAGAAATATATTATAAATTTATTGGAGATAAACAAACTGATATTAATTTAAAAAATAAATTTGATGAATTTATTATGAAATTTAACTATCTATTATGTATTTTACCAAGTACAGTAATAATAAATAATATAGATAATAATGAAAAAATATGGTGCTGTCATGGAGGATTTCCAGAAAAATATATTGAAAAAGAAAAAATAGATTTTACTAATACATTTATTTTATTAGATAATATAAATGAGAGTAAGGATATTAGATGGTCAGATTTTGGAGAATCTGTAAATGGTAAAGATTTTAGTCCTTCGCAACGGGGTTTTGGGTTAAAAACATATACACACTATGGATTAACAAAATTTTTGAAAAATAATAACATTAACTTTTTAATACGCGGACATCAAGATTCATACGATAATTCAGTATTATTTGGTTTATTCGGAAATCAAATTTTAATAAATAATCCAACAAATAAAGATATCCCAAATATATTATTATACAATAAAAATGAAAAAATAAAAAATAGATTTAATGGTCCAATTGCTAGATTAATTTTAGATCTAAAATATTATACCCAAATATGTCCAGTACTAACAATAAGTACAAATACAGATAGCGGAAGATATTTAAACTCTGATTCATTTGCATTATTACATTTTAATTTTGATTTAACTAATATAGATGATTATGATAAAAATACATTAACAATATTAAAATCAATAAAATCATCATTAAAAAATGAAAATATAAATAAAGATAATATTATTATAAGAAATTTAGAAACTTGTAATAAAATATTTGAAATATATAATGATTTAATATATATTTCATTTGATAAAATAATTAATAATACAAATTTTACAAAATATCAATCAAATATTAATTCTGAACCAGGATTATTAGATAAGATAATGTATTTGCAAAATATTTATTATGATATTTATGATATTGTAATTTATTATTATGGTAAAATTACAAATTTAAGACAAAAAGTAGATATTTTAATAAAAAGTGACGATTATTTATTTAATGATCTACAAAAAAGTGCAATAAATTCGACTATTCTAGAAATGGATACAATTTATGTTAAAATATTATCAAATATTCAAAAATTTCAATATAATTCAGATCTTATTACAGAGTTAGATATAGATTCTAATATAGATAATTATGTTAAAAATAATGATATTGATAAAATGATTAAAAATATAAATATACTACTTAAAGAATATGAAACATACAATGCTTAAATTGTATAATTTTTTCTTCTAAAAAATTGTTTTATTTTTATTAAATTCAATAATTTTTTTCTTTCAAAAAAAATTGAAATTTTAATCATATTATGACATTCTATTTTATTTTGTTTTCTATTATGTACCTTGTTATATTATAATGTCTATATTTTTATTGCGACATGCTGAAAGTGAGTTTAATGCATACATTGACCGAAATAAAAAAGATTGTGATCTAAGTCCAAATGGTAGATTACAAGCAAAAAATATACCTCATCATCATTTTGATATAGTTTTTTGTTCTCCTATGAAACGAGCTAAACAAACATTAAGTTTAGCAGAAAATATTACTTATGATAAATTATTTGAATGGAATATGATACGAGAAGTTAAAGATTCTCCATGTGATTTTTTTGAACATGAATCATTAATAAAAGAATCAAGAATTGAAGCGTATAATAGAGTTGATTTTGTGTTAGACTATTTATATGAATTTATTCAAATGAAAGGAAGTCCTAAAATTTTATTAGTTGGACATTCTGTTATTTTTCGGCTATTAACCGATCATCAAGTACAATTACATAATGCAGAGCTGGTAGAAGTAAATTTTTTTAATTAAAAAAATGAAATAAAAATTATATTGTTTTTCTAATAAGATTTACTATCCTTTATCTGACGGCTAAAAATATAAAAGTTAAAGGTAAAAATATAAAAATGAATTTTTATATTTTTAGCGTAAGAATTTGTCTTCAACAAATTCTTTCGGAGTCTTAACAGGCTAGGTGTTTAAACACCTGAAAAAATCAATATTTTTCTTAAAAATATTGATTTTTAGAGCTTGGAGTAATCTTTGATTACTCGCAACCTATTAGGCTGTTAAGGGATATTAACTTAATCATGGGATACTCTATTTCTGACGTCTTTTCCTCCATCTTCACCGCACTTGCAGTGGTCGATCCAAATACAGTGTTGGTGATTGAACATTCAGATCCAAAGGAAGATTTGCGAACTAATTTTGTCAAGAGAACAAAAGGTGTATTGCGAGATAAGAAACGACGACTTCGCAACAAAGGCATTAAAATTAAATAAATTTTTTTATATTTTTAAATTATTGATGTGAAATTTCTGTATATTTTTTACAAAGTCAGGTAATTGTAATCTCTTTTTCCGTTGTTCTTTAATTATTTCTAAAATTCTAGTAGAAGCAATAAATAATGTATTCACTGCTTTAATATAAATATGTTTATATCTTTTTAATCTTTCATCAGATATATCACTGTTTAAATATAATATTAATTTTTCAAATATTTCTGATGGATAAATATTATCAACATTATTAAAATTAAATTCTTTTTTATCATCGTCATTATAGTTTTCTTCAATATATTCAATAAATTCTTTAAAATTAAAATCATCTCCAGTTTCAGGATTAAATGGTTTTAATTCATCATATAACTTTTTTAAATTAAAGTTTTTATTTTTATTTATATCAATTATATTATTAAAGTCTATTATATCTTTAGTAATTGATTTTTTATTATAATTTTTATTAAAATATAAAATTTTACTTAATTCAAATTTATTTTCTGTACATGCACATATTAATTCAATAATTCCATATATAACATTAATCATAAATTCTGTCATATTATCATCTTTTTCACTAAATACAAAATATGCATCTGAAAATAAATTTGTAGCAATCTTTTTATCATCATCATTAAATTTATTATGTATCTTTTCAAAATATTCTAAAACTACTTCAAATATTTCATCATTATCTATTTCATTCTTATTTGGCTGAATTTTTATAAGTACATCGTGTTTATATGTACAGTTTGGTTTTTTAAGAATACTATCAACAGTTGTCGGTGCTTCAAATTCAATTAAAATTTTTACATTTGAAAAATATTCATTTAATTTTTGAACAATATTGTAGAAATTTAATTTAAATATATTTTCTTGTCTGATATTATTTTCTTTACATTTAATATATTCAAAATCATATTGCCCCGCGATATTAATTTTTTTAACATAATAATCTTTATCATAAATTTGTAAATAATCCTCTAAAATTTGTAAACTTTCATTGTCTGTTAATTTAGAGTTTTTTAAATTCCAATCTTTTACATATTTTTTACTAATTATTTTTCTATTATCTTCATCAATATCATAATAATATTTTTTTATTTTTGTTGAATCTTCCTTATTATTTATATAATATTTTCCATCTTCTATTTTTTGAAGTAATTGTTTTAGAGTCATTATTAATTAGTAAGTTAACCTTTCATTATATTTATAATTTATCATTTAATATTTTGTTCAATTTTTTTATTATATATTAATATATATCAATATATGGAAAAACTTGATAAAAAAATAGATGATATAAAAAAAATTTTACAACCATCAATATCACATTTATTTGTTGCGAATGAATTAGTATCATCGCATAAATTACCAAAATTATTACGTGAAGATATTAAAAAAAATTTTGACCCTCCAAAAAAACCAATTAAAGGATATATAATTAGAATGAAAATAGATAAAAATGAAAAAAATATTATTAGTATAAATTGCGATCAGGTAACTATAAATGAAAAATTAATAATAAAGGGATTAGAAGAAGATGGATATCAAACATTAACATATACCAATAATGAAATAATGAAAAATGGTTTTAAAATGTCACATTTAAAAAAATTAATGAAAGCTATACGTACATATAAAATTAAATCTACAAATTCATTCATTTCAATTACAGAATTATTAAAAAAATAAAAATTGAATTTTAATACATATTGTAACTTCCGATTATAATATTTTAAATAAAAATGCATCTTTCTATTAGCAAAGAAAACAAGAATCTTTCTCAAAAAGATTTTTGGTTTATTCTCTATAATGATGATAATATTCCTGTTTCAGAATGTTCACTTATTTATGAAAATGAAAATATTTATGAATTTAATGATGTATTAGTTTATGAAAAACATCGAGGAAACAATTATTCTAATATTATGATAACAAAAATTATTGATTATATGAAACAATTTAATTTAAAATTAAATTTGAAAATTATGTCTTATCTAAATAATATTGCCTCATATAATAGTTACAAAAAAGTATTTGGAGAACCTTATAAAACAGATGTAAGATACGCTTATTTTTTTATTAAATTATAAAAATATATAAATAAAATATTATATTTAATATATATGACTCATATCGAATGTAATATAACTAATACTTGTAATTCATTAAATAAATTTTGCGAAACAAAATTTAATAATTTATATGAAATCTGCAATTGTATCAATAATAGAAATATATATGATTCTAATTGTTTTCATATAGATACAAATATATTTATATATATAATTATACTAACATTTGGAGGGGTATTTCTATTTACATTTTTTAGATTGTGGTGTATAAAAAATTGTATATTCCATAGAAATCAAAATCAAATAGAAAGTTCACAAGTGTCTCAAACACTTCCAATTTATCAAGAAAATTCAACGGATAATCTTCCTTCTTACGAAGAATTATCGATTCATAATGAAACTTATAATGAAACTCCTCCACCTTATGAAACTAATTCAAATTCTTAAACCTCTTTTTATAAATTTAGTATAATTCCAATTTTGATTTAATATTTCTTTTTTTGACATCTTTTTAACTTTATCGTCTACTCCAGAATTATATATTATCAAAAACATCATATTTTCTTCATCGTCATAATCTATTTTTTCATCAGAAAAAATTCTGGAACTATCTACCCAGTATCCATCTTTGTCTCTTGTCCCATCTATCTTATTTGAATAATGATAATATTTATAATTATTTTTTTGTAATTTATCTAATTCTTCCCATATTACAAGTTTGCCAAGATCGTGATAATCAAATTTATTTTGATTTGTTATTTTTTTTAAGAGATGTTCTAATATATTTCCCATTAAAATACTATTTTGACGTGATGCAAGCAACCAATTTGATGGATTTCCATAACCATTTTTACATTGATTACCTGTACAGCCAAAACCTACAAAATCATATTCTTTTAATTTATCCATAATTTCTATTGGATTTCGTAATACTATTACATCAGCATCCATATATAATCCACCATATTTATATAATAACATTATTCTATATATATCAACTTTATGTGGTATTATTAATTTATCTATCTTTTCTTTATATTCCGTTAATTCTGGTAAATAATTTTTAATATTATTTGGATTTAATCTAATTATATTAAAATCATCAGAACAATGTTTATCTACAGTATTCATACAAATTTTTATATAATCTGGCATAATTCCTTCCCAATATTGCCAGATATAAGGTTTTTCTGATTTGTTATATTCAATGTCAAATTCCAGTTTATTTATTGGTTCATGTACAATATGGTCATATGTTTTTATTGCTTTTATTTGCCAATTAGGATATAATCTATTTAAATATGGTATAGGATTATTTGGTCCATATACCTCATATTCTTCAAATTTATATTTTTTTAATGGATATAATTCATCATGAGTAAAATAATCATTTTGCCATATATTTAATGCTCTTTCTGAAGTATATTTTATAATATTATTATCATTTTTTGTAACAAATATATCAATAAACGGAAATTTAAAGTTATAATTTGATTTTATTTTATCACCATTTTTATCAAATATTTTATAACCAAAAAAAGCTTCTACAATATCTAAATTTATTTTATTTAATTCTTTCTTTAAATTTACTAATTTTTGTGAATCTTTCTCAAATATACTAATATCAACATCATCATCCCAAGGTATTATACCTTTATTTCTTACTGCTCCAATCAATGTTCCTCCTTGAATCCAATATGTTATATCATTTTTTTCCAATATGTCTTTTACAATTTTAAAAAGTATATTAATTCTTTTTAATTTTGTAAAATCAGTTAATGCATTGACTGGAGTAAATTTCTCTGAATTATAAAATGTATATATTAATAATGATATTAATAATAATATAATTGTTATAATCAATTTCATATATTATATATATTATATAATATTAAAAAAGTATGATATCATATAAAAATATCTTATTGCAAAGCAAATAAATATTGTTTTCCATCTTCTCATCTACACGGTCAGATGGGTATCAATGCGATGATCGTTAAAATAATCGTCTAAAATTGAATAAGTTTTGCAGAGGAATTATAGATATTGCTACAAATCAAATCTATCAAACTCAATAGTCAATAAAAAAATAGAAAAATAGAAAAATAAAAATTGAATTTTAATATATTCTGTATATTCCTATATATTTTTTTATGAGTACTTAAAAAATGTCGAACAATGTTTCGCAACGTTCTAACAAGCGTAAGTTTCACTCTATTGAGTGCGATTGTGCTTTTTGCAACACATGGGCTCCTCCCAATCCTTCTCCTAATTGGGAATGTTTTTGCACCAAGTGTACAAACATCACTCTGGGAGAAATGGAAGATACGCTAAATAATTCGGATATTGATCAATATCCGCGTCGAGCAAACAATTACGAGTGTGATTCTGGTATGTGTGCAAGTTGTATGCCAGACACTGAATTCTTTTTCACAGTGTATCGGCACAAGCAACGAGCTGAACAATGTGTGTGTCCCTTCTGCACCGAATACACTGCTGAATGTGCAAAGCCTGTTGTAACTAAACCACAACGCAAACGTCGCAAGTTTCACAGCCCCTTGTGCAATTGTGTTTTCTGTGTCGATTTCTATGAAACAAAGCAAAGCACAATCGACCCTACTTGGGAATGTTTTTGCTCAGAGTGTACACCGATTACAACTGAAGAGATGGAATTGACATTTAAAGAGTTTAATGTGCAAATATTTCTACGTCGAGCAAACAATTGTGAGTGCACATGCGGATATTGCGCATCATGTGTGACAGACACTGAATTCTTTTTCACAGTATATCGGCACAAGCAACGAGCTGAACAATGTGCGTGTCCATTCTGTCAATCACATCAGTATCATCTGACGAAGTATATTTTGTAAATTTTTTTATAACTTTTCAATTTATCCTTTAACCTAACAAGAAAAAAACAGTTAAAGTAATTTTTAAATACTCGTAACTTATTGAGCATATGTATTGATATCTTGTTTTTATACAAAAAGAAATGAATACAATTTTATCATAAAATCTGGATAAATATTATCTGGAATTAATTTATGATTTTGTATCAATATTTGTTTATCGTCAATATTTACAGATGTTCCTTTAGAAATATATTCAAATTTTTCATCTTGTATTTCACCATTTAATCTTTTTGCAACATATACTCCTTGTTGATATGCACATTGTGCATTTTTAATATATGTCATACT
>Ga0169931_10015549_pt1 | contig 10173 bp, 6 predicted proteins | sample Kivu_15m_20L_FD_129675 | JGI IMG/M metagenome (GOLD analysis project Ga0169931, IMG submission 129675) | Freshwater microbial communities from Lake Kivu, Western Province, Rwanda to study Microbial Dark Matter (Phase II) - Kivu_15m_20L... | ecosystem: Environmental > Aquatic > Freshwater > Lake ... | reverse complement strand
GGGCTGCACCTCGATGACTTGGTCGATGACGGCAGAGGCGGGCATGTGCCGGTGTCCGTGGCTCACATCGCCCGGGACCCACTGGACCCGGCCTTCGACGACGACACCTTCGCCCGGCGAGTGCGAAGCCGTACGTCGGGCATCAAGCGGTGCATGCTGGACCAGACGCTGGTGTCCGGCATCGGCAATATCTACGCCGACGAGGCCCTCTGGAGGGCACGCGTTCACTACGACACACCCGGACGACGCTTGTCGCGCGCGCGGGTGCGTGAGCTTCTGGGCCACGTGCGCGCCGTGATGGACGAAGCGCTGGCGCAGGGGGGCACGTCCTTCGATGCGCTCTACGTCAATGTCAACGGTGAGAGCGGCTGGTTCGATCGCTCCCTGCACGCCTATGGGCGTGCCGGAGACCCCTGCGACCGATGCGGCCGCACGATCGTCCGCGAGCACTTCATGAATCGGTCGTCCTATCGCTGCCCGAACTGCCAGCGTCGACCCCGGGCGTAGGCGGTTTGACGGGGCTGACCGCGTCCTGTCACCCTGGTGCCCGAGCTGGCATGGGCCGCAGTTCGGCCGGCTCCGATCCGGGGAGGCATCATGGCGAAGGCGATCTACGGTCATGTCGGTGCCGACGCGCGCCTGGCCGCCGAGGTCGCTCGACTGCGCCTGCGGGTCCGCGAGCTCGAGGCGGAGATCGCCCGGATGCACACCTCCGCCACCTCAGACGATGCCCCGGGCATCGACTGGGCCGGTGAGGAGTGGCTGCTCCCCGACGAAGTCCTCGTGCCCGATCCTCGCTGACCGACCGCCGCAGGTAGGGTCGGCGGCGTGCATCTGAAGAGCCTCACGCTCAAGGGCTTCAAGTCGTTTGCCTCGGCGACGACCCTGGCCTTTGAGCCGGGGGTCACCTGCGTGGTCGGACCCAACGGCTCAGGCAAGTCCAACATCGTTGATGCCATCGCCTGGGTCATGGGCGAGCAGGGCGCCAAGTCGCTGCGCGGCGGGGCCATGGCGGATGTGATCTTCGCGGGCACGTCGGGGCGCGCCCCCCTCGGACGGGCCGAGGTGGCGTTGACGATCGACAACACCGACGGTGCCCTGCCGATCGACTACACCGAGGTGACGATCTCGCGGACTCTCTTCCGCAACGGCGGTTCGGAGTACGCCATCAATGGCACGCCCTGTCGGCTCCTGGACATCCAGGAACTGCTGTCGGACTCCGGCATCGGCCGTGAGATGCACGTCATCGTCGGCCAGGGCCAACTCGATGCGATCCTGCACGCCTCCCCCGAGGACCGACGCGGCTTCATCGAGGAGGCCGCGGGAGTCCTCAAGCACCGCAAGCGCAAGGAGAAGGCGCTGCGCAAGCTCGATGCCATGCAGGGCAATCTCACGCGCCTCACCGACCTGACGTCCGAACTCAGGCGTCAACTCAGGCCCCTGGGCCGACAGGCCGAGGTCGCCCGCCGCGCCGCGGTCATCCAGGCGGACGCTCGCGATGCTCGGCTGCGGCTCATGGCCGATGACCTGGCGCAGTTCCGCGAGACCCTCGCTGCCGAGGTGGCCGACGAGTCCGCCCTGCGCGAGCGCCGCCTCGAAGTCGAGGGTCAGATCGCCGCGCTCACCGCACAGGAGGCCCTGCTCGAGTCGGAGGCGCAGTCCGCCGCCCCGCTGTTGGCATCCGCGCAGCAATCGTGGTTCGCGCTCTCCGCGTTGCGCGAGAGATTCCTCGGCACAGCATCGCTTGCCGCTGAGAGGCTGAGGCTCATCGGGCCGGAGATCGAAGACGAGTCCCAGAGCGGGCGCGATCCGGAAGCACTCGAGGCCGAAGCCGCCGCGTTGCGCGAGGAGGAGTTCTCGCTGGGACGACAGGTCGAGGCTGATCGAGCCGCCCTCGGGGTCGCCACGTCGGCTCGCACCGATGCCGAAGGGGTCCTTGCCGGTGAGGAGCGTCGCGTCGCTCAGGGGATCCGCTCCCAGGCCGACAGGCGCGAGGGCCTGGCACGACTGGCCGGCCGTGTGGCCGCCGCACGCTCGCGTCGCGAAGCCCGCGCGGCCGAGATCGAGCGCGTCGCGGCTCAGCGTGAGGATGCGCGCACCCGTGCGGCGACCGCTCAGCGGGAGTTCGCCGCTGTGGAGTCTCAGGTTGCCGGCCTCGACGCGGGGGAGCTCGGGCTCGACACGCAATACGAGGAGACGCAGTCGCGCCTCGCCGAGGCTGACGCTCAGGTGGAGGCATTGCGTCACCAGGAGCGAGAGATCGAACGCGACCGAGCGGCGCTGGCCGCCCGACTCGAGGCGTTGCGCATCGCCCTGGCCCGAGGCGACGGCCCGGGTGCGCTCCTCCAGGCAGGTGACGCCGTCGGTGTCGTGGGGACCGTCGCGTCGCTCCTCACCGTCGAGCCTGGCTGCGAGCGCGGCCTCGCCGCCGCTCTCGGCCCCCTGTCTGATGCGGTGGTCGTGCGCGACGCACGATCAGCCATTGACGGCATCCTCCTCCTGCATCGCGACACCGCGGGGCGGGCCAGTGTCGTCGTGCTCGGTCAGGCGTCGCCGACCCCGGCGCCCGCGGGCGCGCCACCGGCGGGATCTCGATGGATCACCGACGTGGTCTCCGGCGCCCCCGAGCTCCTCTCCGCCCTGGCCTCGCGATTGTCGGGCATCGTCATCGTCGATGACCTCGAGTCGGCGTCGCGGGCGGCCGTGGCCGGGCTGACCGCTGCCACGCGCGACGGTGACGTTGTCGGACCCCACGTTGCCTACGGCGGCTCCGGTGAAGCTCCGTCGCTCATCGAGCTGCAGTCGGCGGTGGATGAGGCTGCCACCTCCCTGGAGTCTGTCCAGCACGCGCTGGAACGCACGCGATTTGAGCTTGCCGCGGCGCTGGACGCGCAGCGCCAGGCGACGGAAGTCGCCGAGGGCGCCCTCGCCCGACTGCACGAGTCGGATGCGCGTCTCGCCGCTGTCGCGGAGCAGTTGGGACTGCTCGGGCAGGCCGCGCGCGCCGCGACAGCGGAGGCCGACCGCCTTGCGATGGCCGAGCAGGCCGCCTTGGAGGCGCTCGCGTCGGATGAGGCAACCCTGGCCGATCTTGAGCAGCGCCTGGAGACTGCTGAGGCCGAGGGCGCCGACGAGGACATCGCTGACCGGCGCCCGCACTTCGCCGAGGTGGCCGAGCATGCCCGGGCTCAGGAGGTCGAGGCTCGCTTAGCCGTGCGCACGGGCGAGGAGCGCCTGGCCTCACTCACCGCTCGCGCCGAGGGTCTGGAGCGAGCCGCCGCCAACGAGCGTGCATCTCGGCGTCGCGCCATTGAGCGGCGCGAGCAGCGCGCGCGTGAAGCCGAGGTGGCGCAAGCCGTGGCACGCGGCGTCGACGTGGTGCTGAGGCATCTGGATGCGTCATTGGCCCGGGCCGATCTCGAGCGCCGCGAGCGCGAGGAGCAGCAGTCGACGCGCGATGCCACCGTGCAGCAGGTCCGCCAGTCGCTGCGCGACCTGGGCTCCGAGATGGAGCGTCTGACCGACTCGGTGCATCGCGACGAGGTCGCGCGCGCTGAGCAGCGCCTGCGCATCGAGCAGGTCGAGGGACGTGTCATCGAGGAATTCGGCATTGAGCCCGATGCGCTCGTCGCCGAGTACGGGCCCGACCAACTGGTCCTCCCCAGCCCTCCGGCTCCCGGCGACGAGGTCGACCCCCAAGCACCCGAGCCCGAGCCCTATCCCTACGACCGAGCCCAGCAGGAACGCCGGCTCAAGGCGGCTGAGCGCGGTCTGGCACTGCTCGGCAAGGTCAACCCCCTGGCGCTCGAGGAGTTCACGGCGCTCGAGGAGCGACTGCGCTTCCTCACCGAGCAGGTCGACGACCTCAAGCGGTCGCGCACCGATCTGCTGGCGATCGTGAAGGAGGTGGATGAGCGAGTGGAGGCCGTCTTCACGGAGGCCTACAACGACACCGCGCGGGAGTTCGAGCACGTGTTCGCGCGTCTGTTCCCCGGGGGCGACGGACGTCTGGTGCTCACCGATCCCTCCGACATGCTCATGACGGGAGTCGACGTCGAGGCACGCCCCCCCGGCAAGAAGGTCAAGCGCTTGTCGCTGCTCTCCGGGGGCGAGCGTTCGCTCACCGCTGTGGCCTTCCTCATCGCACTGTTCAAGGCGCGCCCCAGCCCCTTCTACGTGCTCGACGAGGTCGAGGCAGCCCTCGACGATGTCAACCTCGGTCGCCTGATCGACGCAATCGACGAACTCCGCACAGCGTCGCAACTCATCGTGGTCACGCACCAGAAGCGGACCATGGAGATCGCGGATGCGTTGTACGGCATGTCCATGCGCGGGGATGGCGTCACGCAGGTCGTTGGCCAGCGCCTGCGCGAGCACGATCCCGTGTCTGCCTGAGAGGATCCGACCGTGACTGCCGTGCACTACGTCCTCATTGGCCTGGCTCTGCTCGTCGTCGTAGGCATCGCCATTGCCCTTGTCCTTGGTCGGCGCGGGGAGCCGAAGCCCCCTCGCCCGCGCCCGGGAATTGACTACGCACCCGGGGTCGGCGATGACGACACGGTCCCCCGGGACACCCCGAGGCGGCCGATCGAGGAGGCTGTTGACTCCTCCGTCCTCGGCGGCACTGCAACCATCGACGATCCGTCGGTTGCCGAACTCGAGGCGGTCTGGGAGGTCGAGGTCCCCGAGCCGGCGGCCGGCCGCTTCGTGCGGCTGCGTCGACGCCTGGCGCGCTCGCAGAATGCGCTGGGCCGGGGACTGCTCTCACTGCTGTCGCGCGACACCATCGACCAGGACACGTGGGACCAGATCGAGGAGACGCTGCTGACGGCCGATCTCGGAGTCCAGGCCACGACCGAGCTCATGGACCGCCTGCGCACGCGGGTGCGGGCCGAAGTCCCCCATCACGCGGAGGCGGCCCGCGCCCTGCTGCGCGAGGAACTCATCGGCCTGGTCGACCCACACCTGGATCGATCCCTCCGCACCGCGCGCCACGGCGGGCCTGCCGTGGTGCTGGTCGTGGGCGTCAACGGCACCGGCAAGACGACGACCACGGGCAAACTCGGCCGGCTGCTGGTCGCTGATGGCAGGGCCGTCGTCCTCGGTGCCGCCGATACCTTCCGCGCGGCCGCCGCAGAGCAGTTGCAGACCTGGGGGGATCGGGTGGGTGCCGCTGTCGTGCGCGGACCGGAAGGCGGTGATCCGGCTGCGGTGGCCTACGACGCCGTGCGCATCGGCACCGAGGCCGAGGTCGACACGGTCGTGATCGACACTGCCGGGCGCCTGCACACCAAGGTCGGGCTCATGGACGAACTCGGCAAGGTCAAGCGCGTCATCGAGAAGCAGGGCCCGGTCGACGAGGTCCTGCTCGTCCTCGACGCCACCACCGGTCAGAACGGACTCAACCAGGCGCGCGTGTTCGCCGAGGTCGTCGACGTGACGGGCATCGTCCTCACCAAGCTCGATGGCACGGCCAAGGGCGGAATCGTCGTCGCGGTCCAGCGCGAGCTCGGGGTGCCGGTCAAGCTGGTTGGCCTGGGGGAGGGCCCTGATGACCTGGCTCCCTTCTCCGCCGACGAGTTCGTCGATGCCCTCCTCGCGGATTAGCGCGCCGCGACATATTCCCGAAACATCCGCGTCGCGGAAGTCACCAACCCGTAACGCAAGTGGCCATCCGGGGTAACGCGCGTGGTCTTGGCTCCATGTCAGCAGACCGACCTGGGACGCGACACGAGGAGTGTGACGCCAATGGAATCCGCGCTCAATACCGGTGACACCGCCTGGATGCTCATGGCATCCGCGCTGGTGCTGCTGATGATCCCCGGCCTGGCCTTCTTCTACGGAGGCATGGTGCGGGTCAAGTCTGTGCTCAACATGATGATGATGATCATGGGAGCACTCTTCATCGTGGGCATCCTGTGGATGATCTACGGCTACTCCATGGCCTTCGGAGCGTCGTACGGCGATGCCGGCCTGCTTGGCAACGTCACTCAGTACTTCGGCCTCGAAGGCCTCATGGTCGATGACCCCGAGGCCACAATCCCCGCCATGATCTTCGTGGCCTTCCAGGCGATGTTCGCCTGCCTCACCGTCGGCCTGATCGCGGGAGCGATCGCGGATCGCACGAAGTTCAGTGCGTGGCTCGTCTTCGCCGCGATCTGGGCCACCCTGGTGTATTTCCCCGTGGCGCACTGGGTGTTCAACCTCGATCCGGAGACCGGCGGATGGATCGCGAAACTCGGCGTCATCGACTTCGCTGGCGGCACCGCTGTGCACATCAACGCGGGCATCGCCGCGCTCGCGCTGGTGGTCCTGCTCGGTGCCAGGCTGGGCTGGCCGCGCACGCCGATGAAGCCGCACAACCTCACCCTCGTGATGATCGGCGCCGCCCTGCTGTGGTTCGGGTGGTTCGGCTTCAACGCAGGATCGCAGGTCGCTGCTGACAACACCGCTGCCGTCGTGTTCCTCAATACTTTCGTCGCCACGTGCGCGGCCGGTATCGGCTGGCTCGTGACCGAGAAGATCAGGGACGGACATGCGACATCCCTCGGCGCCGCATCCGGCATCGTGGCGGGCCTCGTTGCCATCACCCCGGCGTGTAGCTCCGTCAGCCCGCTGGGAGCGTCGATCATCGGCCTCATCGCGGGTGTGCTTTGCGCCCTTGCCGTGGGATTGAAGTACAAGCTCAAGTACGACGACTCGCTGGATGTCGTGGGGGTCCACCTCGTGGGCGGGCTCGTCGGGACGCTGCTCATCGGGTTCCTCGCCACCGAGGCTGCTCCAGCCGGGGTCAACGGGCTCCTCTACGGAGGCGGCCCGGAGCAGTTGGGCAAGCAGGCAATCGGGGCGTTTGCCGTCCTCTTCTACTCGCTCATCGTCACCCTGATCATTGGATTCCTCATCAAGTCTACGATGGGCTTCCGGGTGAGCGAGGATGTCGAGATCAGCGGCGTCGACCTGAATGAGCATGCGGAGTCCGCCTACGAGTTGGGAGATTCGGGAGGTGGCGGGGTCTTCGCGGGGATCGGCCACCGTGCGCACGGAGGGGATCAGTCATGAAACTCGTCACCGCCATCATCAAGCCCTTCAAGCTCGAGGACGTGAAGGTTGCCCTTGAGGGCAAAGGCATCCAGGGCATGACCGTGAGCGAGGCCAGCGGCTTCGGTCGCCAGCGCGGTCACACCGAGGTCTACCGAGGTGCTGAGTACACCGTGGATCTCGTGCCGAAGGTTCGAGTCGAGGTCGTCGTGGACGATGCCGAGGCGATGGGCGTCGTCGATGCGATCGTGTCCGCAGCTCAGACGGGCAAGATTGGCGACGGCAAGGTGTGGGTCGTCCCGGTCGAGTCCGTCGTCCGCGTCCGCACCGGGGAGAGCGGTCCCGACGCGCTGTGACGCTGGAGCCGCAGGCAGGACTCGGGTCGGCGGGTGGGGTGTCATCCCTGCCCGCCGACCCTTCGGCGTACCGCGAGGCACGACGCGAGTTGCTCGGCCGGCCGGTCGCATCGCGCGCGGCCCGACGTCGCGCGCTGGCGGCGCTCACGGACGACTGGCTCTCCGCAGTCTTCACCGCCAGTGGCGCCGCCGCCCTCGGTGCCGCCCTGCTCGCCGTCGGCGGCTACGGCAGGGCTGATCTCACGGCCGGAAGCGACCTCGACCTGCTCCTCGTCCTGCCCGAGCGAATGGACCCTCGGGATCCTGCGGTCGCCCGGGTGGCGGACGCGCTGTGGTACCCGGTCTGGGACGCAGGGGTCAGGGTGGACCACAGCGTGCGCACTCCCGCCGCGATCCGCCGAGCCGCGACTAGCGATGTGCGCGTCATCCTCGGACTCCTCGATGCGCGACCGATCGCGGGGGATCAGGCCCTTGGTGATCGCGCGGCGAGTGCGATCCTGGCGGACTGGCGCGCGCTTGCACGCACGCGCCTCGGTGAGGTGCGCGACTCAGTCGAGCGACGTCGTGCGCAGCACGGGGACGTAGCGCACCTGCTCGAACCCGATCTCAAGGAGTCCTACGGCGGCCTGCGCGATGCCGGCATCCTCGACGCGATAGCGGCGTCGTGGGTGACCGATGTCCCTCGTGAAGGCCTGGCGGATGCGCGATTAGCCCTGCTCGATGTCCGTGACGCCCTTCACGACAGCGCGCTCGCGGCGAGGCGCCGGCCTGTGGACGTGCTGCGCACGCACGACCAGCATGAGGTCGCTGCAGCACTGGGACTCGCGGGGCGCGATCAACTGCTGCGCGAACTCGGCGAGGCTGCGCGCTCAATCGCTTACGCCTCGGATGTCACCTGGCAGCGCATCGCCCGTCTCCAGCGCACTCGCTCCAGTCGCCAGGTCCGTCGACGGCTTCGCCGTCCCGGGCCGGAGCGGGTGCCTCTGGCCGACGGAGCCGTGGTCCACGATGGGGAGGTCGCGCTGGCGGCGGACGCGCGACCCGACCGCGATCCGGTGCTCGTCCTGCGCGTCGCTGCCGCCGCGGCCCAGGCCGGGCTCCCACTCGCTCCCGGCGCCGTCGGGCGGCTGGCGCGCGAGTCGGCGCCTCTGCCCGTGCCCTGGCCGGCGGATGCGCGTGACGCCTTGGTCTCCCTCCTCGAGTCAGGGCCCGGGCTCGTGCCGGTGTGGGAGGCGCTGGACCAACACGGCCTCATTGTGCGTCTCATGCCGGAATGGGCTGTCGTCCGGTCCGCGCCCCAGGGCAACCCGGTGCACGTCTACCGGGTGGACCGGCACCTCGTGGAGACCGCCTCGGCGTGCGCGCATCACGTGCGCGACGTCGTCCGTCCGGACCTGCTCGTGGTCTCCGCGCTCCTCCACGACATCGGCAAGGGGCGGCCGGGCGATCACAGCGAGGTCGGCGCTTTGCTGGCGGATGGCATCGCGGAGCGCATGGGCTTCGACGACGCTGACCGCGAGGTCCTCGTACGCCTCGTGCGGCACCATCTGCTGCTGCCCGAATCCGCCACCCGCCGGGATCTCGACGACCCCGTCACGGCTGAGCGGGTGGCGACAGCGGTAATGGACGTGGGGACCCTCGAGTTGCTGCGCGCCCTCACCTACGCGGATGCCGCAGCCACAGGTCCCGGGGCCTGGAGCGATTGGAAGGCCGCGCTCGTCGATGACCTCGTGTCGCGTGCCGGTGCGCGGCTGGCCGGGCATGTCGCAGCACCTCCACCGGTAATCGCCGACCGGCACGCGCACCTGCTCGCGGCTGACGGCGTCGCACTCGTCCTCGAGCGGGGGACACCCGCGTCACGCATCGTGGTAGCCGCGCCGGATCGCCCCGGTCTCCTCGGTGCGATCGCCGGTGTCCTCGCGGTGCACCGCCTCGACGTCAAGGCCGCGGACACCCAGACCGTAGACGATCGGGCCCTCACCGTGTGGACGGTCATGCCGTTCTACGGCGAGTTCCCCGCGCTCGATCTCGTGCGCTCGGACATCCTTCGTGCCCTCGCGGACGACATCGACATCAGCCAGCGACTGGCCCATCGCCGTCGGGGCACGTCGGGGGCTCCCCCCCGCGTCGACTTTGTGCCCGACGCAGCCAGCGACGCCGATGTCCTCGAGGTACGCGCCCACGACGAGCCGGCCCTGCTCCACCGCATTGGTGATGCCATCACCCGAGCGGGAGCGACGATCGTGGCCGCGCGCATCGAGACCCTGGGGTCGGAGGCGGTCGACATCTTCTATCTGCGTGCGCGCAGCGGCGTCCGGCTCAGCCTGGCCGAGCGCGCTCATATCGTGGGCGCTGTCCTCGATCGACTCCAGCGAGGCCCAGAGGAGGTCACCGCGCTCACGATCTAGGCTGGTGCCGCCCGGGCGTGCCGGGCCACACCTGACCGGGAGTCCTCCGCGTTGTTCGCCTCGCTGTCCGACCGCCTTGCGGCCACCTTCCGCAATCTCCGCGGCAAGGGACGCCTGTCCGAGGCGGATATCGATGAGACGGTCCGCGAGATCCGCATCGCGCTCCTCGACGCTGACGTGGCACTGCCCGTCGTGCGCGAGTTCTGTGCGGCGGTCAAGGAGCGGGCGCTGTCGGCCGAGGTCAGCGGTGCGCTCAACCCGGCCCAGCAGGTCGTCAAGATCGTGCACGAGCAACTGGTCCAGATCCTCGGCGGCGAGACACGGCGTCTGCGCTTCGCGAAGCAGCCACCCACGGTGATCCTGCTCGCCGG
>Ga0169931_10015548_pt1 | contig 10173 bp, 7 predicted proteins | sample Kivu_15m_20L_FD_129675 | JGI IMG/M metagenome (GOLD analysis project Ga0169931, IMG submission 129675) | Freshwater microbial communities from Lake Kivu, Western Province, Rwanda to study Microbial Dark Matter (Phase II) - Kivu_15m_20L... | ecosystem: Environmental > Aquatic > Freshwater > Lake ... | reverse complement strand
TTACCCAATGTTAAGTATTCGAAACAACAACAACAAGAAGTAGTACATGTAACAAGTATACAACAAGAGAGATACTTGAATATAAATTTATCTCATACTGTTTGGAAGGATATACAGAAATTTTCATTTTTAGCCATTACATATGATTGTCCATCTACATGCATCTACTTAATACGTTTGATTCTACGTTGGATACTATTGAATGGTATCATTACATTTCTTGTATTATATCCATATTGTATATACGTATATGATTCTATATGATTTCCTTCAACCATGTAACATGTATATTAAATAGACCACATGATGATGATGATATATGGATTATAATTTCATTTTATTATTTCATTTGGGATGCTTTTTTTTTCTTTTTATTGTTCTTCATACATTAAAAGATTCACCACAACCACATGTACCTTTCGAATTTGGATTTTCAAAAATAAATTCACTACTTAAATCTGTTTCGACATAATCCATGGTTGTACCAACAACATTCAATAAAGCCATGGGTTCAATAAAGATAGATACACCATGAGCGGAGACTACTTCCATCCCCTTGATTTGTTTCATGTCATCTTGTTGAGCGTAATTGAGTGTGTAAGATAAACCATTACATCCCCGACGACGTACACCTAATCGTATACCTAGAATTGTAGGAGGAGTTGAGTCTGTTGATACAAGTGATGTTTGTTGTTGTTGTTGCTGAGCGAGGAGTGTTTGTATACGTTGAGCTGCGCGTGGTGTAATTGCTATTGCATCCCGTTTTTTACTCGTTGTAATTCGATTCGATTTCGATGTAGTAGCAGCAGCAGCAGCTACTGCTGCTGCTGATGATGATGATGATTGGTCACTGCTGGAGACTGATACTGATGAGGGTATAGGAGGAGGAGGAGGAGTATGAGTGTGGATGGAAGGCAAATCGACTGGTAGCGATTGAGACGATGAGTAGTACGGTGAAGATGCTGCTGCTGAAGACGATGATAACGATACTGTCGAAAAGAATGAGCGGTTACAATGCTGAAAGGGTAAAAGTGTTTTGCAAAGAAGGAATGTTGATGATAACGGTGATGACAACGAGGATCTATTCGTAAACATGGGAGTGCTGTACTTGGTTTTGATATGTTTCATGGTGGGTCGAAGAAGAATCGACAAGGATCGATACTCCCCCAACATCCGACATACATTACCACACCTACTGCTTACATCTCTCATCATCGGCGAGAGTAAGAGTTTGTTTATTGAATGTGTCATCCGTATGGTATCCTACTGTAGTTCAAAATAGGGCGTACATATATGACTTATTTAGGAAGGACTTTTGGTTGTTATCTGCTGTTCTTTCGGCTTATGCGCTCGCTGGCATGAATGGCACGGCTGGCACTGATTCATTAGGATACTTACCTACTGTACGAACGTACATTACTGGTACTATGTCCATACGCTGTTCTTCGATTTTCTATCACTGTACATACAATAACCGGTATTTACTCGTCACGGAACGTCACCCATCCATCACCACCCGAAAAATCAGTTCCTGGAAGCATCATTTTCAAGGCGGATATCATAGATCATTGGCAGCTCGCTTATAGACAGGTGGTGACTCATTCCTCTTGCGCATTTTGAATGGAAGCGAATTAGGCAAAACCGAGTCATTCCAACGGGTATAAACGGTACCGAGTCAACTCCAGGGACAAAGGGAGTCCGAATAACAACACCTATGAATGTCGACATCCCACCTTGACCCACTCACATTCTTGTCATGCTCTGCAGATTTGCAGAACGTGATTGTGGGCATAAGATTTATCTACCTAGTGACATTACATTGTAAAACATGGGTGGAAAGAATAGTGGTTGGCGTCCACTATATGGACAGCCAACAGCAGAAAAAAAATCGAGACACTATATATCCAAGGAGAGTAGTGCGGATGGCCGTTGTTGCTCACAATGGGGGATGATGTGGAACAAACTGCCGACTACTGCGGAGGATCTGAAACAAACCCTATAGGCGATTGGGCATCGTGCTTCATCAAGTTCTCAATATGCTGCAAATAAATGTTGCAGCAACAAGTATACTACTCAAATGGCGTTTTAAAGTGCACTCCTCTCGGTCCACAGGATTGAACCCTTCGGCTCATGGATGCGTCAGTCGACGTTCTCTTCGAGGCAATGAGACATTGGTGGACAATCCTTGAGCAGTTTTTTTTTTTTGGATGTGCTGAATCAACTTTATCCTTTCTTTTTATATATCATATTTCTATCTATATATTCGAAACATTATTCCATTTAAATGAAAAATCAAGTAGTACTTTGAAAAATAACAAATAGATGGAGAACTTACATCGATAAGTTGTATTTCATCGTGATATTTTATTTATTTGGACTTATTACATCACCATTATTCTTTGTCGTGTTGAAGTTTTAATGGAGGATGATTCTATATATCACTATCTCCCAGTTCTCTTGCTTGATAGCGACAGTTCTTGAACTCGTCTTTATTCATATAATGAGAAAGAAATACATATGGCATTTATGTACCATACATTTCAAAGCCGGGTAATATATCAAGGCATGAAAGACAGGAATTTACTTTGGATACATACAAGGATGATGTAACAGGAACGAATAGAATCCATTCAAATGTAATAGAAGTAGGACTTTAAATTGTACTCAATATCTTAGTATCGGTGGGTGAAATTTCACCACGTTTCTCTGAGGCGATGAGCGAACCTAATCTTTTCACACAATCCTTGTAAAGAGAAACTAAATTCTTTCGTAGATACTTTTTCACGTCCAAGGATATTACCCGATCTTTGTCGTCAATACAACCTCGCATTTTGTGAAAGGATGATACTTGACCTTGCTTCATTATATTAATTACCTTGCCTTGTTGACCTCCACGAGCGGTTCGTCCACATCGATGAATATACGTCTTTGCAAAGGTAGGGATATCGTAATTTATGACCGTCGAGACATGGGATATATCCATTCCACGAGACATACCATCCGAACAAACTAAGATTTTTACTCTCGTCCTATTTGTGGTGGTAGTAGTAGTAGTATTTGTATGATTATCAGTCGGCAGTAATGTGGAACATCTTTGAAGTATATTCGATCGCTCTGTTTGACTCAAGGCACTAGACAATTCAGCAATCGAATCACATGAACCATATTCTGCTGTACTCCATACTAATTGTAGTAAACGAGTTAATCGATGTGTTGATTCGACACTGGATGTAAATAGAACACAAATATTATCGACTGCTGCTGCTGTTGTTTGTAGTTGGATGGGAAAGATTTCTTCCAATAGTAGTGCAAGTAAAACCAATGGTTTTTGTTGAGCGGTACATTCAAGAGTATATTCAGATAAACCCATGGGTAATGAAAATCGATCTTGATTTTCTATTCCTATCTTGATTTGTCGATGACTAGAAATAGTACCATGGCTTGTACTACTATTCATATTCTTGTTGTTGTTATTTTCTACACCATGAAAATTAAAAAATTGAGGATGTATCAATCCCAAGGATGAAAGTTTTTGTGGATCTTGTGTCATAGTAGCTGAAAAGAGAAGTTTACGTAATTGTATGGGATGACAAATATTGGCAATGGTCGATAAGGGTGTCCCAATCATAGCTACATTAGATTCTTGTTGTAAGATGATATCTTGTCTCCAAGAAACGGGATCTACTTTTGTAAAGTCATTCTTCTCCATGGATGAATGATGAGAAGATGTAAGAGGTGATGTAGTACAAGCTTCTAATACTCGTTGTAACCAATTTTGATAACTTTGATTGAGTAATCGATCTGCTTCATCCATAACAAGAAATCGTACATGTTGTAAGGTAAATCCTGGTGTTTTATTTAAATGATCCATAAGACGTCCTGGTGTACAAACTAATATATCCACAGCACTCCGACCTCCTTTAGAAATGAAGGAATAGTCCGTTGTTGTTGTTGTTGTTAGTGACGATAACGGTTTGGAAGAAGATATCAAGGTATTATTATTTCGTGATTGCTGTAAGGTAAAGGATGACGACGTAGATAAAAAATGATTTGCATGAAATGCTAAAATAGCATTGTATGAATCCCGAGGATTCAAATGATATTGAATCATGCAAGCTTCTGGATCTAGGAATGGAAAGGTTTTCTTCTGAGTGCTAGTAGCAGCAGCAGTAGTAGTAGTAGTAGAAGGAAGAATAGGAATACTAGTGTTATTGGCTTTATCCGATGGAATCTCATCTCCCTCCTCCTCGTCGTCATCATCATCATCATGACGAGTCGATGGAGTCTTATTCCTTTCCATATATGAATCTCCTCTAGATATTTGTCTTCCTAATAAAAGTTCCTGTTGCTCTGCATAAAAGTCCGATTGTCCAATAGCTAAACCAATCTGTATATCCGATCCTTGACTATATCTTTGAAACACCTGATGTACTTGCACGGCTAAATCTCGTGAGGGTAACACACACAATGCCCGCAATCGTCGTCGTATACTACACTTGGTATAAATGGAATGTAATATGGGTAGGACAAAGGCTAATGTCTTCCCGCTCCCCGTGGGAGATGAAACACATATATCTCGATATCGAATATGTTCATGTCTCTCTGATGCAAGGATATGGGGTATAACCAAGGATTGAATGGGGAAAAAGGAGGTATATTGATCCCTTTGTAGATTTTGTATTAAAAATGGAGCTAGATCCCAATGTGACGCAGCCTGGACGAGTGGTACTTGTGACATTTGAATTGCAAGTTGCATTTGTTTTTGATGGTTCGCACAGTTGGACGTTGCTGGTTTCTTCCTGTCCTCGTTGGAATTATTACCCCATGTAGCTTCTTCTGGTTCTTGTTGTTGCTGTTGACTCATTTCCTTGTTGGAGCCATGGCTCACCTTGGCAAGATTGGTGAGTTGCTGCTGTTCAGGATCATTCACGCCAAGTGTCGTCGTAGTCGTCGTCGTCATGATTCTTGTTGTTGTCGATGATGATATCGTTTCTGCTGTTGTTGGTGTATGCTCATGGAGCGAAATGATGATTTACCTCTCCATGTGATAAATGTCTGGGTGTCGGGGCAGACAACAGACAGACGGCCGGTACAGTACTCATGAATGACAGTACTGTACATACGTGAATTGCACGAAAAGGTTTCCCATATTTCATTTCCCATATCCATTTCCACTTTCATCGTCGTCATCATCCGATAATCATCAATATGGCCTCTGAAAAACAAGCCATCCTCTCCGACGAAACACCTACAAAGACATTCTTCTCTGACAATATCCCATCTCCAAGAATTGTCGAAGATGATTCTTTTAGCTCGAAACAAGACGAGGTTATCGTGTCGTTAAATCAAGATATTGAACTCTTGGAAATAATGCTACATCAGGAGCGACAAGTATACCAGGAGGAGTTGATTCTCTTACAGTCAGTAAGTCATGATATGGATTTGGGATCTTGTACATTGTAGTCATGATCATACTGTGATAAATGTCTTATTCATTCTATAAAGAAATATTCAAAAATTAAAGCACTACAAAATCAAATAGATTCGATTCATAATGAATCAGAAAAACTTGAAAGTCAACTTTTACACAATTGGTACGAAACCAGAATCCAACTTGGGAGAGACTGTGTGTATACGAGTGTGATTTTGGATCCAAATAAAAAAACTCATCCTCTTTTTCTTTTTTTTATTTCTCTCTCCACGTTTCATTCCCATTTTTCGTCCTATAGGCCTCATCTAGATACAAAGCATTACACATTACAGATTCAACAGAGAAAATTACTCTGTGATTTACGATCCATTTATCCCATACAACAACATTTACCCGATAATGTATATATGATAGGCGGAATTCCGCTTCCATCCGATATACACTCCTTGGTATCTTCGGATGAGATGATTTCTACTGCTCTAGGATACATATGTCATTTAGTCTTTATGACATGTAAATATCTCAACATACCACATCGATATCGGTTGATCTGTAATTCATCTAGATCTGTGATCCAAGATGATAATAGTGATATATTTCCCTTATTCAAAGATTCTATTGTAGATCGTGATCAGATTGATCGTGGAATCCTTTTACTTGATAGCAACATCACCTTTTTATACATGAAACTGGGAGTTCCTATCATGCAAAGTGGAGTACCTATAGTCGTCAAGATAGATACTTTGTTATCGCGTTTGTGTAATGTAAAGACTTTAACAGCCACAGGCTCCGGGGAAATAGATAGAATGTTTGTTATTGGTTGTTAAAGAATTCTACAATGTATCGTTGAGGTCATGAAGAAGGAGGATTATACCGCTTTTCACTACAGTAGTAGCTAACCGAGAAACACTTAGTAGTGATGATATATAGGCTACAGAACTTAATTACACAAGTACTGGGAAAAGGTTCGCGATGAACATCCCCAACTGTGGATATACTATCGTGTATCTTCAGCTTGAATTAACAGATTTGGAGTTATTTTATTTTCTGCTCCCAGCAATTGTAATCATCATATTGAGTAGATTCAGGAGCATTATGTTCTACTACAAGATACTTGTATGCTCGTTTTCGCTCTGATGGTACGTATGCAAGGAACTAGAGTAAAAAGTAGTGTTTATTGAAAGTTCAGGTAGCAGTTATGTTCAGAAATTACTAGGTGCATATAGCCCTTCTTCTTCATTGTAGTAAAAAGATCGAAGAGGGCTTGGGGACGATCGATATTTTAAACGATATTTTACGTATCCTACATTATTCAGATTACGTTATGACACAACAGAACCCCTTCAAGGCTTGTGGATCAAGCCATTGATAGTTACGATTCAACTGCGTGATCGGAAGGATTTTCTACTCATATGCTTTGAACTTTATACTTTTCAAGTATCTCTCAATACGTCTGGATTGCGTAGAAATAGAAGAGAAACAAAAATAAATACTAATTATTGCTTAATGACTACAAGCGTAACATTTAAGATTCCTCGCTCACTTCAGCTGCATATTCGGCATCGGAGCACAACGTCATCAAAGGTTCTAAGCTACTTGCTCGGATAGTACGCCATTTTATATCGCAGTGCAGTGTCCGTATTTCAAACAAACTATCTACAAATGTTCTTGTGAAGGGTGTGACAGTTAGAGTGTCGATACGTTGTGGTTTTATATTCAAATAGAAACGAGATACTGACGTTAACCTTTCTTTTAGAATCATGTAGCTCGTACTTTGAGGCATTGCCATTAGAATAGACTTTAAGACACGATAAAGCATTACACTGCTTCCTTCTTGTGTGCGACTTTCATCATGCTGGAGCAAGAGCAAATGTAAATGACGAAACAATGGTCGTTCTAAATATTCTACCAGCTGATCCAACTCAAGGTAGAATGTCAAGTTAATGTCCAGCGTATCAATGTTGTGAATGAGTAAGGAGGCAGTCTGAAAGGCCCCAGCCCAAAGGCATAGTGATAGAGCAGCAGCGATATTGTGTCCAAAAGTGTTGAGAAGAATACTAAACATGTGCACTCTGCGGTGGTCCCTTGAATTCTTAACGTCGAAGGCCATGCAATCCTTGAGAATAGAGCGGAGACTAGTGGTTTCTGTAGAAGTCAGGAAAACATGAATCATAACTTGCACAAAATTTGATACAAAATCTTCCAAAAACAAAGCACTAAGTAAGATAAAGTAAACACAGTTGTTCATCCCCCATTAAATGTTCCTGTACTTACCAAGGTCTTGAGCGATGCTTTCATCTAATGTGCGATGATATTTCTTATCCGAGGAATTACGACCCCACTTGGACATCTTCTGTCGAACAAAGAGGTCCAGCTCAAGTCCCAATGAAACAAAGATAAACTCAGGGGGTTGAAGAGAGCACATTTGACATAGAAGTCGGAATAAACCCGGCATCAAATGATAGTGCTGAGCGTGAAGTCGTATAAACGCCTTAAAGACATCACGATCTCTAGAAAAAAGCATTCGTCGATGCGGTTCCAGAATTCCGAGCGCAAAGTCCGCACTAGATTCGGTCATCGGATTATCAAGACAGTTAATTATTTCGTCGTTTACTTTGATTTCGGATGTTGGAGATTCTGATATGGTAATCCTTGAGAGAACTTCTAAGCATTTAAAAGAAATCGACTGAGGTGCGATTGCAATAAGCTTGATTATTGGAAAAATGAATTCCACAGCATACTAAAAGTTTACGAAGAAAGATATGATACATTTCAAAAGGCGGAAATTTTCTTTTTATCAATTGCACATCAAATGAATCATTTATCTTACCTCCTTTTTCAATGGATCTGGAACGACGTGATCATATAAAAGCGTTATCCAATCCAGTGCACATAAACAAGAGGTTTCATTCATTGATTGCTTCTGAGTTTCAGAGTCAGATGATCGGAACCAACCCGTACTCTCAATACCGGTACCATCCGATTTAACGTCAAGTCGATTGGGTTTTCTCTCGACGGCAGGAGGATTCCTCCCGCTAAGCCCCCCAGGTGTCGCCAATTCTTCTAATAAGGCTATGATAAAACCACCTAGCAAAGGAACGTACAGTTTACCCCCGTGAACAATTGCTTTAACTAAGCACTCATTCGTCTGCTGTGCCAGGGCATGCGTCGTGTGCTCTGGTAGGAAAGCATCCTTAGAAGCCGGTCTCAACTGAAATGTATCGCCAATCGAAAGGAGGATCCCTGGAAGTACATGTGGTAACGTACTACGCACTGAAACTGTTGCAGAACTTACACTTGCATGAGATAGTTTATCTTGAGATGCCGTCGGTCCTGGGATGAAAGCAGCAACGATTCGTGCGATCCAATACATGGCAACTTTTCGAACCAGTGGATCTAAAAGAAGTACATAAAAGAAAGAAAGCAGTCATTCATGAAATTACACATCATCTCTGTATACCTCTTCATTTGTATAATAAAGAAGATGCACATCTCTGTCACATACCTGGATGCTCCATAGTTATGACTAAATTTTGTATTATTTTGTCAAAATCAATAGTGATTTCACAAGAATCTTCAAAATCCTCATTGGTCAATAAAATCTTGGATAAAGTAGAGTTTAGAAATTGAAAGGCCAGTTGACGCATCGACAAGTTGGGATCTGCAATGATTGCAAATATATCGACAATGAAGAAATGAATGAATTGCAACAAGGGAGCACCAATCAATTTATTGGTAAATTCTTGTAACCAACTAAGAGTCAACTTTTTCGTAGGTTTATGTCGGATATGAGCAAATCTTGCAAAGACGGGGACACATGCACCAGGAGCTAATGAACCACTGGTTATCGCTGAAATGACAATCTCTTTCAATTTCTTATCTAATAATTCGGCTCCACTTCGTACATCCGTGTCGACATCCGCACATAAAGATCGCAGTAGTTCCAACAAGATGATAAAATGTTGTACAGCCAAGAAGGGTAAGACTTTAATCACATTAAATAAGGATTCTGTAGCGTAATATCGAACTCTCGACGAGTTGTCCTGACATGCATAAATCACACTAGCAAGGATTAAATCTTTACTTTCCATAACAAATGGATCTTTCTCTTGTCCTTTCTTAAAGGCAATGGCACATGCTGCCAAGGCAACAACTCCACCTTTACGAGCATCCTCGTTGGTACTTTTAATATAATCTTCACTTAACATGAGTAAAATGGCACGTGCTCGTTCCATGTACTCTTCCAAGGGTGGTATCGTCCCACTACTACTAGTACTACTGGTCGTAGTACCCCCACCTCCTCCTCCTCCTCCTCCTGCAGGTACAACAACTACAAGATTTCGTACTACCTTTTCAATTTCCATAGCAGCTAATCTTCTTCGTTCATATCTTTTGTGTGAAAGATTTACAAGTACAGAGGCGGGCACACTTTGATGAAAAGCTCGTCGTAATGCTTCCTTTTCTGTATCCTTTAGATGGATGATGGATGATGATCCTACCTGCTGAGGAGTAGTAGTAGTATTCGTAGTGGGCATTCCAGTGGATAATGGTATATTACCATAACTAGGATCATCACCATGATATACTTGTTGTTTTTGTTGTTGTTTGGAAACAAAAGCTAAATCGGCTAAAGGATCAGGATTTAATATAGCCAATGGAATAGATGTATTTTGTGGTAAAGCAGGACGACCAGAGGGTAATATTAATATAGAACATTCAGAAGTATTTAATACATCCCCTGG
>Ga0169931_10015547_pt1 | contig 10173 bp, 5 predicted proteins | sample Kivu_15m_20L_FD_129675 | JGI IMG/M metagenome (GOLD analysis project Ga0169931, IMG submission 129675) | Freshwater microbial communities from Lake Kivu, Western Province, Rwanda to study Microbial Dark Matter (Phase II) - Kivu_15m_20L... | ecosystem: Environmental > Aquatic > Freshwater > Lake ... | reverse complement strand
TAAATAACTACCCTCAAAGTGAAAAAGTCTTTGCATCTGGATCTGGCGTGGAAACGCTAAGGCTTTATGGGCCACTAGATGGTAAAACCCTTGAACAATCACCATATTCAGTCGCTAGGCAGGTGATAGAGTTACTAGGTATAATGAAGATTGAAGCTTAATAACTCAAAGTTAACTATTTGTTTGTGTTGTAGCGCTTGTAATAATCAGGTTGCATATCCTGTGTTTTTAACGCGTGTCACGGTTTGTCACATATATTTTCTTACTTGAGTCTTTACTTAGGGACTTTTATTTAGCTTTTGTAACAGTGCAAGCTGGAAAATGGCAGCATTTATTTAGAATAGTTTTATCTATAGTAAAGTTTTGGAATTGAATTAATTTTATTTATTGTGCTAGCGAAATCAATTCCGAGAATATCAAGATACCATTTTATATTTTGATATCTTGGCCTATTCTCAGATTCGACTAAGGTTAATGCCTTATCGCGCGTTAAATCCCCTTCTCTAATCTGATTTGACCTAAACGTGTCATGTTCCGTAAATCCTGCGACAGTGTTGTATATGTAATTGTAAAATGCAGCAGTCCCGTCTCCAATTCTCCAAGTAGTTCTCGTATCAACAGATCTTTCCCACCCATACTCATCTAAAACATATTCGACTTCTCTCTCATTCCAAAGGAAATAATTAAAGAGTTCTAAATAATCTGACTTTTTAGAAATACTTCGATGAAATTCGCCACTCAAGGTATCCCATATCGAGGAATTGAAGTATCTGGGACTCTGGCTCATTTTTAAAAAACGTTTTGTTTGATAGTTCACTTGGCTTTTTATGCCAGCCGCAAAAACTCGTTCTGAGCTAAACTTAGGCGGTATTCCAAGAAAGCCTTGCTTGAAGTGGGTTACTTCTAGAGGGTTTGTTCCCCATAACTGCAAACGTACCCCAGTTTGATTGCATACCTGATTCGTAAGTCGAAAAAAGTGCTTATCACCTGACGTCAGTAAGCTCAAGAGTCCCAAATGAGGTTTATTCAGCCAAGCTAGAAGGTTCTTCCGAATATATAGCCGCTTTCGCTCAATATTTGCTGCTACAACTATGTTCTCAACTCTTAGGGCTGAACACATTAGGCTTGCATTTCTGCGTCCCAAATCAGTCAACATTCCCCAATCATAGGTAAAGGCAATAGGCTTTAAGCCCAACTGCTTAACAGCAATATGAAGAGCATACGAGCTATCACGCCCACCAGAAAATGGAATTATTACCTCAGGGCCAGCCGCTCTTCTGTAATCTTTCAATAGTTCTAATAAAAGTTCAGGGCCATGCGTAGGGTTTCTTTTCTTGTGATTTAAGCAGAAGTTACACACTCCTTCTTCGTTGAAATTAATGAATGGCATTGTTTCAGGAAGGATACAATTTGAACATCGGCGAATATAGACAGTGGGGTTCTCGAGGAGATTTTCTTGGACCTTGTCTTTGCTTGGAAGCAAGGCAACCTTTACTCTACCCGGATCATCGCCAATACTTACGCCTTTAACTACACCCGTTGGAATATCAAGTTCTAAGAAGTCAGCTATTTGTGAAATTGAACTACACCCTAATTTAACAAGCGTAGTACGCTCTGAAGAAAACAATAATCCTTTATTATATTGACCTACAAATAAACTTCCATTATTTGATATTAATAGTAATTTTCCAATTGAAGGAATTGCAATTGCGCAGTTGACTACACCAATACAATCTTGGAGAATTTGTTGGGCAATTTGCTCAAGAGGGATGTCGCCTTTTAGTAACTCTGATGTAATCATAGGAAGAACATTTGAGTCTAATTCTCCTATTGGGGGCTGCTTGTAATTACTCCATAATTGATGATTATTTAAGATTATGCCGTTGTGTATAACAGCGATTTCATCTAATATGACAGGTTGATTTTCTTCTGGAGAGTGCGTAATTAGACGACTATGCCCCATAAAGAATCCAGTAACATTACCCAGATTCTTTTTGACTAGCGAGTCTATTGGCTCGACAGACTTGATAGCAGAATATTGCTGAGCTGATGTGTAATAAAAAAGACCACTCGCATCACTACCCCTGCGCTTGGCGTCTAAAGCAAGAACTTTGAGAGTCCTATTTGGGATGTGACCCTGAGACACTCCTCCAAAAATCCCACACATGAATTAGGCTCTTTTCATTGAGAAACAACTTCCACGAGTATACCTGCGGCATTCTTTATTCAGCGAAAGTAGAAGGGGAATAAGTCTTAAACTGTAAAGAGTTTGCTCTGATCAGTGGGCCAACTAGACTGTGATGGTGAATGCGCCTAACATACTGAGTCCAAAAGTTTGACTATTTTTGGGGTTAATGAATGGGGGCCGGTTAAACCAATGAAGGTGCTAATTGTGGCTCCTTTTGACCGGACATCGATACACAGTATTCGTTGGGTAGAGAGACTCATTAAACAGAATATCAATTGCTACGTCATATCAATGTCTCTCGAACCAATATATCTTCCAGAGAATCACTTGAACTTGATACAAATGCCTAAACTTTCTTGGGCAAAAACATTGTGTAAGAATTTACCTGGTATCCGTTTTTTGCTTGATGTAGTAGAAGTGATAGTACAAATCTTCTTCTTTAAGAGACTTGTCAAACTAAATTCTTTTGATTTAATAAATATTCAATGGTTGTTTCATGGCCTAGCATTCGTTTCTACTTTTCAAAGAAGAGTTCCAATTATTGCCACTCCATGGGGTTCAGATCTCTTGATGCCCTCCTTGAGGGGAAAGGGTTTTAGTAAGAGTAAAACTCGTTTTATCAATCGCGTGTTAGTCAATAGAGTAGTACGTAGAAGCTCTGCATTTACTTGCGACGCTAATCATATGAAGGAAGCCCTTGTTAAAAGAGGGGCAAACCCTGCACACGTTAGCCTAATCTACTTTGGAACTGACGTGGAATATTTCAATTCTAATTTTCGGAGTCAAGATCTTCGGGAACACTTGGGTGTAGGTGAATCAGCTGTAATGATTCTTTCAAATAGAACGCTAGAAGCAATATATGACATACCGACTCTTTTCAGGGCAATCGCAAGGTTGAAAGAATTAAAGCTAGACTTGCGATTTGTGATAGCCGGTGGTGGAAGTATGCGCACGGATTTTGAAGAATTAGTCTCGAGTCTAGGAATTCAAGATTTAGTGGTCTTTACGGGACGAGTTGACGATGAAACTTTCCGCAATCTTGTGGCCTCTACAGATATTTACGTTTCAACCTCTCCAACCGATGGAGGGATTGCCGCAAGTGTTGCAGAGGCTATGTCCTGTGAGAAACCAGTAATTGTCACTAATTTTGGAGACAATAGCCATTGGCTGAAGAATCAAACGGCTGGCCTTTTGTTTAGCTCAGGTAATGATGAGGAACTATGTGAAAAAATTTTGACTTTAGTGAAAAATCCAGATCTAAGAAGTCGCATGGGCAAAATTGGTCGAGAAATAGTAGTCATGGACAATAATTCGAAGATTGAGGTAAAAAAAGTGGTTGACTTATTTCAAAGAGTTTCACAAAGCTATTTAGACTAAAAATCTAAAATTTAAAGAGATGTTCAGACTTATTTTTCAAATATACTCTTAAAATTGGGAATTTTTCCTGGCCCACAATACCTTACAGGGAATTCTACTTTGCTCCAGAGGTTTAAATCAATTTCGGGGTGTGCTGTATAAATCAGTCCAAAGTCAATATCATTTGAAATTGGGCTTGATGTATCCCCTCTCCAGCTTTTGACTAATGGATCATGCCAGGTGATTGTTGCACCCTCGCTATCAAGCATCTGAATTAGGAGAAGAGCAGGAGTTTCTCTTATATCAGAAATTCCCTGCTTATAAGTTACTCCAATAACCTGAATTCTCTTTCCCAAGAAACTGCCACCAATTTCTTTTCGGACCAAATCTACAATTAATTTAGTGTTATCTCGAATTATTTCATTGCTCATTTCAATTAACTTTGGGGTATGTCCAAATTGCTTTGATACCCAAGTTAAGTAGAAGGGATCAACAGGAATACAGTGACCACCAACCCCTAGACTTGGATTAAATCTCATGAATCCAAATGGCTTTGAATCGGCTGCATCAAGAACCTCTAGGACAGGGATATCCATCGCAAGACATATCTTCGCCAATTCATTTGCAAGAGCAATATTGACATAGCGGAATGTATTTTCAAATAACTTTGCCGTTTCTGCTATTTCAGGTGAATTGACCACAATTACTGGAGTCCTTAAGCTGTCATAAAAAGCGCTTGCCTTGTTAACGGACTCATTTCCAATTCCACCCAATATTCGTGGGGTATTGTTTATTTTCCACGTGTTATTTCCAGGGTCTATTCTCTCTGGACATACTGCAAAATAAATTCTTTTATCTTGATTTCTGTTTGATATGAATTTCTCTAAATTCCTCAATGTTCCAGGAAATGAAGTGGACTCGTTTATGACTAAGGTTTTATCTGCAATATTCTCAGAGATTGATAGCATTGCGGCATCTAGGCTTGATAAATCTGGGTTTTTATTCTCATAAAGTGGTGTTGGGACCGCGATAACTACAACATTAGATTCGTTCAAAACTTTGAAATCGCTACTGAAGGAAATTTTCTCATTTGCTAATAGATCCTTAAGTGTTCTGTCTTCAATACCCTCAATATGAGAAATTCCACTACTTAGTTTCTCGACTAGAGACTCGTTGATATCAATTACAGAAACTGTGTGATTCTCGCTTGAGGCTAGAACTGCTAAGTTTAATCCAACATATCCTGATCCAATAACTGCAATCCTCACGGGTCTACCTTGGTGATTAAAGGATCTAGTTTGTCAAAGATTGCACGATATTTTTCAAAATTAACTCTATCATTGGTACTTGAATAAATTTGTAGCAAAATACGTAATGACCTCACGTCTCTAGGGTTTAACTCCAGAGCCTTTTGAGCAAAGTTAACAGCTTCAATTTGACCTGCATTTTTCAAAGCTGTAGCAGCGGTTTGATAATAGTAACTATTCTCCGGATTAGTTATTACTAATTTTTCAGCCATATTGAGTCTCTCTATGCGAACTTCGCTCTGCTTAGAGATTGGAATTGATAAAAGTTTTTTCAAAGTAGTATCTGCACTCCATAGGGGTTGAATAAGGAAAATACTTAAAACTCCAGCAATTACAAGACTGACTGCCATCCCTGGAGATTTAAATCTAGTTTTTTCAATCTTTTCTTCTCTTTTATCAAGGCCTATCAGGGTGCCAAGAATTATAAAGTTCCAGATTAGAAAAGTAAGATTTTCGACTGAAATCATTGCCTGAGCGGCGCAAACAACCCAAAGTGCACTTAAGGCCGCAATTGCAGACCGATTAGAAGCATCAGTGGTTTTTGAAAAGTTTATAAGTTTTTTAGCAATTAAAAAAATTAGCGCAAAGTAGATTAAAGCGAGAGGAATTCCTCCAGAGACCGATAGATCTAGAAAAACATTATGAGCAGAGTCAGCAAGAACATTTATGCCACTTCTCTCCACTTGGATCATGTCCCGATATTCTGCAAAGTAATCTCCATACGACCCTGGCCCAAATCCAACAATTGGTGAATCCTGAATCATTCGAAGTGCTGCTCGCCAATAATCTCCACGGATTGATACTGAAGACTTATAGATCAAAGACGTCAAAGGTCCCTTTTGCAACATGCCTGCAATTAATAGGAAAACTCCAAGGCTCATTAAGGAGATAGAGGAGTAAAGAACTCTACGACTACCCTTGTATCTAATGTTGATTTGATATAGGGCAATTACTCCGAATCCTAGAAGTGCTGTCAAAGTGCCTTGTCTAACTCCCCCAATCAAGATTGCTACTTGTTGAGATGCAATAACTAAAAGCCAGAGCACACGAGTAGAGAGTTTTGAAAACCTATTAATTACAAGCCACAACGTGGCCACCGAACAGAGTGATAAGAAAGAGCCTGCGAAATTAGAATTTCCTAATGTCCCAATAAATCTGCCGTACGGAGTATTCCAATTAATTGGATCAATATCAGCTAATTGCATGATCACATAAGTTATCTCGATAACTCCCACAAAACTCAATGCTTTAAATAGCCACACGACATGTAATTCCTGAATGCGTGAGATTGACAATAGTAGAAATACTAAAATGCAAGAGAGGTAACTAATAAGCCCCACATATCTACTAGTCTCACCAAATAATGCTTTCCAGCTATTTTGAGCCAAGAAGGATGCAAGCACATACCAAGAAATAAAGAGGCCACTTAGTAACACGATACTACGCTGGGAACTGATTAACCGTACAAACTCTTTCCAATGAAATAATGATACTAACAAGGCAAAAAAACCTAGAAGGATAACAATAGAAAATTTAATAATATTGAAGCCATCAAGGTGTGGAAGCCAAAAAACTAATGAAACAAATGAACCAAGGGAGTAAACAACTAAAGCCGAATTATTCAATCTAACCGAATTTAGATTGTCCACCAATACTCCTTTTCGAGACTTCTACGCGCAATTCCCTAACTATTGAGACTTAGGCTTAATCCTAAAGCCCAACAGGGCCCCTTGGTTTCCCAAGAGGCCCTGTGGTTACTGCTTTATTTGAGGTTTTAAGGCTTTATGCCTTGACCTTCTTTGCAATCTTGGCAACAGTGTTAGCCAAGGTTGTGATCTGAGCCTTCAAGGCTGCCATCAATGTGGCGACCTGAGTTGCAAGCTCTTCAACGGCTGCGGTTGCAGCATCTGCAGCATCGCGTGCTTCTTCAGCAGCAACAGTTGCAGCATCTGCAGCTTCAGCAGCAAGGTTTGCAGCATCAGTTGCTGCATTTGCTGCATCGATTGCTTCAGCAGCAGCGTCGGAAGCAGCGTCTGCTGCATCCTTGGTTGCATTGCTGACGGTTACAGCGACAGTTGCGCTGTTAACGCCCACTGGGGAAAGGCTTCCACCAAGACCTTCTTGGTCAGTGGTTGCAGTTCCTGCAGCGTATGCATCAACTGCAAGTGCTGCTGTGCTGTTTCCAACAAATCCAGCTGCGTTAGCAGACTGACCGAAGGTTGCAGAAGCAGCAGTGGATGATCCAAGTTGGACCTTCACATCGCCAGCTCCGCCACCGATGATGAAATCAACGGTGCCATCAAGGCCAGTTACTCCGCTTGTGGAGCTTGATCCGGTGCCAAAGAAGACGGTTCCGGTACGAGTTGCCCATACATAAGCGCTACGTACTGGGTTGCCATAGCGATCTTTAACAGTCGCTGTAACAACGTTTCCAGTCACAGTTGCACTGATGGTACGTGCTTCAGTATCTGTGCTCTGAGCGAAGTAGACATCATCAGAAGCAGTTGCTGTTCCTGATGTTGCTGTCACTGTCGCCTTACCAGTTGCGTAAGAGGAGATATATCCAACAGCAGTACCTGTTGCATCGGTATAAACCGTTGCCTTGGTGGTGTGTACTTCAGCGCCGGTTAGACCGGTTACGGTGAAGGTCACAGGAGCACCTGCAACAACAGATCCTGCAGAGTTCTTCACAACAGCAGATGCAGAGGCATATGTGCCAGTTGCGCCTGTGTAGGAAGCATCAATGTCAGTGAAAGTTGTGCCAGCAACAACATCGGTATCACCAGTTGAAGTCAAGGTGATGGTTGATGCCACGTTTGCTGAGGAGTAGCTAATGGTTGCTGTTCCTGAACCAGAACCTGTGAAGGTGATGGTGTCAGAGATCAAAGCAGAAGTGCTATTGGTATCTGTGAAGGTAAAGGTTGCAACGCCATCGGCGTTGGTAATTGCATTCACAGCAATAGTACGAACGTTACGACCAGTAGAGGTTGCTGAGATCGTCTTATTTGCATAAACCCGACCGAAGTTATCTACCGCTGTAACAGAGATTGTCACAGCTGCTCCCGGAATTGCTGAAACAGAGATTGGTGCAACTGTTAGAGCTGATCCATCAGCAGTGGTCTTGGAAGTTGTGTAGGTGGAATACAAATCAGTTGCTCCAGCTGCAGTAAGGCCCGCAATCGCGTACGCATTTTGTGCAGTAGCAGTTGTTGAGCTTGTCACTGTGAAGGATGTAAAGCCTGTAGATGCAAGCGTTGCTGCTTGATCATAGGCTAGGGCTGATGTGTAACCAGTTATATAGCCAGAGGTATCAGTGACTTTAACGCCGAAGTACGCTGCTGTTGTTGCACTGTAGGTTCCAGCAAGACGCCAGACCTGAGAAGTTGTCCCGACTGGGATGTATCTCTGATATGAACCATTTGTCTCATAGCCTATAGATGTAGCGTTGTAAATTGCTGGCGCTGCTGCCGCTACAGTGAGTGTGCGTGAAGTCAAAGAAATTGTCTTTGAAGCAACACCTGCCATCGAAGCTACAACGCTGATTGTTTCAGCTACTGCGTTAACGATGTTGACAAAAACGCAACCTGTTGAGGCTCCGAAATCTGCCGCTGAGAGGTTATATGCCGCACCTGCTGTTGCTCCTACATCAGAGCCACCGTTGATCTTGGAGATATCACCGGTTCCTGAAGGAGTAAGAGTTACGGTCTCACCTGTTGCAGGAATTGCGATATTGCCTGCTGAGTCTGTGGTACAGACCTTAACAAGAGCACCATCTGCGCCACCCTTAGCAAAGGTAGATCCACCAACTGCAGTGATAGCAACATTTGCTACTGCTGAGCTGACGATCACAGAGAAGGTTTTATAGGACTCTGTGCCAGAGAGGGCTGGTTGACCACTCCATGCGAGAGTTGCTGGCACCGTTGAATTTTCATTGGCGTCCGTCGCAGTTCTATCCTTTTCATTCCAAACTGTGAATGTGTAAACACCTGCATAGGTAGGTGTGAAAGTGACAGTGCCCACAGTGGCTGTGAACTCAGTGATTGCCACACCGGTATCAGATGCATAGTTGATATTCGCAACATCAGTAGCTGTCCCTGTTTCTGATAAACCAAAAGTTGTTTGCGTATCGTACAAAAGCTCGTCGGTGGACGAGTACTTGAACGTGCTTGACGTACCGAACGCCGCTGAAACTCCCGTCAGGGTTGGGTAAACCAAAGAACCTGATGGTTGGCTTGTCATGGTTGCAGCAATAGTCAACCAATCTACGTCAGTGGTAGTCGAGTCAGCAGCAACCGTTGCTGTGATGTCAACAGAAACCTGCTGATTTACACGGCCCGCAAGGGTCGTGTTTGTGTTAGTAATGGTTGCGGTCTTAGCAGACGGAGTGATTGTAACTCCATCCCAAACGGCGAAGGATGCCGTCTGAATTGTGCTAAAGCCAAGAGTGGCAACAACTACAAGTGCAACCTTTTTAAAAGTTGTCTTGCTTATCATGTATTTCCTTTCGATCGTCGCGATGAAGATTTTCTTCCTCGCGATTGGAAGAGATTCATTCTCTACCTCGTGATGCAATGCACGTGCTACTGCACCACATTCCCCACCGTGTATCCGGACACAGCGGAGAAACTTAAGTTGAGGAGTCATTACTTAACTCCCTTTTCCACGACATAAACTGCTTGAGATAAAATCTGAGTTTTTCCTGGGTTGAGCACCAAGCGAGTGATGACCTGCTTTGGAGCTACTAGAAGATCCCGGCCTGAAGCACTCGCTGGGATCACAACTGGAGTTTCAACCTCAGATTCTACCTTCATAATGGCTGTGACTAGGTAATCCCCGCTGAGCATACGCTCAGAATTTAGGTAGGTGAGCTTGGTTACTAGGGGGACCCAGGCTCCATCCTTGCCATAGGAGATTGAGGGTAGGTAGCTAAAGCCTTGAGAATCACTAACCAGCTGCTGGGAGATAAAGATGTTAGCTGCCCCAATATCAGTCTTAGCGACCTGAGAGAGGCTGAGCTCTGTCTCTGAGAGCACTGGAGGGCGGTTGGTTATATATAGAGAACCAAGTGCTCCAGAGGAATCGGTAACGGTAAATCCGGTTGGGACTCCAGCCTTATCAAGACCGGTAAAGCTAAGGCTAGTTGCCTTGGCATTTTCAACTGCTGCTTGTGCTTTGGCAATAGAAGCGGGAGTAATAACTGGAGTTGCTGATGCTTCAACAGCAGGAGCATCTGCCACTTCAACTGGAGTTGAAACATTATTTTCCTGAAGTGTTACAACAGGAAGCTCACTATCTGTTGGCATTGCATTAAATCCAAGGAAG
>Ga0169931_10015546_pt1 | contig 10173 bp, 6 predicted proteins | sample Kivu_15m_20L_FD_129675 | JGI IMG/M metagenome (GOLD analysis project Ga0169931, IMG submission 129675) | Freshwater microbial communities from Lake Kivu, Western Province, Rwanda to study Microbial Dark Matter (Phase II) - Kivu_15m_20L... | ecosystem: Environmental > Aquatic > Freshwater > Lake ... | reverse complement strand
CCGATACGGTTCATGGCGATATTCAGCGTCCCATGCGCCTCAGGACCAAGGGCCCCCAGCGACATGCCCGGAGTGACAAAGCGCTTGCGGATCTCATTGACCGACTGGACGTCATGAAGCGGAGTTCTTGTCTCCTGCGGTCTGAAGTCGAGGAGGTCGCGCAGCTGCACCATCCTGCTGCGCGCATTAGCGAGGCGGGCATAGGTGCGGAAAGCGGCATAGGAGTTCGTCGTACAGGCGTGTTGCAGCGCATGGATCAGTTCGCCCGACAGCGCATGAGCATCGCCAGAGGCGCGAATGCGGTAGAAGCCGCCCGCCGGCAGCCCCGCCAGCCTGGCTGTCCAGGCCCGTGCATGCAGCTCGATCGCCTTACGCTGAAGTCCGGCAAGGCCTATACCTGAAATGCGGCTTGTCATGCCGGGGAAGTAGTCCGCCACCAGGGCGCGGCTTAGCCCAAGAGCCTCAAAGTTGTACCCGCCCCGGTAGGAGGAGATGACGCTAATGCCCATCTTCGACAGGATCTTCAGAAGGCCGGCCTCGACCGCTTTCTTGTAACTGGCGACGACGGCTTCGGGCGATCTGTCGCCAAACAGTCCGCGCCGATGTCTGTCTGCGAGCGTCTCCTGCGCCATGTAGGCGTTCACGCAGGTCGCTCCGACGCCGATCAGGACAGCGAAGTAGTGCGTATCAAGACACTCCGATGAACGCACCGTGATTGAGCAGAATGTCCGCAATCCGTGGCTGACGAGCCATGAATGTACCGCGCCGGCGGCGAGGATCATCGGGATCCCGACCCGCGACGGGCCCTGGTGCTCATCGGTAAGAACAATATGGCTGCGGCCTGAGGAGACGGCCACGCGTGCGTCCTCACGTATGCGCGCAATGGCGTCGCGAAGTGCGATCCCCGGCGCTCCGGCCGCCTCGATCGGGAACGAGCAGTCGATGATGGCGACCTGCTCCCCGATGGCGCCAAGCATGCGGGCATACATGCCATTGGTCAGCACCGGGCCTTCCAGCACGAAGACGTTGGTCTGCGTCTCGTCCTCGGCAAGGATGTTGCCAAGATTTTTGAAGCGCGTCCGCAGACTCATCACCCGGTGTTCGCGAAGCGGGTCGATGGGCGGATTGGTGACCTGCGCAAAATTCTGCCGGAAGAAATGCGACAGGGGGCGGTAGACATCTGAGAGAACGGCAAGCGGACTGTCATCGCCCATCGAGCCGACCGCTTCCTTTCCTTCCTCCGCCATTGGGGCAAGGACGAGTTCGATGTCTTCGAGGGTGAGCCCGGCAGCATGCTGGCGCCGCAGGCGCTCATCGCGATCCTCATAAAGCTGCGGTTCAGGGCCCGAGCCGATGATCGGGTCCAGTTCAACAACATTCGACAGCCACGCCTCATAGGGATGATTGCCGGCGAGGTGATCAATCAGAGCCTTGTGATCGTAAAAACGGCCTTCCTCGACATCGACGGCTATCATGCCCCCTGGGGGGACGCGTCCTTTGCGCGTGATGCGTTCCTCATCAATTGCGCACATGCCGGCTTCCGAGCCAACCGCCAGGACCCCATCCTCCGTCAGGGCGTAGCGCATGGGGCGCAGTCCGTTGCGATCCATGCCTGCGATCGCCCAGCGTCCGTCAAACATGGCGAGGGCGGCCGGTCCGTCCCAGGGCTCCATCACCGAATTGGCGTAGGCGTAAAGCGCCTGGTGCGACCTCGGCATGATACGCCCGTCTTTGGAAATCGGCTCCGGGACAAGAAGCGTCTTGGCCATCGGACCGGAGCGGCCCGCCCGAACCAGGAGTTCAAACGCATTATCCAGGGCGGCAGAATCCGAGCCGCCCGGCTGGATCACCGGTTTGACATCATTGCCATGCTCGCCGAACACGTCTGAGACCATCTTGATCTCATGACTTTTCATCCAGTTGATATTGCCTGACAGCGTATTGATCTCGCCATTATGCGCCAGCATCCGGAAGGGCTGGGCCAGACGCCATTGCGGGAAGGTGTTGGTTGAGTAGCGCTGGTGATAGATGGCGACCGCAGATACGAAGCGGCTGTCCCTCAGATCGGGGTAGAAGCTGTCGATGTCTTCGGCGAGGAACATGCCCTTGTAGATCAGGGCTCGCGCCGAGAACGAGCAGACATACAGGTCGAGATGAGCTGCGCGTGCGCGGTTCTCAATGCGCCGCCGGCAGATATAGAGCGCCCGTTCCAGTTCGGGCGGATCACGCCGCAGCTGATCGGTAAAGAGGATCTGTTCGATCTCCGGGCGTGTCGCATTGGCCTTAAGCCCGATGACCGATGTATCGACCGGAGGCTGGCGCCAGCCAAATATGTAGAACCCGAAGCGGACAACCTCAGTTTCAATAATGGCGCGGGCTTTTTCCTGAGCTGCGAGATCTGTGCGGGGCAGAAAAATCTGTCCGACGCAGATATCTTTATCGTCGGCTATGGAATGCCCCATGCCCCGGACGGCGTCCCGGAAAAAGGCCTGCGGCACGTCCAGGCGGATGCCGGCGCCATCGCCGGTTCTCCCGTCTGCATCGACAGCGCCGCGATGGAAGACGGCTTTGAGAGCGCGGATCGCCATTTCGACAATTTCCCGGCGCGCCGAACCGTCGATCTGGGCGACGAGGCCGACGCCGCAGGCGTCTTTTTCGTCATCGGGATTATAGGCGCCGGCGCTGATCAGCGTGCTGCGCTGGCGCTGATGATCAGCCAGCCATGCGTCGGCTTCATGGTCCTTAACCATCAGAAACGCTCCTCGCCCGTAAGACGGCCGGCGTCAGGGAAGTCACGATAAAGTCCCGCCTGGAAATTCATCACGAGGGCGTTCAGCCCGTGATGCCGGCCCTCCAGGGGTTCGCTGCGACGCGCGACGGCGCTGAAGGCGCTGTCAAGCTGGGCGAGATCGCGCGTCTCGATGAGTATCTGGAACTCCCCGAGGCCGTTGAGCCCCAGGCCCAGCTTGCGTCGGAGCAGCCGCCAGCCGTCGATCCGTCCGTTTGCCTTCAGTAAGCCCAGATAGGCCTCAAGAGCCGCCGTGAAATCCCGGTCCCTGACCCCGGGCCGCAGGTCGCAGCTGATCTGATAGACATCCATGGCCTACTCCGCCGCCACGCGCGGCGACTGCCTGCGCGCGCTCAGATAAGCGTCGATCGCCCGGGCCGCATCGCGGCCTTCCTTGATGGCCCAGACCACGAGAGAGGCGCCGCGGACGATATCGCCAGCGGCAAAGACACCCTCAAGGGCAGTCATCATTGAGCGGTAGTCGACCTTGACGCATCCTCTCCGGTTCACTGCGAGCGCCGGCTCGCTGAACCGCTCCGGAAGGTCTTCCGGCTCAAAGCCCAGAGCTTTGATGACCATGTCGGCCTTCAGCTCGTAGGCTGATCCTTCGGTCTCTTCGGGCGAGCGCCGCCCGGACGCATCGGGCGGCCCAAGGCGCATGCGCACGGCGCGCACTGAACGTATGCCGCCGGTCTTCTTCTCGACGATGCTGACCGGGGCTGCGAGCCAGTCGAATACAACCCCTTCCTCCTCAGCGTTCGTGACCTCGCGCTGCGAGCCGGGCATGTTGGCGCGGTCGCGGCGATAGAGACAGGTCACGGACCTGGCTCCCTGACGGACGGCCGTCCGGACGCAGTCCATGGCCGTGTCGCCCCCGCCGATGACGACGACATGTTTCCGGCTGGCGTTGAGGCGCCCGCTGAGGACGTCCGGCACTGTCTCGCCCATGCCGGTCCGGTTGGCGGCGATGAGGTAGTCGAGCGCGGGGATCACCCCCTTTGCGCCGGCCCCGGGGATGGCGATATCGCGCGCAGAATAGACGCCCGTGGCCAGCAGCACCGCATCATGCCGCGCCCTGAGATCGCTGAGGCTGATATCAGCCCCGACATCGACCCCCAGCCGGAACACGACGCCGCCGTCGGCAAGGCGCTGCGTGCGGCGCTCTACAATGTCCTTCTCAAGTTTGAAGTTTGGAATGCCGTAGATGAGGAGGCCTCCGGGGCGGTCATGCCGGTCATAGACGCTGACCTGGTAGCCCGCGCTGCGCAGCTCCTCGGCCGCAGACAGTCCGGCCGGACCTGCGCCGATGACGCCGATGCTCTGGTCGAGCTCGCGCGCCGGCTGGAGCGGCTTTACCCAGCCCCTGGTCCAGGCCGTATCGGTGATATAGCGCTCAACGGCGCCGATGGTGACCGCGCCATGACCTGACTGCTCAATGACGCAGGCCCCCTCGCACAGCCTGTCCTGAGGGCAGATACGGCCGCACACCTCGGGCATGCTGGATGTGGCCTGGGAGATCTCGTAGGCCTCTTCAAGGCGTCCGGCCGCCGTCAGCATCAGCCAGTCGGGGATATTGTTTCCCAGCGGACAGTGCGACTGGCAGAACGGCACGCCGCACTGCGAGCAGCGCGAGGCCTGCTGGCTGGCCTTCTGGGCGATGTAGTCGGCGTAGATCTCATGAAAGTCCGATCGCCGCTCATCGCTCGCCCGCTTCTCGGGTGTTTCCTGGTCAACAGATACAAAGCTGAGCATGCGTGTGGGCGGCATCGGTGGATCGTCCCAACAAAGTGTAGGGGCTCCGCATGGCCCAGCTGAACATGTCCCGCAACAGGAATCTCCCAAAAAAGAACCAAATAAGACTTAAAAAGACGGTATCTTATGTGAGCGGCAACCCTGCAGGCCGCCTTGTTTTAAAAAATAACTCAAATGAGACATATAAGCCGTCAATGGAATAATCACCAGAAAGACCCCACACAGGCGCTTTAACGCGAAGGCCCTCAGCGTCGGGACGGTCATGGACACGGTCACATTTCTGCAGGCGATCCTGATCGGACTTGTGGAGGGCCTCACCGAATTCATCCCGGTGTCCTCAACGGCCCATATTCTTCTCACCCAGGCGGCGCTCGATCTGCGAGGCGAGTTCTGGAGCATGTTCGCCGTTGTCATTCAGCTCGGGGCGATCCTGGCGGTGGTCGTCGTCTATTTTCGCCGGCTTCTGGGGGTGGCGCTTAACCTGCCGACCGATCCGGCGGCCCGAAGGTTCACGCTGTCCGTTATCATCGCCTGCCTGCCGGCGGTCATCGCAGCGGTTATCCTCGGCGGAGAAATCAAGAAGGCCTTTGAAAACCTCGCCCTGATCTGCTGGTCGCTGGTGGCTGGCGGGATCGTTCTTCTCGTCATCGACAGACTCGCGCCGAAGCCGGAGGATGAGGACGCCATGAAGCTGCCTCTGTGGAAAGCGGGGCTGATCGGTCTGGCTCAGATTGCGTCGCTGTTTCCAGGCGTTTCGCGATCAGGCTCGACCATCGTCGCCTCCATGCTCATGCGCATCGAGAAGCGTGCGGCGGCAGAATTCTCGTTTTTTCTCGCCATACCGATCATGGTTGGCGCGTTCGGAAAAGACCTGTGGGATAATCGTGAGCGTCTGACGACCGATGACCTTGGCATTGTCGCTGTCGGCTTTGTGGCGTCTTTTGTCTTTGGCTTTATCGTCATCAAGACGATGCTCAACTATGTCCAGAGACGCGGCTTCGCCCTTTTCGGCTGGTGGCGCATTCTCGTCGGCGGCGCTGGCCTCATCGGCATCTACGCCTATGGTTTCGGGCAGGGTTATACCCCACCGGTCTGACGGCCTGCAGATCCTCCATCGCCGGGGGCTACGGCCCGCCCGTCCTTTAAGGCTGCCGCCTTGCACGCTGGGGTTGCGCCGTCTGCCCCTCAGGCGTCGATGCGCGAGGCTTCATCGACATGAGGCGGCTGGAACTGACCGTGCGGGCGATGACGCCAGAGATAGGTCGGCGTGATGGCTTCTACGGTTTCGAGCTGCGTGATCCCGAGGTCCGCGAAGGCGCCGGCGTCGCGGGAGACGACATTGTGCTCCTTCAGCAGCTGTACCTGATCGCCTGTAAGGGGCGGCCCGAAGAAGGGATTGAGGCGGGAGAGGGCCCCGATGACATAGCCAAGCGGCGCCGCCACTGGTATCGGCAGAGGCAGAAGCAGGCGCGGCCTGTCGATCTCACGCGTGATATACTGCAGAAGCTCCTTCATCGTGTAGATGCGCGGACCGCCCAGCTCGAAGGTGCGGCCGGCGGCCTCGGGTCGCGACAGGGCCTTAGCGACGGCGTGTGCGACATCCCCGACATAGACGGGCTGGAACCGGGTCGATGCGCCGATCAGCGGCAGAACCGGGCTGACGCGGGCCATCTCCGCAAAGCGCGTGAAGAAACCGTCCTCAGGTCCAAAAATGATGGACGGACGCAGAATGACGGCGGACGGGATCGCGGCGCGCACGGCCGCCTCAGCTTCCGCCTTCGTTCTGGCATAGAGGGCGCGCGAGGAAAGGGAGGCGCCGATCGCCGACATCTGGACAAAACGGGTGATACCCGCTTCGGCGGCCAGTTCGGCAATGTTGGCGGCCCCTTGCGCCTGAGTGTCCCTGAAAGACTGTGCGCCACGTTCAGCGAGAATACCGACAAGATTGACCACGCCATCCGCGTGCTCGAGCGCCCGCCGGATGGAGTCCCGGTTGCGGACATTTGCCTGCACCAGCTGCACCTGCCCGACATCCCCGGCCAGCCTGACATCGCCTGCCAGATGTGGCCGGCGCGTCGCAACGCGCACGCGCCATCCCTCGCGGCACAGGGCGCGGACGACGTGGCGCCCCAGGAAGCCGGAGCCGCCGAATACGGTGACGATTTTGCCGGACATGCGGATCCCTCACGGAAAATGGCTCTGAAGCCATGGCGCATAGACCAGAATCGGTCCGGAAAGTCCATGGATGGGGGGAAGGCGCATACCCAAGGTCATTGGGGGTGGAGGGGCAGGTCGCGGCCCTGTTAGGCAGAGATCTTTGACGCACGGGGGCCCCGGTGAAGAGGTTCGTGATCTGTTTCGACGGCACCTGGCAGCGGCTTCCTCAGGACCGGCCGACCAATATCGCCATCATCGCCCGCAGCGTCGCCCACACGCATACGAGCCAGGCCGGAGCCAGCATTCCCCAGATTGTCATCTACAGTCAGGGCGTCGGGGCGAATGTCGACGCCCTGGGCGAAGATGGCTTTCTGGACGGCTTCAGCGAATGGCTGAACCGCATGCTAGGAGGCGTGTTCGGCGAAGGCCTCGAGGATTCAATTGTCGAGACCTATCTGCGCCTCGCCTTCAACTATGAGGCCGGTGATGAGATCTATGTATTCGGCTTCAGCCGCGGCGCTTTCTGCGCCCGCAGTTTTGCCGGCCTGATCGGGTCAGCCGGTATCGTCAGCCGCCTTCACGCTGAAAAAGCCTGGGAGGCTTTCCGGCTCTACCGGGCCAATCCGGGTCCACTCGCCAGTCAGTTTGAGCGCGAGGATTATGACCGGGCGCGCCGCGATTTCCGGTCCCGGTTCGGCAAGGGCAGGCGTGCTGAAGACGGGACGCGTATCCGGACGGAAGATGCGCCCGACATCACCTATCTGGGCGTCTTTGACACGGTTGGTCAGCGCGGCATACCCAGCGCGCTGGGCGGGCTGGCGCGTGTTTTCAACCGACGCTTTGGTTTTCACGACATGCGCATTGGCTCTCATGTTCTCTCAGCGCGTCATGCTCTGGCCATCGACGAGAACCGTCTGGGATTTCCACCCACGCTGTGGGAGGGCGTTGAGGAAGCCAACCGGCGTTCACACTGCGTGGACGGGCCGAAGCGCTACGATCAGCGATGGTTTACCGGCTCGCACGGCGATATCGGCGGCGGCCAGGGATCGGCCCTCTCAGCCGCCCCGCTCAGGTGGATAGCCGAGGGCGCGGCGGCATGCGGTCTGCGTTTTTACGACGATTACGGAGATCATGAATCGCCTCTGAGTACGGCCCTGCGGGCGGCAGGCGCGGCCAGCCGCACGCCGGTTACGCGCCCGCGGTTCTGGGACTGCCTGTCGCCCATGAACTATCCGCTGGCGGCGCGGCGGATATGGACGCCCGCACGGCGGGGGGAGAGGCCGACGCTCGAGACGGCTCTGGGTCTCCTCGATCCGGGCGCAGTTGCGCGGCTGGCCGACCGTGGCAGGCGCCCGCGCTATAATCCGCGTGCGCTGAGGCCGTTCCGCCCCCTTCTCGCCCCTCCGGGGCAAGAGCCGGGACGTTCAGGAGCCGCCAGGACGGCAGACGTCGTCTCGCCCGCTGAGCGTGCACAGGACCGTTTGCCCGGCGCTGACGGCCTGACGCCTGAGGGGATCAATGCTGTGGCGAGGACCTTGAACGGGCCGGTGCATCCTGAAGGCTGAGGCGCCCCTGTCAGAGACCTGCAAGCCTCAGGAACCGCTCGCGCAGCTCCCTGTCCGTTTTGAAGACGCCGGAGAACTGCGTTGTGATGGTGGACACGTTCGGGTGATGAACCCCGCGCGTCGTCATGCATTCATGTCTTGCATCGATCATGACGGCCACGCCCTGCGGCTTGAGAACATCCTGTATCGCCGTCAGGATCTGCGAGGTCAGCGTTTCCTGATTCTGCAGCCGCTTGGCGTAGATTTCGACGACACGGGCGAGCTTGGATATGCCCACCACATTGTCGAGCGGCATGTAGGCGACGTAGGCCTTACCCAGGAAAGGCGCCAGATGGTGCTCGCAGTGCGATTCCACATCGATATCGCGGAGCATAACGATGTCGTCGTAACCCTTCACGTCGTCGAATGTCCTCGACAGGTATTCCCGCGGATTTTCCGTATAACCCTTGAACCATTCTTCATAGGCGTCAACCACACGGCCCGGCGTATCGATCAGACCTTCGCGCCGGGGATCATCCCCCGCCCAGGCGATCAGCGTGCGGACCGCTTCCTCTGCTGCTTCCCGCGAAGGCCTCTGACGCGGCGGCGTCCCGGCCCCGGACTTGCCCTTGATACCGGCATCCATGGCCGTTCCTTTCGTTACCAGGCGACAGCCGCCGCGTTTAAAGCACGGGCCCTTGCGCCAGACGCCCTTAACTTCCATTCCCCGCCGGGCCAGATTGATCGGGCGGGGTCAGGCGTGACACATAGGGGTCTTCCGCCAAAACGCCAGCCTGTCGACCCACCCTTCCTTATTCAATATTCCTAACGGAACGAAAAGACCGACCTTATGGACATCCGCCTCTTTAACACCCTCGCCAGGGACAAGCAGGTCTTTGTCCCGCAGGATCCGCAGCGGGTGACGCTCTATGTCTGTGGTCCGACGGTCTATGCCTGCGCCCATATCGGCAATGCGCGCCCGGCGGTGGCTTTTGATGTCCTCTTCCGCCTGCTGAGGGCGAGGTATGGCGAGGCGCACGTCATTTATGCCTGCAACATCACCGATGTTGACGATAAGATTATCGCCGCCGCCGCAGAGGCTGGCCGGCCCATCGCCGACATAACAACGCTTTACGAGCGCATTTACCGTGAGGACATGGCGGCGCTGGGGGTGCTTGAGCCGACTGTCCGTCCGCATGCGACCGCCCATATCCCTGGCATGATCGCCATGATCAGCGAGCTGATCGCAAAAGGGCATGCCTATCCTGTCAGTGACGGTGTTCTTTTCCATGTCCCGTCGATGGCCAGCTACGGCCGGCTGTCGGGCCGTAATCGCGAGGACATGATCGCCGGCGCCCGGGTTGAGGTTGACGGGGCGAAGCGCGATCCGGCCGACTTCGCACTCTGGAAGGCCGCCAAGCCGGGCGAGCCGGCGGACGTCCGCTGGGACAGCCCCTGGGGCGAGGGGCGGCCAGGCTGGCACATCGAATGCTCTGCGATGGCCCGGGCGGTGCTTGGAGAGACGATCGATATCCATGGCGGCGGCCTCGACCTGATCTTTCCTCATCATGAGAATGAGATCGCACAGAGCGAGTGCGCACATGACCGCCCCATGGCGCGTTACTGGCTGCATAATGGCTTTGTGTCCCTCGGCTCCGAGAAGATGTCGAAGTCGCTTGGTAATGTCCGGCATGTCCATGATCTCCTCCAAGCCTATGCTGGAGAAACCCTGCGCCTTGCGCTGATGTCGGCGCATTACCGCCAGCCGCTCGACTTCACCGGATCCCTTCTGGCCCAGAGCCGCGCGACGCTGGACCGGCTCTATAACGCCCTGCGGCGGATGGATGTGGCGCCCGAGGAGGCTGAGGCGCCCTCTGGCGTGCTGGCGGCTCTGTGCGATGATCTCAATACGCCTCTGGCGCTTGCAGAACT
>Ga0169931_10015545_pt1 | contig 10174 bp, 8 predicted proteins | sample Kivu_15m_20L_FD_129675 | JGI IMG/M metagenome (GOLD analysis project Ga0169931, IMG submission 129675) | Freshwater microbial communities from Lake Kivu, Western Province, Rwanda to study Microbial Dark Matter (Phase II) - Kivu_15m_20L... | ecosystem: Environmental > Aquatic > Freshwater > Lake ... | reverse complement strand
GGGCGAAGTGTTTGATGTACACGCTGGGGGAGTTGGGGTGTTTTAGAATACGTTGACCAGCAAAATTTACCAAAATACTATGCCTTGATAAATTTTAGCAAAGAAATCTCGTAGTCCTTTACATTCAATCCGATACTTGATAATGTAGATATTGGGTGCCTGAATCCTAGCTGTTTCACACAAGTCTAGACAGCCTTGCAATAGGCTGAGCTCAGAGCCTTAGTTTATAGCTTATGGACTAGAGTTTAAAAGCTTCATCCAGTCGGCTTTCGGGCAACGTCGAGAAGCTATGGATTCCCAGAGATGTGTCACGCAGCTAAAGCTGCAGCAGATCAATATAAGCACGAGGAAAATGTTGTGAGTCGGGTGGGCTTAGTTGCAATTGGACGAAATGAAGGCAAGCGATTGCGACAGTGTTTGACATCGGCAGTCGCCCAAACTTCTCATGTCGTGTATGTTGATTCAGGATCTACAGATGATAGTATCACCATTGCTCAATCCTTGGGGGTGGAGGTCGTTAGTCTTGATCTTTCGATTCCGTTTACGGCAGCTCGTGCCCGCAATACTGGATTTGAACGCTTATTGGAACTTGGGCCGGATATAGACTATGTTCAGTTTGTAGATGGGGATTGTGAGCTAGTCCAAGGTTGGATTAATCAAGCTGCCAACATCTTAGACAATCAACTGGACACGGCTGTGGTCTGCGGTCGTCGTCGTGAACAGTATCCTGAACAGTCGATTTACAATACTTTATGTGACATAGAGTGGGATACTCCTGTGGGAGAAGCCTCAGCTTGCGGTGGAGATGCCCTGATGCGCGTAACAGCCTTTAAGCAGGTTAATGGGTTCAATCCTACTTTAATTGCAGGCGAAGAGCCTGAGCTATGTGTCCGAATGCGCCAACAGGGCTGGAAAATCTTTCGCATTGATGCAGAGATGACTTTCCACGATGCCCAGATGAAAAATTTTAGTCAATATTGGAAGCGCTTTCAGCGGGCAGGGTATGCTTATGCCGAAGGGGCATGGTTGCATGGCAAGTCCCTTGAACGTCATTGGGTGAGAGAAAGCCGTAGCATTTGGATGTGGGGTTTTCTTATTCCAACTCTTTCATTGTCTCTCATGCTCTACAGTCATGGATTCAGCTTGTTGCTATTGAGCCTATATCCACTCTTCACATATAAAATTTATAAATACGGAAGGCATCGGGGTTTTAAGAAGAGAGATTCAGGGTTATATGCGGTATCTTGCGTGGTTGGTAAATTTCCTAATTTTCAAGGGCAAATCATGTTTTATTGGAGCCAATTGATAGGTGAAACCAGGAAAATTATTGAGTACAAATAGGGCGAAAATACTCAGATTTCAGACTTTAAACGTTTTTCAGCAGCACTGCTGAAACGTAATGAATCAGAAGATCTAAAAGAAAAACTTTATAATAATAAATCACTATGCTCAATGAACACTCATCTAATCTAACAGAAGGCTATGAAATTGGCTCAGCCCAAGCTGAAGGCTGTTCTCTCCCCGTTGTACTTGTAGTAATCCTCAATTACCGCACTCCTGGCCTTACAATTGGCTGTTTGAAATCTCTGGTTGATGAAGCCAAGGACTTAGCTAATATTCAGGTCATAGTTACAGATAATGACTCGGGCGACGGCTCGAATGAAAAAATTTCAGAGGAAATTGCTAAGGAAAATTGGAATTGGGTGAAGTTTATCCCTTTAGCCCGTAATGGAGGTTTTGCCTTTGGAAACAATTTCCCAATTCGGCAAGCACTTGAATCTAAATCCTTACCCCCTTATGTTTTGCTACTTAATCCCGATACAATTGTTAAGCCGGGGGCCATTCGCGCCTTGGTGGAATTTATGGAACAGCATCCCGATGTTGGTATTGCTGGTAGCCGTTTAGAGGATCCAGATGGGACTTCCCAATGTTCAGCCTTTCGCTTCCACACGTTCTGGAGTGAATTGGATCATGGATTACGTTTGGGTTTAGTCACTCAATTGCTTTCAAAGTGGATTGTTGCTCCTCCTATTTCAGACATAGCTTGCCCAACCGACTGGGTTGCTGGAGCCAGTATGATTATTCGGAGAGAGGTGATTGAGCAAGTAGGCCTAATGGATGAAGGCTACTTCATGTACTATGAGGAAATGGATTTTTGTCTTCAGGCTTTTAGATCTAAATGGAAGTGTTGGTATGTACCTGAGAGCCGTGTAATTCACTTGGTTGGTCAAAGTTCTGGAGTGACTAATAAAAAGGGAACCACAAAACGGCGTCCTCAATATGTGTTTGACTCACGCCGCCGTTACTTTCTTAAGAATTATGGTTCTCTTTATTTAATTGCAGCAGACTTTCTGTGGCTAGCCAGCTTTTCGATTTGGCGCTTACGTCGAATTTTGCAGCGAAAGCCAGATGGAGACCCCCCTTATTTACTCTGGGACTCTTTATGCAATAGTTTCTTGTTTAGAGGATTTAAGTTGGATAGGAATCCAACTTAAAAAATGCCAACTAGGCAATTGTGTAGAACCTGACTTTCGATAGTGAAGTTATTTTGATTTTCTGGGCTGAAGGAGAAACACATATGGCTTACCAACCTGGCCTTCCTTCCAATCAAGAAGCGATTCAACCCGAGCCTGAATCTGTCCCTGAGCGCATATCACTTAAATCCTTTTTTGAACAAGTTCGAGAAGATTGGATAGCTCATGATCGCGATTGGACTAAGCCAGGTTTTCGTGCTGTTTTTACCCATCGCTTTGGCGTTTGGCGCATGAGTATTAAAAGTAAGCTTTTCAGGGCTCCGTTCAGTTTGCTGTATCGTATGATGTATCGAAAAGCACGCAATACCTATGGTATAGAGCTGCCCTATACTGTGAAGTTAGGGAGGCGAGTGATCTTCGAGCATCAGGGATGTATTGTTATTCATGGTAACTGCGTAATTGGCGACGATAGCATTATTCGCCAAGGGGTGACTCTGGGGCTTAGATATCTCGATAAGCCCTTAGAAGCACCTTGCTTAGGATGTCGTGTTAATGTTGGAGCTGGAGCGAAGCTCTTTGGGAATATCTATATCGGAGATGATGTCAGCATAGGTGCAAATGCTGTTGTTTTAAGTAATGTTTCTTCAGGGTGTACGGCGGTAGGCATTCCCGCTAAGCTGATATACAAGATTGAAGATGACGTCATATGTTCAGCATAGCGAGCAAATGACAAGTAAATGTGAGCTATAGATTTTCCAGGTAAAGTTTTATGTCGATTCTCACTCGGATGAAGTAAATGCCAGTCTCCTGTTTCTATGAATTTCAAAGTTTCTCTCAGTCTAGTCTTACCCATTTGACTAAGGGACTATATCACCATTTCCGAGAGAAAAATAAAATCCCAAAAACACGTTCTTCCATTGAGACCAGTTCATGGGCTTTTAATATTTTTTGGGAAAGGAAGACATGCTCCCTTTGACTACAACTAGGGGATTGAATTTTGCCTTTTAAACTGGGTAGTTATAATATTACAGTATTTTCTTAATAATTTTAGTTATGAATATGTTATCTAGCAATAGCCTTAGATTTTTCTCTGGAATCACACTTTCCACATTTTGTGTTTCTGCTGTTTGTGTTGTTCCAGTTCAAGCTCAGGAGTCAGAGTTGACGCTTCCTCTATCATCTAACCCCTCATCTATCAGACTGTTAGATACTCCTGGCATCCCTGCGGAGGATGCCTATCGCTTGGGCAGAAGTGACGAAATCAGAATTAGAATTTTTGGTGTGGAACCAGATTTTTTTGAGGGCGACAGCTACATTATTCCCGTTGATGGTCAATTGAACTTGCCATGGGCAGGTGAAGTTCGAATGGATGGCTTGACCATTAAGGAGGCCGAGGAACGCATCGCAGCTAGTTATGCTCCTTTTATTAGAGATCCAAACGTCACAGTTACTTTGATCAGCCCCCGTTCTTTGCGAATTGCCATTGCTGGAGAGGTGCAGCGCCCTGGCTCCTACTCCCTCACACCTCGAGAGCAGGGAGTCAGTAGCGGGCTAGTTGAAGTTGGCGGTAACCCCAATGATTGGCCTACTGTTGTAACGGCTATTCAGACGGCTGGGGGTCTACAGCAACAAGCCGATCTGAGAAATGTTACACTGAGGAGATTAGAGCAGGACGGTTCTACGCAGAATATTAATGTGGACTTGTGGTCTCTTCTGCAAGGTGAAAATGTTTTACAGGTTGTCACCTTACGAGATGGCGACACTATCTTTGTCCCAACAGCTACTGTTCTAGATCCCTCCGAGGCTCAAAGAATTGCGATCGCAAACTTCTCTCCGGACAGTATCGTTATAAACATTGCCGGAGAAGTTAAGGCTCCTGGTCAGGTTGATATGAGACCTAATTCGTCTCTTAATCAGGCCATTTTAGCTGCAGGAGGCTTTGACAATCCAAGAGCTAAATCTGGATCTGCTAATCTCATTCGACTAAACCTTGATGGTACTGTGGTAAATCGTGTTATCCAGGTTGATTACTCAAATCCTTTAAATGAAGAGACTAACCCAGCGCTACGCGAAGGGGACATTGTTCTAATTTCTACCGGCAACTTAGCACAGACAGCGGATTTCTTAGAGCTGTTTGGAAACGCTTTAGGTTCGGTTATAACTCCTATCTTCCAGGTTTTAGGAATTATAGATATTGTGACCGGCAATGATTAGGAGAGACTTATACAGCGTTTTCTATTCTAGTGAGGGTGGAATTTTTACAGCGTGCTTGTTGTCAAGGATTCTGGGTAAATCAAGAATTACACTTCTAGAAACCAGAGTTCTTTCTAAGAACTGCATAGCTGACATAGCTTACTTCTACCTATGGCGGTTCCTGGACACATGAGGTATCCCATACATGGCCTCTGTCATCGTTTCAGCCACTTGTTGGACAGTTCATTTGAACTCAACCTTCTGAGGCTTTGTTCTATTATGGCTTACAGCTTACTAAGGAAGGCTTTTGTCCAGTCTGAGTGGCCAAACCTATGATTAAAACCCAATACATTGCGGTAAAATTTTCTTCTCTATATGCAAACAATGTAGTGCTCTCAAACCACCTTATACAAGGAAGATTACCATGCGGAAAATGGAGCATAGTCAATTGCTAGGTCTGTTCGAATGTTTTTCTATTTACGGCAAAGTTCATATAGCGGTTCTCCCTCGAATGAGGTATATGTCAGTTGTCCAAGACTTCTCACTGTCGAGGTGTACCTCATGCGTTCAGGAACCGCTATAGTATTTGCATTTAATATACTGTTTGAATTTATAATTGCTGCCAAGGTTCCTTTTATTGGATTAATGCTTATAAGCATTGCTATAATAAAGCGGCTCTTCCGGCTTAGATATGCTTAATTGCTCTACGATGGTCTGAAGTCGTTGTTATACAAGGCTTTCAGCCAAAATTAAGTCTTCAAGGTTCCTTTTATGGGACTTAGGCTTATAAAACATTGGTATGAGAGGGTTTTAGGCCTTCTGGGTCTTAACCTCGCATAGTCAGGTCGGAAGAGCCTTCCTTTTTAAGGTTTTGAAGCAGTTTGTCTGCATATTGTAGTTTCTTCCATAACATATAAAATTGAGGAATGCATGGAAATTGTTAAGGATTCTCGTGAATCGCTAGCTAATCAGGTGCCTGTCCAGGTGCAGTCAGTTCCTGCTGATATCGAAAATACTGGAACTGGCGGACAGCAAGGGATAAACTTTCGTCCTTTGCTCCGCACCGTGCGCCGAAACTCATGGTTGATCTTGGGGGTCACTGCTCTAACGACAGGGCTGGCCTATTTGATTAGCAGCTTAGTAGCACCGGTCTATCAGGGCAACCTTCGCCTTCTAGTCGAACCGGTTACTCCTGAGAGAGGCTTATCGGATCCTGGGGTAGTAGCTCGCGGTCAAGACACGCCTAGAAGGACAGCAGAGCTAGACTACTCAACCCAGCTAGTTATCTTACAGAGTTCAGGTTTGCTGGCCGATATAGTTGAGCAGGTTCAGGCTAACGACCCTGATTTCAATGAAGAGGTTTTAAGGCAGGGCTTAACCATTGAACGATGCTGTACAGGAGATGCCCTTGCCAGTATAGGGGCAGAAAGTACAAAGATTATTGAGGTCATTTATAAAGACTCTAACCCTCAACGGACAGACCTTGTATTAGACATTATTGCAGACCGATTCTTACGATACAGCCTTGAAGAGCGCAAAAGTGGCATTAGCGAAGGGGTCAGATTCATAGACGAACGACTCCCCTCCCTAGAGAATCGGGTGTCGCTATTACAGTCTCAAATTCAATCTCTCCAAGAGCAGTATTTACTGGCTGATCCTGATGCTCAAGGGGCTCAGATATCTACTCAGCTTGAAGATATTTCCAATCAGAAGCGAGAGGCTGACAAGCTCCTCCGTGAACAGGTAGCCTTATATCAAAATATACAGAAACAGTTAGGTTTAGGCCTAGATCAAGCGCTAGCCTCTTCGACATTGAGTGAAGATCCTGGTTATCAAAACCTACTTAGGCAGCGAGAGGAGATCGAAAGTCAAATTGCTGTTGAGTCCGCTTTCTATAATGAAGCTAGCCCTGTAATAAAGTCTCTTCGGGAGCAGGAACGGGAACTATCATCTCTCCAAAATAAGCGAGCAAAGCAGGTCTTGGGATCTTCTTTTGATGAGTTAGACAGTTCTCAATTGCTGGCCTACCAAAACACTGTGCGCACTGACCTGATTCAACAGATGGTTAACGCGGTGAACGAGATTCAGGTACTGAAAGCTCGTTCAGGTACGCTAGATCAAGCCAGCAACTCAGTGGGCCAAAAAATGCGTCAGTTTCCCGCCATTGCCCGCCGGTATGCTGAACTTCAGCGAGAACTCGAACTAGCAACTCAAACTCTGGATCGACTTTTGGCACAGCGAGAGACACTTCAGGTTGAGGCAGCCCAGAGCGAGTTTCCCTGGGATTTAGTGTCGAAATCCCAGGTGCCCATGGATGAGAACGGCAACCCAGTTCCTGAAGAGGGTAAGTTGCCTAGAAACCTTGCTCTAGGCCTACTGGCTGGATTAATTGGAGGAACCGGAGGAGCATTTTTGCTGGACAAGAGCAAGGACACTTATCTTGGCATAGAGGACATTGAGGAAAGTATTCCCTTCCCTGTGGTATCTACGATTCCATACTGTGAGGAGGCCGTGCGATTGCAGAATGCCTCAGGCTCTACCCTGTTTGATAAGGCAGACCACAAAGGGAGTGCAAATCTTTATTCATTCTTGAGCTCATTTAGCTCGACTTATGCGAAGGTGCGCCTTTCTCCTTCAGCACAATTAGTTCAATCTATCGTTATTTGCTCACCGTTACCCCAGGATGGTAAATCTACTCTGGTTCTAAATCTTGCTAAAGCCGCTGTCATGGCCGATCAGCGAGTACTAGTAGTAGATGCTAACCTTAAGTCCCCTCAACTTCATCAAATGCTAGGCATTGCTAACTCCAGGGGCCTTAGTGAAGTCTTGTCGGGTTTAACACCAGTTGAAGAGGTGATTGAGTCAGTGCCGTTTACAAATAATCTATTTGTATTGACAGCAGGTCAGACTTCTGCCGAATCAGGCAAGTGGTTGGCATCAAATCAGATGAAGCATCTGGTTCAAAAGTTGCATGATGAGTTCGACTTGGTGATTTATGATACGCCTAGTTATAAAGACTCATCTGACGCTAGCTTCCTCACCTCTTACGCTTCCAATTCGCTCATAGTTATTGGTAATCAAAAAACAAGTAGGTCGGTGGCAGATCAGATGATTCAAGAATTCGAAAACTTTAATTTGCCCTGCATGGGAGTTGTTGTAAACTATGTGCATGGCTGAACGCCTGACATAACCATGGCCACGAGGCCGTGTTAATTTTTGAATGTCCCGTTAGGCTTTCTAAGTCATTGGTGACAAGCTTACAGAGCACAAAGACTCGCGAGGTCTAAGCTGCATCATAAGGATAATTCTAGCAACAAACGCTTTGCCTCGAATGAACCGACTCAAAACCCGATTGAGGATGTTTGGCTGCAAGCTAAAACGTAGCTCAGAGCGCAGGTTTGGCGGGAACCTAATTTCTCGGAGCTTAAAACACTCTTTGAGCTATTTTTTACCCTAGAGACCCTCGACGTCCCTAAGATATATATGTACGAGTGCTTTTCATAAATCAAACAAGATTGGGCTGGCTCTTCTGGGTTTGCGGTGATAAGCCAGGCCTATATGCACCCTAGCAATGGTTTCGGGATCTTAAGTGAGAGTGGAGTGTATTTTTTAATACAGCTTCAATCATGAACTCAGCAGAGTCTTGCCATGGCTTCCTCAATTGAGGTGTATCTTACCGGCTCAGGAACCGCTATGTGATGCCACAACCTACACACTCTCAACAGAAGTACTTATTTTTATTGGGAATATCTGCACTGTATATCGCTCTTGGGGCCTGGCTCGACTTCCTGAAGGGCCCTTATTGGTGGGATGAGGAATTCTTTTGGCAAACTAGCCTAACATTTAGCGATCATCTCTTTCCTAGCCTTAGTGATATTAGGGAGTATCAGGAGTTGAATACTCCTTTAGCATTCATTATTTTTCACGCATTAGAGCACTTATTTGGCAAGGGAATAGTTGCAGGCAGGCTCCTTAACCTATTGTTATCTCTGTCGATGGCTTTTATTATTGGCTGGCCGACGAAAGAAAAAGGTGGCCGAGCAATCCTATGCCTGATCGGTTTATTCTTCTGCCCCTACTATTTATGGCTAAGTGGTCGATTGTACACTGAAATGATTGCCTGTTTTTGGGTACTCATGGGGGTTTTAGGCTACATCCGAAATCGTCATCTGTGGAGCTGTATTGCATTTGTGTTGGCGATCGCGACCCGTCAATATATGGTGGTATTTCCAGCGGCGATCGCGACCTACGAATTTATCGTTGCCGCCTTTGAAGTCAGGCAGGGTGCCCGCATCAACTGGAAGGCCCAGTGGCGATGGATATTTCCCTTCATCGCGGCAGGCTCAATTTTTCTATGGTTTTATCTCTTCCAGGGGCTTGTCCCTGCGGGTGCTTACCAAGCTAAGCCTGCACCTGAAATTCAGAAGACAGCATGGGGCATGGATCTAGGAGGGGCAATTCACTACCTATCCTTTATTACTATCTACATCGTTATTCCAGAATTTTTGTTGTTTAGCCCTGTTGTAAAGTTGCGATATTTGAAACAACAATGGAATCAGGAAAGGTATAGAATTATCATCATAGCCTTAGCTTTATTGCTGTTTGCTCTAATTTTTCCCCCGCAAGAATTTGCCAGCGGAAATGTTAAAAAGCTGGCAAATTTGTTGCCCTACAGTAGCCTTAGGTGGAGTTTCTATTATATTCTCGCCCTAGTAGCCTGTCTGCGGTTTGCAAAGCCCAACTTGATGGGCCTCTTTATCTTTTTTAATGCCGCAATTATGGTCAAAGCTCATCCCTGGGATCGCTATGTTTTACCCATGGTAGTTGTCTTTTGGTATTTGAAGTCCCTTGATTTAGTCGATCAGTACCCTCTGCCTGGAATCCCTGGCCCAAGGCGCAGCAGCATAGAACCACCTGTTCCAAGCTGATAAACATATGCCAATTCAATATCTTAAAGTGCATCAGGGCTGGGTAAGCCATTTGCAGTTACTCTCGGCCATACGCGAGCCGAGCAGGATAGCGTCAATCTTAGAGGGTGTTTGAAAAGTCAAAGAGCGTCTCAGGTTATACCTAGGCCGTAGGCTAATGTCCTCGAAAATCAGCATTTTTACTGTCTCTTGGTGGCAAATCAGACCTGGGACAACCTTTTTCAAATACCCTCTTAAACCAAGTCCACGTTGAGAACCGTAGTTCTGGCCCTCACCCCCAGCCCCTCTCCCAAAGGGCGAGGGGAGCCGGAAAAGACTTCAAAGTCCCTCTCCCTCGGGAGAGGGATTTAGGGTGAGGGAAACTCCGGGTTTCAAGCTAGACGAGGTTTAGATAGACCGTCATGGGGTATCGAGGGTATCAATTTAAGAGTATTTCAGCTAACGGCTGAACCGAGAAGGCAGCAATTGTAAATTCGAGAATAGTTAGGATGTATTCCCCTTGGAGGTTGGGGTTGCCTCGTCAAGCATGAAGTCGATGAGATGTTGCCAGGAGTCAAAGAGCAGATACTTCGTTAGGGT
>Ga0169931_10015543_pt1 | contig 10175 bp, 4 predicted proteins | sample Kivu_15m_20L_FD_129675 | JGI IMG/M metagenome (GOLD analysis project Ga0169931, IMG submission 129675) | Freshwater microbial communities from Lake Kivu, Western Province, Rwanda to study Microbial Dark Matter (Phase II) - Kivu_15m_20L... | ecosystem: Environmental > Aquatic > Freshwater > Lake ... | reverse complement strand
CGGCTGGCGAGTCAATTGGTTTGCCGTCTGGTCCCAATAGGGGTGGGGCATCTGCGGGTTCTGGTAATTTTCCGCCGCTTCGCAGAAATGCCAACACCCTGCCAGCCCGACCACTGAATGCACGCCTACCCGACGCAAGTGATTGGGTTGGCGCCACGCTGTCAATAACAGACAGGTCTTGTCTTAGTTGCTGCCCTGCTCTTTGAGCAACTTCAATAAGTTTTCTCGCCACAATCGGTGAAAAGTCAAAACAGTTGCTGCCAACTTCATCGGTGAACTGATTGGCCGCAGGAACACCAGGTGGGCATCTAAATCTTCCGTCTGCGTCAATAACGATTCCAAGTGCCCTGGCTGCGGCTTGTCCAATGTTGCCAACTGCCTGACCGATGGTTCTACCAAGTGATTTTTGTTCAAAACCACCAGTTCTCGGATTTCTATTGACTGTTCTTATTGCAACTTCTGGCTTATTACTTGCGCGTCGTTTTTCTAGATACTTTCTATAATTCTCTGCCAAGTTTTCCATGGCGACTTCTTTGGGTGGGTCAACCCAACCAACATTTGCAACATCCCCCATTTGACCATCTCTGTTGAACGGCAATGGGGTCATCGTAAAGAATTGTCCTGGCTTTTGTTTCGCGTCTGGGTCGTATATGGCAGACCCGATACGAACAAATTTGGACTTTGCTTTTTGTCTTCTTGCTTTATTGTCAGCCGATGCTGGCTTTTTTGCCCCCAGTGCCTTCACTGATATATCTGGTGAGAACGGGTAAATCGAAATTTCATTACGCGCGGCGACGAATTCGCCTACTCGTTCATCAATGCTCTTCTTGATAATAGGAGCAAATTTATTGCTAATAACCGTGCGTGAAACTACGACTTTACGTTCCTGCATGGCAGGCGCCTTTGCTTTGAATCGAATTACGATTCGTTGTTTTTGTTTTCTTCAACCTCTGCATTGAGCAACTCAAATTCCAGGAGTTGTGAAATAAATTCGTCATCGGCTGACTTGGTTGCGTCGGTTGATTGGTCATCTGATTTTCCGCCCACAAGCCAAGTGGCTGGAATCATTGATTCCGCACCAAGCGCCTTGGCGCGCTTCATGATGTGCGTCTTGGCGGCTGACTTATCCTTGGCGCGGCCAAAGGCCTGAATTGCGTTAGCCAAATCATCCTTGTTGGCAATCGGATAGGAACCATCTGGCAAAGCAGTACCCGCCTTGGCCATTGAATCACGCTGCTCTTCGGTAAACGCGCGCTTCAGCGCGATTTCGGCAGCCTCTGCCTCGATTGCTTGCGCATCCTCTTCCTCGTACTTGTCGTATCCAAGAACTTCGCCGTCCAATGAAACAAACACATCGTACGACTTGCCGTCAATACCGTCGATTTCAACAGCGTAGGCGTCAAAACCCTCAAATACATCTGGCTCAACAGCAACAACGTTGCCCTCAATCGACTTGGTTGCAATTTCTGCTGCGTCGTTGAAGTCAATCAACATCATTTCATCCACAAGCGATTTCTGCTCAAACGCATTGTTGTCCAACTTGTGCCAACCCAAGACCTCTGCGCTTGTGCCATCAACAAACACTTCGACAGCACGCCCGTCCTTGGCCTCTATATCAACAACGAACATGTCCGCCTCTGCCGAATATCCAGAGTCAAGAACCTTGCCGTCGAACATGTCCTCGGCCAAACCCTCAACGTGAAGAAGACCAGGCATGCCCTTTTCTGATACGCATCCACCGACACAGTCGTCGCACACTGGCTGTGCACCTGGATAAACCTTGCGGTCAATGGCACACAGATAGCCACGGGCACCGATATCGGCTGTCTTGTAGCCCATCTTGCGCAATCTGCGAGATTTCATTTCCTCAAGAGGATTCTCTTCCTCTTCTTCCTCGTCCATCTCTTCTTCTTCGTCCATCTCCACTGCGTCTTCGTCGTCTTCTTCCTCTTCTTCCTCTTCTTCCATGGCGGCGGCTTTGACTTTCACGCGCTTTTTCTTGCCGTATCCCTTTTCCTCTTCGTCCATGGACCCCTCTTCGTCCATCTCCTCATCTTCCACATCCTCTTCCTCATCGTCCATCATGGGCATTTCTTTCATTTGCACTGGCATAGCGCCACACTTTGCACAAACTTTGGCACCAGCCATGTAGCCACAACCCTCGGCATCGGCACCTTTCGCACACTTAAGTACGGAACCATCGGCATCCAACTTAACCACTGCGTTCTTGTCGTAATCCATTTTTATGGCTCCTTATGTGTTGCGAGACGACAATACCATAGGTCCTCGTCTCACGTTGTATTTCTTGAAAATCGTTTTCACAAATTATACTTCACGAATTATTGCTGCGGTAAACATTTCTTGAATTATCAACGTTTTTTGTCTGGCGGCACTGGTGCGGAAGTTTTGTCAACAAAGGTTGACATTGCTTGCGATGCAACTTTTTCAAGTAGTTCTGCAAATAATTCGCCACGAGAACCAACGGTTCCATCTTTGCCAGCGGTTTTTTGTCTATCAATAACCGCCATCACGGCATCAAGTATTTGGTCCGCCTCGGACGCAGTAAACCTAATTGATGCCACATTTGTTCTCTTGCTACCAGGCCTATATTTCTTGGCTCCCGACTGGGTTATTAACCTTCTTAGTAATTGGAGACCGTTTTGTACTGTCGCTTCTTTTGCTTTCGAAATTTCCCTATCAAGAGAGCCATCTATTTTTTGCCACCAGGTTGCCTCGTTGGTTATTTCGGTCTTTGGTTGTTCTGACCCACTCCTGCCAGAAGTAAGACGTCCACTTCCGCCCTGGCGCCGCATGGCATGATTTTTTCGAAATTTTCTGGCAACGCTTTGTGCTTTTTGAATGCGTCGTCCAGAGTAAAGCATTTCGCCTTCCTCCGCTTCGACCATTTCGTCACCAAAGTCATCCTCAAATCCACCCAAGCCCATGCTGGTGTCGCCGTAAATTTCATCCACGTCTGCGCCAGACTCAATGTCGTCGTCATCTCCCCCAAGCCCATAGCGTTCTTGTGACCTTCCTTGACGAGCAAGCGCACCGAACGCAAAATCATCGTCGCCAAGCAGTTCTTCTGTCGAGTCATCTTTTGAACTAAACCTGTCGTAAATGTGTGCGGCAAGAGTATCCAGACCCTCGACAAGCATTCGGTTTCTACCATCTGGTTTTATGGGCCTGACGCGCCTTCCGTCTTGATATGGTTCCCTCCCACTAGCGGTTGCGCTATCTATTTCATCTCGGATTTCAGAAATTGCGTTCACGAGAATCTCATAGGCTTTTTCTAATCCCTTGCGTGTAATTTGGCCCTTTGGTCCAATATCAGATGAAAGAGCCTCCCTCATTTCGAGGAGGGCATCGTCAGCAATTACTTTTACACCTGGAATCAGTCTGTCGCTGCTTGTATCAATATAGTCTAATGTTGCTGAAATTAATTGTTGTGTTGTATCGCCTGAATCCAGTGCTGGTCGTTCGGGAGTAAATTTTTTGCCTTTGGGTGGTTTTTTCCCCTTTGGCTTTGCGCTCGGAAGTATTTGTCCTCGAATTTCTTTCTCTAAATCCAAAGACGATTTTGGCCACATATCTCTTGGCAATTCATCGAGTGGCTCCTTGCCCTCCAATGCCCGTTGTTTGTTGAGTTTGCTAAGTAATATCCTCCGCTTACGGTATTCCTTGTTTTGTTTCTGGACATTTTCGTTATGAATTTGTCGTGCCTCTGGATTTTTTTCGAGATTGCGTAGCAACACGTCCTGATAATTGGGCTCATCTTCTGGGTCGGCATCCGCATCATCTTGAATAATTTTGTCTCTGACTCTGCCGACAAGAACAGACCACTCAATCAATACACCCCCGTCTCTGTATCGCCCCATTTCCAAAATTTTGTCGCCGTTGCTCTGAGTTTTTCCACTTTCGCCAGAAGGGGAAAACCACCAGTCAAATTTTTCTGCTGCATCCATATCATTCCAATTTTTTGGCAATAGGCCCCTATCAATCCACTGTTTAAAAAAGTCTGGACCGTAATACCTTGGGTCGCTGGGCAACATTCCGCGAGTCGGATTAAGTCTTGGAAGATTTATTTCTTCAAAGGCCGCTACTTCTCTTCTCTTACCTTTGTCTGCGCGGCCCTCTGCGCCAGCGCGACGAGTTGTCCCTTGTCCACCACCCCTCTGGCGTACACGAGGTCCTTGGTATTGTTGGGTCGTTTTGCGTTTTCTTCCTTTAACTTTTGGTGTGTATCCGCCAGTTTCCATGACTTCATCAATAACATCGAATGCGCTTCGACCTTTTTCTTTTTTTCCATCTTGAGCCGTGCGATGAGCGCCAAATGTTTTGAACTGTTCTTTTAGGTCTGCATATTCTTGTTTTGCTTTTTCTAACACGTCCTTGGGAATCCTGACATTAAAATCGTTTGCGCCAGTGCGAGTCCTTGTGGACGCTTCAAACAACTTGGCAACTTGAACCAACGCACTTCCTTCACCCAAATTGTTTTTTGCAATAACATCGTCAAACATTCGCTTGACTCTTGGTTTCGTAGTTCTTGGCAAAGTGATTGAACCAGATAGTTCGGGTCCATCACTTGGGTCAATGGTGTAATTTCTTCCACTCGCAAGACGTGCAACTTGATTTACTGGTTTTGAAGGTGTCGGGTCTGGTTGCTCCATCCAGGTGCCGTCGAAAATCAACCCGTTATTGTTGGCGTCCCTACGCTTTCTGGGGTCAAGAACTCCAGTTATTTTGGCTAGCGCGGCCCTGCCGCGCCTAACTTTTCCCCCACCACCAATACCTCTACCGATTCGTCCAAGCAGTGCTTTAGTTGCGTTCTCCACCGCCTCGTATGCATCTCCAGCGAGTGGCGACGCAATCACGATTCCGTCCTCAGTTACATAAGTTTCGATTCTGTGGTAATCAAACACTGGGTCCAATGCTTGCTTCGTTGAGAAAATCTGTTGCGGTTTGCAAGGAATCAAAAATTCTGTTTTTTCTAACTGATTGTGTTGATTAATAACTTCCTGCAGAGAGCCAACAATTTGGTTTAATTTTGAAATAACAGAAGAATTGTACGTATTATTGTTTTCATTGTTGACGATACTGTTCAATTTATCGGTCAATGTTTTTTCATTATTGTCAAGGTCAAAAAATCCACTTGCTGAATCATTTCCATATTTAACTGGAACAATTGGTTGAGGGATGAACGGCTTTCCCTGTACATTTGGAATACTTGTAACTCCTGTTGGCTTGGGTTGTGCGTTCGGCATTCCTTGCTGCACAATCATTGTCGCGCCCAGTTTTTCTGGCTTGCCAAACATGTATTGCTCACCGTTAAAGTGGTAACCGAGTCTGAACATGCCTTTTCCTGGTTTAAGGAAAATTACAGAACTTTCATTTGCTTTCATGACCTTTATCGGGCCGCCAGTTCTTGCCGAAAGTTCGCGCTCTAGGGCTGCTGTTCTATCGCTATCGGCTGGTTGGGCAACCCCCTGTGCAAATGGGTCGACAGGCGCTTGTGGTTTTTCGGTGACCGCAACTGCTGCACCAGGCATCATGTGCATCATGTTCATTTTCTCGTCATCACTCTTAACTGAAATGGTTCCCGTCAATTGATTGGCGCCATGCAGGACAGGACTTAGTTCATAAAGTTCTACTTCGCGCAAGATATTGGCCTGTTTGCTATTGTCGAAAATAGCGTCAAGAGTCTTGTAGCCAATAGACCACTCCTGCTCTTCTCCGAAAAAAGCAACATTTGTGAAGGCCTCTTTGCCTTTTTCTGAGTTCAAATTAAACTGAACCTTGGCATAAAGACCGCCAATCCCAGCAAGTTTCATTTTCTGCGGCAAACGAGGGTCGTTTGGTGGAACTTCGTAAATTTCAAGCACTTTGCCAATCGGGTCATTCCAGTTGTGGCCCCAAACAACCCTTGGCTTGCGACGAATCAGACTCTTTGCAAAAGCGCCAGACACCACGATGTCGCCGACGGAGTCCTTGTTCCCAATACCAGCAACAAAACATTCGACAATGCCCAACGCTTCATCTATGTTGAATTGTCCAGAATTGGATTTAAAAAGAATGTCTTGCATCAAAAATCCTTTAGCCCTGACAATAATAAACGAATCCTGGCAAAACCAGTGAAGGTTTTTGTTTAGATTTCTGTAAATTGACCCAGAATACTGATATTACGAGCCAAACATCCACGCTCTGCGTGATTCGTTGCCACAGAAATCTGCGACGGTTTTCGCAAGAAGATTAGAAAATATTGCCACGCAGTTGGATTTAAATACCACACTTCTATGCTCTTCATCTTTTACGCCCAGGCTTGAAACGTATGCCGAAGTTAAAGTCGAATAAGTCGACTCGTTTATGTCTTTAAAACGCTGCATTTGCGCATCAATATTGGCAATTATGTCAATCTTTTCTAAAGTTTTTTGTGAGTAGTCGAGGCTGTCAGAAACAATCGTTGAAAGGACTGGTCTAATATCCTCGTCAAATTGCCTATTCCAAACATCAACGTTGAAGATTGTGTCAACTGAGAGATTTCCGTTGGCTAGAGACTTTTTAGCCTGCTTGCCACTTATTTTTTCCAACGTGACACGTTGTTGTCGCTCGATAGTTCTTTCTAGTGCTCGACCAAGAATGGACGTCCAGCGTTGCAGGGATATGTTGTCCTCTTTGGTTTCAATGTTTATAAATGGTTCCGCTGACATCATCTGCTGTGGCTGAACTGCTGCCGTCTCCATCGGAGGCGCCGCCTGTGCCATTTCTGCTTGTGGCGGCATTTGTCCGCCTGGCGGAACACCCTCTGCCGCAAGAGAGCCAGCCATGGTATTGGGGTCAAGAGGACTCGTCGCAAAAGCAGCCGCTGGGTCTGCGCCAGCCGCCATCGGGTCACCTGGCATTCCTGGCATTCCTGGCATTCCTGGCATCCCTGGCATCCCTGGCACTCCAGCCTGTGGTTGTTGCTCCATCTTCTTTTCTGTGTTGGCGATGGGCGTAAGATTTGGATTCATAAGTAGAGAATCAGCAAGGTCGCTTTCCACCTTCTTTCGACTTGTTGCTTCGCGATATTCGTTGGTGCTAATCAATCCCATTTGCACTTCTTCCATAAAGTAACGAGAGCGTTCTTGCTTATACAAAATCAAGATTGGAACACTTGAGACATCAAAGTCAACGTAATTAACGTCATCAAGTATGTCAAAACCTCGCGCCAGCAAATCGAGGTGGGGCAGCATAGTTTCATTCCAAAATACGCGGTGTTCTTCTGCGGCGTTGCTAAACGTTCTGCCAGAAGCATTCCCGATTACTGACTCTGGAACACCAAAAGCAGCAAGAATTTCTTCCTTTTGGATTTGTCGCATCTGAACATATGCGGCGTCTCTGGGACTAGCCGACGTATCCACATAGTCAACACCTTCATCAGATGAAATTACTGTTGTTTGTCCTGCGCGGCCAATATTTCCTCTAAATCTGTTGCGTAATTCATCTTTGTCATCGTCGTCAATCTCGCCTTTTACGACAAGAATTCCGCCAGGTCGACCATCATTAATCAGATAATTACGGTTATACACCTTGGCCAAATTTTCAATTTCTATCGCAATTCCAGCAGACTCCATTGGGGTTAGCGAAAGATATGGGTCAAGTGGATGTGGCCTACGAATCCAAAGAACATCATCTGGTTTTAAAATTACCTTTTGTCCAGTCGGCATATTAACTTCGTAGCCCGCAACAAACTGTTTTGGGTCTGGAATCGGCGCAGTGAATTGCGGTGGTAAAAGACTTAGCCCGATAAGTCTTCCATCTTTGCCTTTTACTTTTTCAATAAACGCACCACGCGAGGACATCAACAACTGAGACGACAACCGATAGCGAAAGATGAAGGAGTTTTCGCCTTCATTTGCTTTTGTATTGAAGATGTCAATAAGTGGAGAGCGAAGAGCCCTTCGTCCAGTGAGAATCTGACCGTCTCTTGAATTATCCTTACGAAGAATTATGGGAAGTCTTGCTTGGTTGCCCGCAATGGCGTCGATGCATCTTTGGACCCATGTAATTTTTTGGAACCCCTCGCGATAAGCCCGCTCGATATCCCACATGTCGTAGTAGGGCTTACCCACACGACCTGGGTCAAGACTTACTGGCGCTCCAACACCGAGCGCTTTGGCAGCAGCGTTACCTAGCGATTTATTTTTATATGAGTTCCAAGCCATTTTTCAACTACTCAGCGCCCAATAGATATCCGAATACTCCACAGGTGACTCCCGCGACGATAAAGCCGATAGGGGGCGCTATAAGGAAGCCTCCTATCGCAGTAAATAGTATAAATGACACCATCAATATATTTGCGAAGGTTGCCCTATTCGCCGCTCTTTGTAGAAATGCGCGTATGTTATTCATGTTCTCCAAACTAGCGCATGTTGTCGTCTACGATTGAATGATGGCCAAAGACTGGAACAAAATCCTTGAATACCTTGAACCCAAGAAGCCGCCGTATTGCCCTGAAGAGCCGTCAATAAATCAAAAGGTTTTTTTAAGAACATACTCAATTGAAGCACTTTTTGGCGGTGCCGCGGGCGGTGGTAAATCGTCGGCGCTATTGATGGCAGCCCTTCAATACGTTGACATACCTGGATACTCGGCCATTCTCTTTAGAAGAACGTTTGCTGACCTATCGCTTCCTGGCGCATTGATGGACAGATTTAGAACTTGGTCCACATTGTATGACGACATCCACTGGAACAACAATAGTTTTGTGGCCACGTTTCCGTCGAGCGCAAGAATTTCTTTTGGGTATCTAAATAATACAAATGACTATTTGCGATACAAGGGTTCAGAATTTCAATTTATTGGAATGGATGAAGTTACAGAAATTAGAGAATCCGACTATCGGTATTTGTTTTCACGACTGCGCCGCCCAGCCACTGGTCCCCTTTCCTCGGTTCCGTTGCGAATGAGATGCGCATCAAACCCAGCGCCGAATTGGGTTCGTCAAAGATTCATTGTTGAAGGTCGGGAAAAGGGAAGAATCTTTGTTCCATCACGGCTGACCGATAACCCAGGCATTGATGCTGATTCCTATCGACAAGCACTTTCTGCGCTTGACCCCGTTGAACGGCGCCGCCTTGAAGAGGGCGATTGGTGGTCAACAACGCTTGGCAGCATGTTTGACAGAACCTTGGTTGTTATAATAGATAATGAAGAGGTGCCCGTAACGACATCGTCAGCGCGGGTTGTTCGGTTTTGGGACTTGGCGGCAACCGAACCAAGTCAATCCACCCCCGACCCAGACTGGACCGTGGGAACCCTGATGATGTTTGATGAGGGAATCGCCCATGTCCTTGACGTCAAGAAAAAGCGGGTCAAAGCCGACAAAGTTGAGCAACTTATAGCCCAAACCGCATATGAGGATGGCGTAACCGTACCAATCAGAATGGAGCAGGAGCCAGGGTCTTCAGGTAAGGCAATTATTGACCAATTTGCCAGATACGTGCTTCCTGGCTTTGATTTTGGGGCAATTCGGTCCACGGGAGACAAAATAACTAGGGCTAGGCCATTTGCAGCCGCTCTTGCTAATGGCAACGTAAGAGTGGTTCGGGGAGCCTGGCTGAGTGACTGGCTGGACGAGTTGTCGGCTTTTCCTGAATCGGCCCCCCACGACGACCAAGTTGACTCGGCTACTGGGGCCTTCAATTATTTGACAGGTTTGGGGTTGCCACAAAGGAGAAAAGTCAGTATCGTGGTGTGAGTTAGTCACACACTATTAGGAGATACTGATGACACTGGATATTTCTGTCTTTGAAAAATGGCGCAAGGACCTTATGGAAATTGATGCCCTACTGGATGAATACATCCGTACAACACCAGACATTGCAGAAGCGGGCGAGATGCTCGTGCAATTGAACCTGGTCAAGCGCGACATGGGAATCGTGTATGACTCTTTTGCTGGCAAAGTCGGCATGTTGATGGGTAACCGTGGCCTTGTTGAAACACAGTCTGGTGCTTCCGTTGAAAAGAAGAGCGCAACAGACCGCAAGAAATGGGACCACAGCAAACTTGCAACACGAGTAGCCGAACGCCTGAACGAAATGTCGGTTGACATGGACACTGGCGAGCGCACCATGACAGCAACACAAATGGTTGAAAAACTGCTTGATTACGCTGCTGTTTCGTACTGGCGCGTT
>Ga0169931_10015541_pt1 | contig 10176 bp, 8 predicted proteins | sample Kivu_15m_20L_FD_129675 | JGI IMG/M metagenome (GOLD analysis project Ga0169931, IMG submission 129675) | Freshwater microbial communities from Lake Kivu, Western Province, Rwanda to study Microbial Dark Matter (Phase II) - Kivu_15m_20L... | ecosystem: Environmental > Aquatic > Freshwater > Lake ... | reverse complement strand
CTTTTTGTCAATATTCGAATGTATGTACCCCCTCTGCACGAGGGGAATACACTCGAGCTGTGCACCACGAGCGAAGACGTTGTTTTAATGCCATTGTGATATTCCCCTCGGATGGAATAAATAAATATTTCATAAGTAAATGATTATAATGCACTTACAAAGCACTCTTGACTATTTGATACAAAAATGATACAAATAAGTTTGAAAATATATCATATGTAGAACTACAATGAAAGAAATTAATTTGGCAATAGGCAAGTATAATATCAGCTATAATTATCATGGTAAAGTCAGGAGTAAGTCAGAATAAAAGCCAAACGATAGTGTGCTAATTCAGTATGAGAACGAATAATTTTCAAAACATCTAAAATTTTTACTGATGATTTTAGAAAAAGCATATTTTTTCCATAGAAATTTACATATTTCGCATATACATCAAAAGTTTATACAATTGGCGAATGAAAGTATCGAGTATAAGATAGTTATACGCAATTCAAAAAATATTTTTCTTTTTATAAGGAATTTTGACAGGCTTTTTAAAAAGGGGAATAAATTTGTTTTTTTATTTATTAGAAAGGGGTATAAGGTATTTTCTCCGCTCCTCTACGAAAACGATTTATTTATAAGGGGAAAACGAATACAATACAATTACTTAACTTGAGAATAAAATATGGCACAAGTATTCAAAACAACAGATTATACGATTGGAAAACTAATGGACGATATTGAAATCGGCGATATTGCTTTGCCTGATATTCAGCGACCATTTGTTTGGTATAAAAAAATCTCAAAAGTCCGCGATTTGTTTGATTCAATTTATCGCGGTTATCCAATCGGATATTTGCTTTTTTGGGAAAATGCCAATCGTAGCGATTATAAAAATATCGGTTTTGATGAGAAGAAAAGAAAAATTCCGCGATTTTTGATTATTGACGGACAACAAAGATTAACGGCACTTTTTGCGGTGATGAAAAATCAAGAGGTTTTGACCCCTGATTATGAAAGAAAAACTATCAAGATTGCTTTTCGCCCAATAGATGCACTTTTCAAAGTTGGCGACGCGGCGACTGATCGCGACCCAGAATATATTCCAGACCTTTCTGCTCTTTGGTCTGGTGAGGGTGATTATGCAATTATCAGCAATTTCATTTCGACGCTTAAAGAAAAAAGAGAAATTACAAAGGAGGAAGAAAAAACGATTTCTTCAAACATTCAATCACTTATAAATATCAATAAATATCCTCTCACAGCCCTTGAAATTGCACCGAATTTAGAAGAAGAAATTGTCTCAGATATTTTCGTCCGCATAAACAGCCAAGGTGTAAGTTTGACGCAAGCCGATTTCATTTTGACTCTACTTTCTGTCTATTGGGAAGAAGGTAGGAAAGAAATTGAGCAATTTTGTATTGATTCAAGGAAAATTCCAGACAAAGAAACTCGTTTTTCGTCTTTCAATTATTTGATAAAGCCTGATCCTGACGATATGCTTCGTGTTTTGGTTGGTTTGACATTCCACCGAGCAAAAATGAAAGATGTTTACTCCATTATTCGTGGACGCGATATGGGAACAGGAGAATTTTCCGAAGAATTGCGAACACAACAATTTGATAAATTGAAATTAAATTTACCGACCATTCTTGATAATACGAATTGGCAAAGTTTTCTGAAAATTCTTATTGGTGGCGGATACAAAGACGAAGAACTTATATCGTCAAAAAGTGCTGTCTTGTATAGCTACATTCTTTATCTTATAGGAAAACAAAATTTCAACACTCAAAATCACGAATTGCAAAGAATTATCGGGCGTTGGTTTGTGATGTCCTCTCTCACAGGCAGATATTCTTCTTCGCCAGAAACCGCTTTTGAAAAAGATCTAAACAGGATCAAAGAATTTAATCCTGACGGATTTATTAGCGGACTTGAAAAGATAATTGGCGAGAATTTAACCAATGATTTTTGGGATATTACGCTTGTCGGGCAAATGGAAACATCATCAGCAAGAAGCCCAGAAGCAAATGCATTTTACGCCGCCCTCAACAAACTCGGCTCGCCAGTTTTATTTTCTCGCAAACTTGTCGGCGATCTTTATGATCCATCGCTGAAAATCAAAAAGAAGCGTTTGGAAAAACATCATATCTTTCCGCGAAATTATCTTATTTCAAAATACGGATTTGATAAAAACAAGGACAAGGCAAAAATAAACCAGATTGCCAACCTGACCTTTTTGGAATTTGAAGATAATATAGAAATCAGCGATGACAAACCGAGCGAATATTTTGCAATGGTGCAAAAAAGATTTGGCGAGAGTGAGATTATAGAAATGTTAGCACAGCACGCTATTCCAGAAAATTTTTATCACCTTGAATATGACGACTTTTTGCAAGAGAGAAGAAAGCTGATGACTGGAATTATAAAAAAAGCTTTTAATAAGATATAACTATGGCGAAATTAAACGATAAAGACAGAGAAAAAATAATTAAAACCCTTGCTGAGGGAAAGGATTTGCCTACTTCATTTCAGGCGAAGCTTTTTGATAGTGATGAGGTGGATTATGTTGAGGCGACAAAGGATTATAAGCTTGTTTATAAAGGCAAAACACCGGAGGCGCGGGTGATTGCCGAAACCCCGGCGGCTCCGCTTCAGGAGATCCGCGAATTTAATACTGACAACAAGTTTGAAGACGGCTGGTCAAACATGCTGATTTTTGGCGATAACTTATATGCACTCAAAGCAATTTATGAGGACCAGCGTAAAGACAATAAATTAGGAACAAAGAACAAGATAAAACTTATTTATATCGATCCGCCGTTTGCGACCAAGCAGGACTTTATGAAGGACAAAGAAAAGGCGTATCGCGACAAAGTTATCGGCGCTGAGTTTATCGAATTTCTACGCAAACGCCTCATTCTGATGCGCGAGATTCTTGCTGATGATGGCTCAATCTATGTGCACCTAGATTGGAAAAAGGGGCACTATATTAAGGCGATTATGGATGAGGTTTTTGGAGAACATAATTTTATTAATGAAATAATATGGACTTATTCTGGGCCAAGTGCTCCAGGCCAGAAACAGTTTTCTAGAAAACACGACTCCTTGTACCTATATTCAAAATCCGCTGATCATACATTTAATGTTGATGATATAAGAATCCCTTATGATGTAACTACAGCTGGAAAATTTGAGAGTGAGGGCACTGGATTTGGGGGAACAAAAGCTGATTTAAGCAAAGGGAAAATTCCTGAAGATTGGTGGTATTTTCCAATAGTAGCCCGATTAAGAAATGAGATTTTAGACTACCCAACACAAAAGCCAGAAAATCTCCTTAAAAGAGTAATACTCGCATCATCAAATCCGGGAGATATAGTGCTTGATGCTTTTCTTGGATCGGGAACCACTTTGGCTGTTGCTGAAAAATCAAAAAGAAAGTGGATAGGTATTGATTGTGGTAAATTATCAATTTATACAAACACAAAAAGAATACTAAATTTATCGACAGTAATTGGCACTAAAGAGGTAGATGAAAGGCGAGACTATGAACGTGTAGACGATTTTGAAGCACACAGCAAATCATCACGGGGGCTTTTGATGATCTATGAAAAAGCGCGGGCAGGAGATCTTGTTATTAACGATGCTTTTCTTAATTCCCTCGGTGAATTTGTAGGAACCTATCTTGCTGGAAGAGGCGAAGAATCTTTTTCACTTGTTTGCCCGGAAGAGAAGTTTCAAGTGCAGGATCTTGAAGTGACAAATAATACTGATGACGAAGATGGAGAAAAGGCGGGAGAAAAGATTGTGAAGGTTGGGCGAGTGAAGTTTTTGATTTCTTTTATATCACCAAAAGAAAAAACGGAAGAAGCAAAACCCCTCCACGCCAAGCATTTCAAGCTGTATTCGGCGGGATTATATGACAATCAGCTCGTGCTTGATATGGAGTGGGAGCAGTACAAGCCATTTGTTGCCCGGCTTTTTGATGTGCGTTTGTCACCTCACAAGATCAAAGCATTTGAAGCCGACGGGTATATCGGCACTTATTCAGCAAGTATTTGGAACTATCCGGAAAACAAGAAATTGGAGCTGGATGAAGGATATGTAGATGATCTGCATAAGGTGCTAGGCGGAAAAGGCGGAGATAAGTTTTATGTGATTGCGCCAATTGTAGCGATGCGATTCATGCAGGATGAAGTGAGGCGTGGAGATACAACCTATGTATTTTTGAAAGTCCCGCTCTCCATTTTGATGACCTTGATACAAAAGAAGTTGCCGGGTGCGCTCAAGCAGCCAGTAACGGAAGATGACGTGAATCAAGTTATTGATGCAGTTGGTTATGATTTCATCTCTCAGCCGGAAGTGAAAGTGAAGTACAAAAAGACCAGTTCCGAATACGTGATAACAATATCTGATTTTCGATCAAACACTCTTGCCTATGATCCGGATGAGTTTGAGAATTTTGAAACGCTTTCGATGGTGATGATTGACGTTGATTACAACGAAAAGACGCAGATTTTTGATCTGGATAAGGTGTATTGGTCGGACAAAATTGTAAATGCAGAAAATACCAAAGCGGAGATCAGGATTCCGGCCGAAGAATTTACCGGAAAAGCGATGATGATTATTTATATGGATAAATACGGCAACGAGTATAAAGTCGTAAAGAAAAAAGCTAATTTTAAATAACTACTATGGAATACAAAAATATTGATTTTGTTTTAAAAGTACGTGACACAAGCCCAGAGGTGGAAGCGGTGGTGCGTAAATACGATGCTTTTTTGGACGCAATTACGACGGAAAAATTTGCGCACGTACGAGAAGCCATCCGTGAAGGAGTGCGATTTTTGATTTCCTCAAGGTATCCGACCATTGACGTATTGGCGAGAGAGCACTATGAAAACAGCGAGAAAATGAGAGCAAAGTATCCTGATGTTGAGGCGTATCTTACAAAATTTCCGCTGAGCGGGCGAAAGGCCGCGTCAATTGACCTAGCAACCGGTACGGGGAAAAGCTGGGTGATTTATGGTATAGCGCAGATAATGCTTGCCGAGGGATTGGTAGATAAGGTGCTTGTGCTTTGTCCGTCACTTACTATTGAAAGTGGTCTTAAGGAGAAATTTCTTGAACTTTCAGGACGAGCCGATGTTGCACGAATATTGCAGGAATTAGGATCTCTTCATCCTACGCCGGAAATAAAGAGCGCAAATGATCCTATACTTGCCGGTGATATTTGCGTGGAGAATATTCATGCGGTGTATGAACGAACGGGCTCATCAATTCGAGATAGTTTTTTGGGTAAAGGCGATCGAACGCTTGTGATAAGCGATGAGGCTCATCACATTTATAGTTCCGGTGAAGATGCAGGGACAAGAAAATGGAAAAAGTTTATTAAGAACGAAGAATATGGATTCGCGTACCATATTGGTTTGACGGGGACGCCATATATTCGCAATGATGATAATGATTATTTTCATGATGTTATTTACCGATACGGGTTGAAGCAGGCGATGGAGGAAGGGATTATCAAAACACTTGATTATGTAACTGAGACCACCATTGATTTTCATATCAATAATGACGATCCGCAGTATCAGATTGCATACCAAACGCACGAGAGATTAAAAGAGACATATTTTGAGACAGGAATTCTAAAACCTATCACAATTGTAGTTACTGCTACGATTTTTGAATGTATTAAAGAATGGCGCAAGATCGTGGATCATATTGTTGAGACAGAAAATATTTCTTTTGATATAGCAAAAGAGAGAGTGATTTGGGTTACTTCGGGACTACCTTCAGACGCAGAAGAAGCTTTGGCGGTTTTGGGTTTGGGTGAAGGTGTGAGCGCCGATTCTGTACGAAAAGATAACTTGCAAAATTTAAAACTAGTTGATGATATCGACAATCCAGTTGAATACATTGTTTCTGTTGCAATGCTGACTGAAGGGTGGGACGTAAAGAATGTGTTTCAGATTGTTCCGCATAGCAATAGAGCGTTTGAATCAAAACTTTTAATTGCACAGGTTTTAGGTCGCGGTCTGCGTATTCCTAATGCACTTACTCCGCCCGTGAGAGTTGTTGTCAATAATCATGACAGGTGGACGGAACCCATTGGCAATTTATATAAAGAAATATTGGAAATAGAGAACCGAATTTCTTGGGGATATGACGAACAAAAAAGGATTTTTATTTTTCCACTACATAATTTGGAATATGAAGAAGTGCAATATACGGAAGAGAGTAAGATTAGTCGAGCAAGATCCCCGATCGTTTCAAGTTTAGAAAATCAAGCCGAGATTCAACAACATACAGTTAACTACATTCACGGAGGCCCAGTGCAGTTCGATGTAACGATTGCTGGCAATGTGCCGATTGAAGAAGCGGCACGGCAGATCAAGTTATTTTTGAAGGAGAAAGATGAGGATTTATCCGCGAAATGGTCCGTCGCGAAGATTGAGAGATTAATACGCGAAACATTAAGGCGTTTATTGCGACGCGATTTTGATTATCTTAGTGCGGAAAATCTATCGCGTTTTAAGCAGGCATTCGGGCCGATGTTCCGGGAGCTTGGGAAAAAAGTTCCGCGTATGAAATTAAAACCAAGTGCACTAAATATGGTCAATGTTGCTGAAATGGTACGGCAAACATTTAGTGAGGACGCAGTAAAAACAACAGGCGTACTGTTTTATCCAGATTCTTATTTAAGTAATCTGAGCAACGAAGAGCGCGCAGTTATTAAGCCATATATTGATGCGCGTGGGGCTATGGATCCAGCTACGGCGTTACCCGAGACACAGTGGAGGATTGATCACTTCCATCCCGTTGAGAGTAGCCACTACAGATCTCCACTATCAGCGATATATGTGACGAGTGGTCCAGAAGTTAAGTTTGTTAAGGCGCTTCTTAATGAATACGATACTTTTACTTCATTATTGAAATCGCCAGATAAGGGGTTTTATAGCATTCCTTATTCCTTTAAACCTACAGAGATCGGATCCACTCATGTGAAGAGAGCAGGTTTTAATCCAGACTTCTTTTTACTTAAGAAAGATTCGAAAGATATTTTGGTGGTTGAGATTAAACAGGACGATGATTTGGCGCAGGAAAATAAGGCAAAACTACGAGATGCAAAAGAACATTTTGAAAGCTTGAATGCTGAATTAGAGAAAGTTGGCGAAGATTGGAGATACTATTTCTATTTCTTATCGCCAACAGATTATGTTTCGTTTATGGCGGCTGTTAGAGATGGATCGTATAAAACATATCAATCTGAGCTAATGATGGGATTAAGCATGTAAAAACTATGCAATATACCCAAGCGCAAATTAATCAATACTGGGCTGATTATGTACAAAGTAACGAAAAAGCGATAAAAGAGCGTTTACGCTTTCTTTTAGATAATTACAACCCCGAAAACAATGACTATCTTTCTCCGTCCGATGTATATTTCTGTTTTGAAGAAGCACGCCACGCTTTTATGATGGGCGATTTTGTGGCAAGTATTATTATGTGTGCCGTAACGATAGAAAGACAACTTGCACACTTACTTGGTTTGCCATATTACAATCCTGTTGATGAAAAAATGTCCTTGGAGGGTGACGGAAAAATACTTATCAAAACCGCAAAAGAGAAAGGAATTATTGATGAAGAGTTAAAAGACAAACTACTAGAATTAAATACCTTGCGAAATGATTTTGTCCATGGAATAGATTCATCAGTACACAAAAGACCACAAAAACAAGATCCGATAAAAAATGCCTTGATGTGGACAGAAAATGATGTTTTTCAAGGTGAAGTCGAGGAAAATGCAAAAAAGGCAATCAAAATATTGTTTGAAACACACGAAAAATTGCATTATTCAAAATTGAGTTATTTTTAAACGATGCAATGAAGAAATAAATAAAAGGCAAAAATTCCCTCCCCTTAAACCCCTTCCTTTTTGCCTTTTATTTGAAAGAGAATAAGGAGTTTTGGATTTTGGGCATTCACCCCTAACCCCTCTGCCCAAAATCCAAAACAAAAAAACAAATTTATGATTATTAAATAAAAAGCCTGTCAAAATGAAATTGAATGAAAAATATTTTTTGAACTCGCTCCTTTCAGTCGCGCCACGCTGCGCTCTCCTCCCTTCGGTCGTCGGGGCGTATAACACAGCGTATGCGGTTCGGGGCTCGGCTCGCCCCTCTCCTATATTTTTGCTCCCGTTGGTCGCAAAAACATCGCATACGCTGGAACGTTATCTCTACGGTTTTTTGAAGATTTAGATAAAAAACAACCCCCAAAAGTGTCTAACTTTTTTGGGGCAGTCCATTACGACGGGGGTTCTGTTCAAGCAAACTTACAAGCATACCATGATCATACTGTTAAAGAAATGGCCAGATCATTCTCATGGGTAATATCTTGTATGACCTATAATTATTTACAGCTGCTTCTGAATTCATTTGTGTATCAAGATAAAACTATACCTTTCATGCAAGTATATGATTTTAAAGTATCATTTAATTGATATCTTTTTTAAGATATTATCAGGAATTATTATAATGGACTTAAGATTTCCTACAGAAGAACAATATCGACCTGATTATATTGAACAATTGCAAGAGCTCAGTAAACACAATCATGTTATCCTACAAAATAAAATTAGAAACATTACTGTACCTTTCTCTTTAGGATTTCATGGAACAAATCGTGAATCCTTTTTAAAAATAAATGAAGACTTTGAGGAGAATAGAGATGGGGCAGTGATAGATCTTCAATTATATTATTATAAAAGGAATCATTCAACAGAAGTAATTGATCGTCCATATTTCTTAGAGATAATTCAAAGATTGATTCTTAATACTAATTACTACACAATTAAAAAAGATGAACATTCCTTGCATTCTATAAGAGGTGGTATCTTTGTTTTTGAGTTTTCTGATGATGATTTTAGAAAATATAATAATCCAATCCAAGATGAAGAAGAAATGTTTGTTTACAATAAGCCAGATCCAAATCTGCGCAGAGGCCAAATATATTGGGATCTTAGTAGATTAAAGTCAAGACTTAAAGGGGTTATTGACTGTGAAAATGAACAAAATAAATATCTTCTAACTCAATGGTTAACATCAGATCGGAACAATGACTATCAAAAGGTAAAGACAGATTTATTTCTTCAAAAAATGACAGATGATTTGTTGAAACTACTTTAGTTTTAAAGATGAAATTATACCCCCATCATTTACGACGGGGGTTCTGTTCAAGCAAACTTACAAGCATACCATGATCGTATTGATGTAGTAATGGCCATATCATCCGCATGGGTAATTTCTTGTATGATCTATAATTATTGACTGCTGCTGCTGAATTCATTGGCGGATCCATCATCAATCCATACCTTCTTTGCGATATTCCAAGCCTTTTTAACAAGTACATAAGCTCCACACCGGTCATTTCTGTGAAAATGGACATATATCTTGGATTCATTTTGATTGATTTCATATAAACACCTCATAATTTATTGGAAATGTGTTCAATTCTGTAATAATGTTGAACAATATGTAATGGTCTGAACCATTGTTTAATAAACTGATAGACATGTAGTATCGATTGCGTGATAAAACCATGAAATTGTCTCTGATAATGGGTTTTTATGCTTGTAAAATGTCTGTCAATCTCTCTGCATGTCCATCAATTGCTTGTATATCTTTTCTTATCTTCTACCATTCATGGTAATGTTGTCTTAGCATCATGACTCCGCCTTTCCTCAAGCAAAAAGTCTGCTATATCGTATTGGTTTTTCCTTTGCTCTTCAGTTGCTACATAAAACAGGTACTCATTAACAACCATAGCTTGTAAATCAGCATTTTTGTCAATTAGCTTCTTCCACGATTCCGTGGCATCAATATCAGGAACAAATGTAATATTGTGGCCTTTCAGTACCTTTAGTTTGTCAACAACTCCGCTCGTTTTACCACCGGTTGCAACCCATATAAATTCAGGAATGACAATTGACCCTATAATTGCTGATTTTTCACTTTCAACCACAATTACTGGATCATGTTTCGATGTAATCAAATGTTCTCCAAACAAACATTGTGATAGGTTGAAATCTGTCAGTCCAAGAATTGTATGCATCCATGAAATTGTCTTGCCCCGTTTGATAGTTGCTCTGTCATAAGACATCACTTTTCCTGAACGACAATTCAT
>Ga0169931_10015540_pt1 | contig 10176 bp, 8 predicted proteins | sample Kivu_15m_20L_FD_129675 | JGI IMG/M metagenome (GOLD analysis project Ga0169931, IMG submission 129675) | Freshwater microbial communities from Lake Kivu, Western Province, Rwanda to study Microbial Dark Matter (Phase II) - Kivu_15m_20L... | ecosystem: Environmental > Aquatic > Freshwater > Lake ... | reverse complement strand
TAGTTTGTATAGCAAGCAAAGTCTACATCCACTTATCAAACTTCCAATTTGTATATTCGATTTGATTCCAGCATCTCCGTCTTGTGCCCAAGTTACATATCGAGATTGAAAATGACATCTATTTCTGCCTCAGAGATACACGAACTAGCTGATGCTGATGATTGTGAGGATGTAAGTCCAGTTGCGGTAGTGGCCTTCGTGGATGAAGCTGCAGAAGATGAGGAAGAAGAAAAAGAAGTAGATTTTTGAGATAAGCGGATTGTACCGCCAGTATAAGGAGGGTACAAACACCATAATGTATCCAATAGGAACAATAACTTGAGATGAATATGTAATTGCAAGATGTAACAGTAGTACATAGTAGCAGCAGTAGTCGGCATCGTTTTAGCTACAGTATCCTAGGAGTTGTGGCAGCTACTGCAGGTTGACCTCGCATGACTGATAAAATTAGTTTGACGTACAGTACAGTACAGAGTACAGCAGTTGATCCTCCCTATGCTTCGTACGTAAAGTGCGAGATTCACGATTAGCAGAGCCATACTTTTTCAAAATGGAACCGGAAACAGCCGAGGTTACCGATTTACACGAATTCGTCATAAGATATATTTTCCTTCAGATCTCAGATCCTCATAATTGCGTAACACAAGATGAGCAGTTGAGTGTGAAAAAACGGAAAAGTCATCTAGAATTCATTGGACATGAGCCACTCACTCTACCAAGATACATATTCTACTCATAAAAGGTATGGTACATCTATCTTCAATCTTGAAAAGAATATACTTTTCATGGTTGAAGGTAGATGTACCATACCAGAAAAAGTAAAATTTTAATTAATCTCGCAGACCCAATAGTTCATACATCTACTCATAAGAAGATCGGTATACTGTGCTTTGAATGAGATCTTCTTTGAATGAGATCTGCATACACAACACATCCACTTCTTGGAGCACTAAAATGTAAGGAATTTGTATATCGAGAATTTGTAGTCTAGTATTCTAGCAGACGACGAGCCCTCGCAGGACTCTGTTACAGATCTAGATACACGACCCTACAACCTGTCTCCTAACGACTACTAGTTCCAACGGATACAGGTTTCATTCAAACAAGACAAGGAGTCAAAAGGACATATATGTTGACACCGACATGAATCTCCCACACTAGTGAGATACTATGTGAGAGACAAATATTCTGATGCTAAGATTCAATACCTGATCGATATTATTTGAAATCAATGGCGAAGAAGATAAAGCGCGGTTAGATCGGTTACATGCCCAGGCACCCCAGCATCGTACTAGTTAGTACATAGTTTTTATTATATGTACTGCTTTTAGTTTCGTTTGTATTTACAAATCGTTACTTAAGAATTTGTTTCATATCCTTTTCAGTCAAGGAGAAATATTCTTTCCAAACACTTGGTATAGATGCTATAAATGGATGTGTCAAATCTGTTTCTCCTAAGCTCACTTGAGTTGGAGGGATGTATAGACTACGAGCATGCAATGCTACAGATTGATCCGGTAAAGCCTCCTTGGCACCATACCGTAAGTCACCACAAATTGGACTTTTTGCAAGTTGAGCCATCATGGCACGTATTTGATGTTTTGCACCCGTTGACGTTTTAATCAAAAGTAAATGCATCAAAGAGGAAGTGGAATCTTTGGATTTCAAAAAAGAAACATCATCATTCACCTTGTTGTTGTTGAAACGATTCTTACTCATAGCACCACTTGAAATGGTCGAAAGATATGTCCAATCTAGATGACATATCCGTGTACCACCAGAGGATGTTAATAAATCTGATGACGACGATGATGATGATGAATGAAAGGTATGTGATGATTGTCGTTTTGGTAAAGCTTTAAAACAAACAGATGGAATAATTCCTTCTTTTTGATTTTTCGGTTTACTTTTTGGTTCCATAATACCCGATAAACGATAAAATGTATTTTTATTTCTATTGGATGTTGTTGTTGATTTCCTTCTTGTTTTTATTGATCTGATTCTTTGAGTTATGGTTGTCTCATTATTCTCATCATCATCATCATCATCATCTGTATAAAATTGCATCCTAGAATCGTTCGTACTAGTAGTCGTCCATTCTATATCATCATCATTATCATCATACTCGTCTTGGATTATGAGAGACTGTTGAATCATGGTCTCTAAATTTCCAGTGACAATACATAGATAATCTTTCTCAATAATTTTATCACGAAAAGCTTTGCCCATACGACTACCAGCCTTACTTGTTTTCGCTAATAATAGTATCCCTGTACAAGGTTGATCCAAACGATGTATGGGTAAAAGGAAATCGTGTTGTGATCCGCCACCATATTGACCCTGTTTTAATTTTGTTAGTAGACATTTGGAGGATGAAGAAGTATGTATCGTAGTAGCAGTAGTAGTATTCAATGATACTAAAGCTTCATTAGGTTGTGAATGATACCCAGCTGGTTTATTTACGATAAGTAAATGATTATTGGTAAAAATAATGGTTGGATCTAGCAGGAGGCCTTCTCCGACGCTTGGACTCGTTGAACTTTTTATTGCAGGAGTATTAGAAGTGGTAGGCAGTGAAGTCGATAATGACGACGATGATGAACGAGATGCATGATTTGTATTGTATGTCGCTGTGTCCTTATTGTTTTGGATCAAAGGTTTATGAACTTGTTTCGTTTTCTTTGGAATTATGGGAGTATCTTTATCAGAACGAAGTTTTGCTCGTTGACTTTTCGAATTAGGTGAAGAAGACTGACTTCGTTTCGCAGAATATTGTGATGTGATATCAGAAGATGACTCTTTCGATGACGAAACAATCAAGGTTTTGATAAGAAGACGATGTTTCTTTATGAAATGAGTATACCCAATGGAAAATCGAGAGAATGAATGGACACAAATGGGAGATGAGGATAAATGACCGATTAAAGTCACGATCAACATCACCATCATTACTCTTATCATCATATGGCCGAATGCAGTTGTAAATTGCGGTCGAATCATATCTTATGATAAAATCTATGAAGTATTTTCGTGTCAACTGTCAACTCGTCAACTCGCGAGCACGAGTAGGATACAGAAAGCATCAAAGGACGCCGCGCGATGAACCGATGAACGATGAACGTGATGAGTGATGAACGATGAATGTGAACTTAGTACTTTTACCGTACGTAGGTTTTACAGCATATACACGTGTTAAGCGCTCTGTGTAGTCGTGCGATAAGGTATTTGATGTACATTGTACATACATACCCCCGATACGATCTATTTGCAGTATCTAAAATGCTACTTCTTATTTCTTTATGTACCTCTTACACATGATGTTACGCACCCGTTGCCCATTGCATGACATGAGATACAGTGAGATATGAACCATTAATGAGATCAGATAGTCAGTAGGAATAATCTATAATCTATCGTCTTTCATCACAGTATTTATACCAATCATTAAGTCTCAAACCCTAAAAAGAATAATCTATGGGAAAAATTAAAATTATTCTTTACTTGTTTCTACTCTTGCTGACTACATGTCAATGTTCAACTACAACCAGTAGTAATACTCAGACAACAACAACCAAACTTGTTATTGGTATTGATGGTGGAACAGAATCAATAAGAGCATGTTGCTTTGATGCAACTACAGGACGAGTAATTGGTAAAGCTTGTGCCGTACCTTATCATACAAATCATCCTCATCCTGGATGGGCAGAACAAAATCCAATCGACTGGTATACTAATTTAGGTATTGCTGTACGTGAAGCTGTAGCATCGACAAGTCTTCCATCATCCTCAGATGACAGTTCTACTATGAGTTGTACGAATACATTTCGTTCATATGAAATTGCTGCCTTGTGTGTAGATACTACATGTTGTTCTGTTGTAGCATTAGATGTACAGGGATGTCCATTACGACCTTCCTTACTTTGGATGGATACCAGATCCGTGAAACAAACGCAAGAAATATTAGAACGATGCAAAGGTGATGTTGCCTTGGAAATTAATTGTGGAGGTAATGGACCCTTATCCGCTGAATGGATGACTCCTAAAGCATTATGGATTAAACAGAATGAACCAGAGATATGGGAGAAGGCATGTACGATATGTGAGTATCAAGATTACATAAATTGGAAACTAACAGGTATAATGGTAGCTAGTTCTTGTAATGCAGCTGCAAGATGGCATTGGAACGGTGATGAATGTTGTAGGACACTTCCGTCCTCTGATAATCAATATCCAGGACGACCTCTATCCATGTATCAACAATTAGATTTGATGGACCTAGCTGAGAAATTACCACAACGGTGTATACCCATGGGATCTTCTGTTGGATTTTTAACCAAGGAAGCAGCGGATCATTTAGGATTACCTGAAGGATTACCAGTTGCTCAAGTAAGTTTCGCTCAGTATACCTTTAGTGGATGAATGGATTTATATCAAAGTAGTATTCAAATAATTGTTTTCATGATGATACATTTCAATAGGGTGGACCCGATGCCTTTGTGGTAAGATCTTTCATCCTTTTTCTAATATTTCTATTTTTTGTCATGGACTTTTATTTGTTTTTCTCACATTCGGAAAAACGGTAACTTTTACCTTTTACCGACAAGGGAATGATAGGCTTAGGGTGTATAAAAAATGGTGAGTTAAGTGACATGGGTAATTCAATTTTATGGGGCTCGTAATCATTACTCGCTGAACTTTTCTATTTGCACTTAGGTCAATTATGTCTTATTACAGGTTCTTCGCATCTTCATTGTGTAGTTACTGGAAATGCTAAAACAGCGCCTGAAATTTGGGGGTACGGATTTTCACTGTGTGCATCATGCAAATGCAATTTGTAAAACTGTACAATATCTCAAGATATACATCCTCTTTTTTTGGGGTATAGAGCCTATCGTGGAGCGCCATTAGAAGGATTAAATTTTGCAGAGGGGGGACAATCATCTACTGGATCGATCATCCGATGGGCTAAACGTTTATTTGGAGAAGCAGACTATGCGCATTTAGATAATGAAGCAGAATTAATCAACCCAGGTTGTGATGGACTTGTGGCTCTAGAAACATTTCAAGGTTCAAGGACACCCGTGACGGATCCACTTGCTCGAGGAGCGATTGTAGGCTTGACTCTCAAGCACACTAGGGCTCATATCTGGAGAGCCTTGATGGAATCTGTTTGTTTTGGAACAAGATCTTGTGTAGAAGGTTTAGCCAGGGCAGGTCATGAAGCAAAAGAAATCATCATAGCAGGAGGAACAGTAAGATCACCTTTATGGTTGCAAATGCATGCGTAAGATGTAAATCCTTTACCTTTGATTCCCTATCATCACCGTTTCTTTTCATCATCCGTTTCTCTATTGTTAACTGGAACAGGGATGTAACTGGAAAGCCCATCGTAGTTTGTGAGAATATTGACGCACCTCTTTTAGGTTGTGCTATTCTCGCCAGTGTTTCTATAGGAATTTTCCCAAGTGTAGATGAGGCAGTTAAAAGTATGGTCCGGACTGCACGGCGTGTTGAACCAAACCATGATTCGTTTGTGGTTTATTCGAAAATATTTGAACAGGCTTACATGAAACTAAGTAGCGCAATGAGACCTCTTTCTCATGCACTATTTCACCTTCGGGGAGGTCACGCTGGACAAAACCTTCATAATGAGGGTCAAACAATTATATCTCCCTCTCTGCTTGCATGCGATTGGTCCAATATAAAAATTGAGATCGATCGGTGCATTCAAGCGCAAGTACATCGGTTACATGTTGACGTTTTCGATGGCGTATTTTTAGATTCCCCGTACGCCCTTACTTTTGGACCTAAAATGGTTCAAGCAATACGCTCTGTGTCACAGGACTTGATTATAGATATTCACTTATGTGTCGATCGGCCAAAGCGCTATGTAGAAGCATTAGCTACATCTGGGGCTAATAGAATAATTTTTCAATGGGAAGCGATGGACGGAGAATCCATGACGAAGCTAGAACAAGCACACGAATTCTTGAACGTAATCAAGATGCATGGATTAATTTGTGGTGTGAGTATCAATCCCGAGACTAGCATCAATGAAATATTACCACTCCTGGAAAGCGGTAAAATCGATACTATAGATTTCTTAGCTGTTCAACCAGGTTCGTTTACATACCAGCGAGGTGTATCGTTCATCATATCATATTCACACTTAGGTTTTGAATTTTAGGATTTGGTGGTCAAAGTAAGTCATAGATATACTGATTTTTAGTCGAAGGGGATAGTTATGGGTAAGACTGAATATGATGATATGATTTTAGCATTTCAAAGGTCAATTGTAGACAAAATAAGATCATTAAGGGAATGGATGAATGTCACAGGGGTGGCGATTGAAATAATGGTTGACGGAGGCATAAATAACAAAACTGCTAAAGAATGTGTAAATGCAGGGGCACATGTTCTTGTTGCAGGGACGTATCTCTTCAATCATCCCGTATCCTTACAGCAAGGAATTCAGGATCTGTTATCCAATGCAAATTAATATAATTTGAAGTATTACTCTGTACCCAGGTTAGGATGCTTTAGTAGTTGATACCTAACTCAGTGCAAATATAAGTCATTACATCATCAACAGGTGCACGAATGTATAATGCAGCTAGGTGATCATAAGGTGTTGCTTGTTTATTAACAATGACAAATTTTTCTGCTAATGTTGGAAGAGATCCGCATGGTTCAATTCGTAGGGAAGACCCTAGGACAATACATAAATCACTTTTCTGACATTTCTCTTGAGCCCGTTCCCAATCATCTTCAGGTAATGGCGATTCCCAATCCAACAACGTATCACGTAAGGCTCCATTACACGTAGTGCAAAATCGTCCAGTCTCTTGAAAGTTTATAGTCCCTACATCAAAACAACGAAAATATTCCAAACCACATTTTTCACATTTTTCAGTGAATAAACATCCTAATTATACAATCAAACAACAATATTGGATGGTTGTTCCTTAGTTGTATATAATATTTTTTTCCAATTAATACACCTAAAGCGTACCATGAAGAAAACAGTGCTTATCTCTGGGAAGACCCGAACGCATATGCAACCCATCGACATTCTGAGTGACACAATATTGTATAATCTGTAAGTGTGTCATCTGTGTGATGACTCTATGTGTTACTGTAGGTTCAGCCTTATCAAATGAGGATATGGGTTCACTAGGGTTTACCAAAGTAGTGTCTACATGTTTCCGTTTTCGTCCTTTTTTGTTTAATCGTTCCTCTCTTGTCCATATTCCATTAGGTCCCCTAAAGTCTGGAACTATACTAGATTTGAGTATGAAGGGAAAAAAGCATCAAAGGAAAATTGGTAAAAGAAGCAAAATTACTCACTACCGGCAGAAGTTGAAATTCCTGCACCAGTCAAAACAACAATGTAGGAAGCTTCTCTAATCATAGTCAGTAACTTTGAAAGCTTCTTCTTCAAGATTCTTGGAGATTCAATAGTCTCGGGGAGACCACATACTCCCTTGTGGGATTTTCCCGCGTTTCAAGGAGTTTCTTCTGTTACTAATTCTTCGAAGAATGTAGAATGAAATAATGTGTACCATGTCTCACCTTATTCGGGTAATTTGATAATCGATTAGCGTAGCCGTCTGAGGATGACATGTCTTCTTTGCGAACCTTTGATGATGAATGAGTTATTGTGACGGGATGATCTCACATAAAAGTACTGGAGCGAAAATACGAACAATACTTACAGTACATACCTACATACAGTAGCACAAGACATCCATAGCTATGGATTACGCAGCACGACTCGGATGCAAATCAAATTTAATTAAACGTCGTATCGGTTCATCAAATAAAAGAGAGACAGACCATAAAGAAGAAATAGGACGTAAAGTGTATAGAATCAAATGAGTGTCAATGAAGTGAAATTAAAACAAGCGGTGGTTGAGTTTGATGTCAAAGGAACTGGCCATCCCGGTTCAAGAACATTTGTTCTTGGTAATGAAGATCATACACTTGGGAACGCTCTTCGGCATGTCCTGATACAGAATTCAAAAATTGCCTTTGCTGGGTATAGTGTACCCCATCCATCGGAGCCCTTGGTACATATACGTGTTCAAACAGCTCCAAAGAGTAGAAAAGTTACAGGAAATAAAGGAAATGCAGATCCAGATGATACTCGGGCACATGCTTCAGAAGTCTTAAAAGAAGCTTGTGAAACTTTGATTGCACAATGTGATTTTGTACTCGAAAAGATTGAAGAAATCATGCCAGAAGTTAAGGAAGATCGATTGAATCTAGAAAAATATAGTCGAGAAACTGAGGCGTATCATAATGATGATGATGAAGTCATGGATGAAGTAGAAAATGAAGAGTACCAAGAAGAAGAAATGGGGGATGATTTGTAATAAACATAGAGAGGAGCAGCAAGGATATTCTATGACTCTAAGTAGCTTAAACTCTTGGTTCTACTAAGTTTATGATTCCTTATTGTTCTTATTCTGAAAAGTCTTCTTCTCTTCATCGGCTTGGATCCGCAACTTTTGTAACTTTACTAAACTTTCATCAATGAAGTCTAAATACTTATCCACATCAAATGTTCCACGAAAAAAGTTACAAGATAAATTCACCTCTAATAAACATACAGGTACAGTTGGATTCGAACTTAAAACGACATCCCAACCAGCAAAGGGTACATCTGGACACATTTTGAAGTGACTGTCTTCTACAAGTTGAAGTAAATGTTTTATATTGGGAATCGTCTTTCCAGTCACAAAAATTTCCTCCCCATCTGGATGAGTCGAATATTCCCCATGAAAACTTCGCCACTTTCCACGTCCCAAATGCTGTAAACCTAACTTATACCAGTGTGCATTCGTCGTACCACCACCAATAATACCCGTTTCAATATCCACATCAAATAAGATTGAATCATGATCTGTCTTGGCATTTTTCCGTCCAGCACGGAATACACAACTTAATGCTGTAATATCTTCCAACTTGACTTGTCGATCCAAATGAATAGAAGCCTTTGATTGAGTAATAACACGAAACGTAGAGAGTGGTGGATTTGTTGGTAGTAAACTAAGAACAAAGTCACTATTGTGTATCTTTTCTTGAATAATCCAGTCTCCTCCAATCGTTGAATTTTTATAAAAGTATATACCCATACCCCCTTCAATGTTCCGATTTTTTATCACCAATTCCGGGTATTCTAAAAATGGACTAGTAGGTACATTGCGATTTTTCCCTTCTTGTAAGAAAGTCCATTTATTTTCCATTTCATACCCCGAAGGGGTGTTATTTAGCAATGAATGTAATGCAACGATACTGCAATTTAATCGCCAGTAAGAAAACCAATCATTGGGTGTGAACAAACGATTGGTATATTCTTTCGTGATACTTGATTGGAAATGTGTAAGAAACCATAAATGTATGGCAGCAATCAAGCAACAAATTGGATTTACAACAAGCACACATATGTATGCAGTTATTTTTGAATACATGAATATAGATAGGGGTAATCCTGTTCCAGGTATAGCTACATTACTCAAATTATCCAACAAGTCTTCCTTGTAGGTTGATTTACGATAAAATGGTTTATCGTAGCAATAAAAATCACTAGCTAGAGTAAATAGATGTATCCGTGCATGCTGTTTAAAGCGGTGAAGTTCTTTTGAATCATTTGCATAAGCTTGGAATGGAAATTTCGTCGCTATCTCTTGAGAGATTTTTCTTTCAAAGGGTAAAGTCCTTCCTTTTCCGGAAAGATAAAAGAAAAAACCTTGATAATAAAGTATTGTTGTTCTTATAAGTTCATATGCAAAAGAAATCATGTTGCCAAGGATCCCTACTAGTGTTATGAGATTCAGTGGACTCCTAATTGCAGACGGGGCAGATTGCAGACTGCAGACAGTTTGCAGACGGAAGCACGACTCAGAGCACCGGTTCTCGCGCCGAAGGCGCGCTTACGCCCCCGGCCCGGGATTAAATTAGGGTTCGTTTCGGGCCCGAGTACTGTGCATGCGCTGCCTAGTTAGGGTTCGTTACTGCAATACTAGCTAGGGGGGGGTCGGGGGGTCTCCCCCCGTGGAGGGGATTCACATCCGCGCCTGCCTACAGCAAAATCATCGATTTGAGGGGGTTTCCGAAGTCTCCGGCAATTATCATCCCTTCACTCAATTTTTAAAAGCGATTTGACAATTTTTT
>Ga0169931_10015539_pt1 | contig 10176 bp, 14 predicted proteins | sample Kivu_15m_20L_FD_129675 | JGI IMG/M metagenome (GOLD analysis project Ga0169931, IMG submission 129675) | Freshwater microbial communities from Lake Kivu, Western Province, Rwanda to study Microbial Dark Matter (Phase II) - Kivu_15m_20L... | ecosystem: Environmental > Aquatic > Freshwater > Lake... | reverse complement strand
ATCATCAAATTTCTTTTAGTCTCCAGATAAAGTATTATGAGTACAAGAAAACTACACGTGAGTCTTCTTTTGCTGCTCTTCGAATTTAGTGGTAGTCTTCTGACCAAGGCACCTCACTGGTCACTGAGTCGAAAATCAATTCATCCATATCACTCATTATCACCCAGTGGTTTATCAACTGATTGTACTATAGAATCCTACAAACATGATGAGTGTTGGAAACTTACCTATATCTTCAAACCAGCTTCAGCGGGATACGAAGACTATTCGCCATTACTACTCGTTCATCCCGTTGGTATCGGATTATCATCTTGGTTTTGGATGAAATTTATCGAAGAGTGCAAAGTAGGTCCCGCTATATATGCAGTTGATCTCATTGGGTGTGGACTGGAACATGGTGCTGATGCATGGAATCCTATGGACAGAGGCTCATTTTTTCCACTCAGTTGGACGGAAGGATGTGAAACGTTGATTTCAAATGTTATTCTTCCTAGGTTCCGTCAACAACTACAGTTGTCATCTCAATCAAGCCTTTCGAATAATCGTCTTAGGAGTCTAAGTGAAAGCCTGAGTTGTATTGTTATTACTCAAGGAGGTGTGGCTCCTATCGGCATAATGCTGGCATATAGGAATCCACAAACAGTATCCAAGTTGATTATGGCATCACCTCCCAAGTGGATGGAATTAATTCATCCAATACCAGAGATAGATCTAAAACGAAATTACGACTTTCTTTCTCTTCCAGTCGTTGGATCTTTACTTTTCAAACTTCTTGAAACAAGATATGCGATACGTCTCTTCTCCAATTTATTCTTATTTTCCAATCCATGTGATGAGCGATGGCTTGACTTTATTGTCAACTCAACATCGATAGAGGCACGAGAACCGATCAAAGCGTTCAATGCCGGTTTGATAAATCATAGAAGCTACGAACATGAACTTCACTCTCTTAGACAACCTACCCTAATTTTGTCAGGTTTCAAAGATAAAAGATATTCTGATAGGATTCCGTTTAAGAAAGCAATGAAAAATTGTTCCCTAGGGATAATAGATGGTTTAAATGTACTAGGATGGGAAAATGCAATAGAATTCAAGCGAATCGTTTTTGAGTTCGCTTTCTATTAGGGCTTATTAAACAACAATTGAATGAACGGGGCTGCATATGCATATTTTATCTACTGATCCCTTTCTATTTTGTAGATGTCGTCTTTAACATCATCAAAAGCTGCGTATAGGGTTTCACTCTCATGGGCGCCTTATCTTAGTAACTCCACGTTTCAGCTGGGTCAAAGTCATTTGAGTCAAGTATCTTGGTCTCATGGTGAAAATTTTACGTTGTTCAAATAAGAGGAGTTTGCATCCCATCCTTTGCTGAAATTTTCTCGTGTAAGGAAAAGATGAAATACGTAATATGGATCATTAAATGAATTAGGTTTAGTTAACAATATTTGCATGAAGGTCGGCAGCACAAGATTGATTGATTCGTACCTCTCCGATGCCGTCCGTAATGGTTCCGTCGGAGATTTCATTTCACAGTCTATGGTTTTGTCAGGAGACAACGAAGATCTACTTATGCATGAAAAGTTATACATGACGCAATTGAATCATCTTATTAGTATAATGGTTCATATTGATTCACAGCCAAACGAATACTGGGCTGCACTTAACCTCGATGTATGCGTTCCAAGTCTAAACGTATCATCGTCCGCTTGCGAAGAATGGCTTGAAACTATTCGATCTCCTTTGATCCTATACGAGTGTTACTTTAAAGAAAATGCCAGTGGACCTAAAATTCGCCAGATCCCGTATGCAAGTTTGAATAGCGATCCTGTCTCTCCCACTGGATTTGTAACTTTCCGTCGGGAAATGTTTTCTAATAACACAGACTTTGGAGAAGAACCTTTGGAATCAGCAAAAGAAAACGAAGAACAGAGTAACGCTCTTATACCTTCAATCATCACCATGATTATTTTAGCTACTTTGGTTATAGCCGCAGTCATTCGGATGTGGCCTTCGGCTAGAAGAGGATATGAAGTAGTTGCATAGCAAATTAAAGCAGTTTTAGATATTTTACTTGAACTCGCCGTCAAAACCGAAGAAACCTGTTAGCCTGAATATGCAGTAATAGTCTTTGTTCGCAATGCGAGATGCCCAGTTCCATGCACTAGTCAAGCGACCGTCGATGCAGCTTCCAGCGTCGTAAAAATTGTCGGCACCAGACCCATCGAACGCAGACTTGAAAAAGTCATACAGAATATCCTTCTTCAGAATATCTAAACTGCCATATCCATCATCGATGAAAGCCTTAATACCATCATCATTTTCATATAATTTTTCTGTTTGCTCAAGGCATAAAACAATAGGGCCTAAAATTCTAGGTACTATTCGCCGAAGAATTAAGCAGTAATTGTGTTGGAGCACCTTAAAAATCTTTTTCAAACGTACCTTGTGTATATTTATCTATGAAATTCAGTGCATTCGGAACATTATGATCACCTAAATGGATGACGCTACTACCGACCCAATGATTGACCTTCTTCTGCACGTTAGCTAATATTTGTTGCATTGCCTTGTACGTCCTTGGAGATTGTTGAACTCTCTGTAAACCTTGCCCTGTTTCCATAAGATTATACGAAACCGTCTCACTGAGCAAATCATGCTCTGCCATGGCCCATAGGCGAAACATATCATTGATTATATCCCTCCATAGTGTCAGGCTTTGCAAAATAAAATAGTACTGTCGCTCATGACTATGTGATAGACGAGCGCCATCTTGACCATTCACAATACTCAAAGAATAATTATCTTCGATTTTTCCTGGGGAGAAGTAATACTTCAAGTATGCAATCATTTTGTCGATTGGAACACGATTTGAATTGAGGTACGATTCATTATCACTGTAAATAAGTAAACCCGAGCGTTGACATAGGTGCAGCTCGAATTATGAACATAAACTGAAAATATATGATTTCCAGCGGAAAATTAAAAAAATAGAACGAACCTAATAGAGTAGAGGCACATATGAATATCGTCAGAACTCAGTTTTAAAGAGCTATATTTTTGCTTTATCAAAGAAACGGCTTTTTCCTTTCTCTTTATCTCTGTTGCAATTTGATCTCGACTTTTTTTCTCAGGGAGGATCTCTCGAGTAGCAACATCAATTAATTTATCATCTAAGACTGACAGACCATCGTTATCCTCTAAGAATGAATAAACTGTTGCGATCGGTCCCTGAATTAAGGATAGTAAATTCACGGGTAAAATAAGTATAATACCTGATTCTGCCCTGTTTTCCCTGAAAGTCAACCATAAAAGACCTTACCTTGCAAGAAAGCGATAGAAGTGGTTGCACGGACGGAGAGACAGCGTCCTGCATTAGATAGACTAGTTTTCCTTATAAACAAACACCATAGTATCAATAAACGTAATGTGGGTGTAAGGCTTAACAACGTTAACGGACATATGGATCTTTACTCGACGTACCATATTCAGTTCTCATCTTTTCGGGATTCATGATTTTGTGTCTACGAGCTATTTCAAAGATTTTTTGAACAAATGTTTCATAGTCACTGTAGTTGTCATCCTCTCCTATATTTTTCCCTTCATGTTTATCGCAAGCTATCACCAACCCCCGGATGATAGAGGTGATTCCCTTCAACTGCATATGCATTCTTCTAGTTGAACTTTTGAACTCTCTATCGACATTGGATGTGTAGTCACTACAAATCATCGCTGCTTCAACTAGACGAAGCATTTTGCGTTCTCCGAGACTTAAACGAAGAGGAATGTATTTGGATCGTTCCTTTACTGATGAATAGTCAACATTCATGTCTAGATATACTTTTTGTTAGAAAGGCACAGCAAAGAATGAACTTTTTAAAGAAAAATATGAAGGATGTACCTGTATGGAGAGAGACATCGGATACATCGAATGATGAAGCATCTGTATGATCCAATTCAATTTTAATCTCCCTTTCTTCTTTCTCGGATGCGAAAAGGATACTATCAATTTCATCTTGACAGCAGCATCGATAAAATGCTGCAAGATATGGACTTTTCTCTAAAACTTTCTCTAGAATAGGGACTAAAACTTCCTTTTCATTCAAAAATCCAGCTGCAAGAACAGTAAAAATGTTTGGAATCATAATTGACACACAGAGCGATATGTTTTCATGACTACCATTACCTTTTATAGCATCATCCGAAAGTAAAATTGTAACTCTAGTTCCACTTTCTCCTCGAACATCATTAAAACTTTGAAATCCATTGGATAAGGATGGCTTAGACCCCTCAGGTAAGGGTCTATTGATTTGAAAGTACGTAAAAGGTTCCCCGTGTTTATTTTTTCTATCATCGTTATCATCACAGTCCATCCAATGATTGCATGAATCTTGTCCGATACGGAGTTCGTAATAGTCATCAAACTTGGACTGGATGTGAAGAAATCGTAAATAATCAAACTCGATCCTAAATTCACATGTACATAAGAAAACTACATTGTACAATTGGACATACCTTTGTATCCACCTGAATAGCTTTGCCAAGAGCACATAGGGCGGCGTAGAATCCACCAATATCAACTGCTCGACAAGATAAAACAGGATCATGATTTTGGATGTGGTCTTCGGTATCATGGATTCCATTTGAACTCTCATTACTGGAGAAAGGTTGAGCTGTAGTTTCTTCATCACCAAACATAGAATCACAATCTGTATCACTATCCATAAAATTTTCATGAGTATTCGTTTTTCGTAACAGAGATGAAGTATTGGTGTTGTTAATTGTATCATTGTTGGATAAATTTCGAATAATATCGATTGTATTGGAGCTCAACTTCCCCGCAGCTAAACTATTGATCAGATCAGCTCGACTCATCCCACATCCCAAGTCCGTTACCGACAATGTCTTCTTTTCCAAATCGGTTGAAATGCGGATACATAGACGATGTTGAAATGCTGGAGAATTTCTGATGATGGATGGTCTAGATAAAGTACATACATTGACATGGAGAAAAGGAAATGTATGAGGATTTTCCATTTTCGTGTGCATGAGAAAAAATTGTTTGCAATAATGGAGAAAAAAGACAAAACATACGTTGAGAAATAGAGAGCATCAATAGCCTTGAAGCAATTTTGAATCAAAAGCTCTAAAGCAACGTGTAAGTCCTCTTTTAATAATGATATATTCGTATTTTGGTCAGAGTCATTCGAGACGCTGTTCGTGCAAAGGGCATGGCGTAATATATAGCTTAAAGGTTGAGGCAATGGATATAAAGAGCTTGATATAGATGATATTGATTGAACCATTATGACTGTGATAATAATACCACAAGCCAAAAAATGTTTGTGGAGAGTTTAGGCGGATACATAGGGGGCCGGTATGGAGGTCGGCGGATGAGGGACGCGATTGGCGGCCGCATAATTTCAACAGCACGACTACTACCTCAAAAGGCATGAAAAAACCGTTGACATTTGACATTTGACATCCAGCACCATAAATACCTTTCTCGACTCTGTGTACAGTACGGTAAGACTGTAGTCCTATGTATACTTGGCGCTCAATTGTATCTGTATTCTCAAAGTAATTGTGTACGTATTTCAGTCATACTTATACAGTCCATTACACTCTTTATGATTCAAAGGATAAGTTGAAACTGCAACGAGCGAATTTTCAATTCTCCAAGCTAGACAGAGTATACATTATTTTGCATTGCTTATTGGACGTTGTTTTTGACTTTTTTCATTTTCATCCTCGTGACGGCTAAAAAGATTGAATGTCCGTTTCATAGAGATGACAGAACAATATCGCTTTCCATCCTGAAAATCGTGCCTCTTGTTGTGGAAACTGTGTGATTTGAGTTTGCATATCATCACAACTCTCAAGACCCGTGACTTATTCAAACACTTTCTAGGCTCCTCTCGAAATAATTCTCGAGACCAAAAGACCAAAAACAAATGCAACAAGTTGAACCCAAAAGCGCCGTAAATACACCTTCAAAGCTACTTAATAAAGATGGCGAAATGTTTGATGACAATAAGAATGGTCAACTAAAAACGTCTACCATTAAAAAGAAACATTCACGAGAAAGTACTCCTAAGCGCCCACCAACTAGTCGAGCGAAATTTCTACTCTCTAGCATGAAAAAATCTGGTAAAAAATTGAATCGTACGCTAACACCTCCTCGAAATATGGCAGTGGGATGTACCTTATCATCAAATAAATCATCTCGGCGTCGAACTTGTATCGATTATCTTACCATGTCACCACAATTGTTGGATGCTACTAAGTTTCAACTGCGTTCATCAGAAATCGACCCCACGGCGTTCCAGGTGGATTTACCCCCTTTTGATGAGATCTTCTCTAATGCAAAGATATGCAATGTTATGGATAATTACACCGAAGTTGGTGGTCGGGAGTTTGACTTTTCCTCCTTGATGCTTTGGAAAGCACCGAAAAACAAGTTGATAGTTTTTCCACCTGACGACGATTCAAGAGATGAATCATCTCCTCTACCGACGAATAATAACAATGCCTCATCATTGGAAAGTCCTATACATGCAGCTCTAAAAGATGCAGTTCCTGACATTTTAGTTGAGGGTTTCTTCCGTGAATACTTTGAAGATAAAACCTCAGAGTCAGGATTAGGGAGGATTGAATCTGTTGTTTTTAGTAGTGATCGTCGAAGACAATTTATTGTATGTTACAGAGGCTCGTCAGATGTACAGAATCGTCCCGTGTATGGTAATACCACAAAGCTTGTGGACAACTGCAATCTACAGCAGAGTCTCAAAATATTGAACGATTGCGTTTATGGCTTACTTTATCGGCTTTCTGTTTTGAAACCATTCTGTGACGTTGTAATGACCGGTCACTCTTTTGGTGGTATCTTGAGTACTTACTCCGGTGAATTTTTTGCTAGGGAACATCCTGCGATGAGAATATCCTGTCACGTTTTTGGTTGCCCTCGTGTCAGTGATTTAGAGTTTAGGAGGTCGGCACATTCATTACCTAATTTCAAGGTACGTACCTGATCTATTTCGTATTCTGTAGTTCACGTCTTGTTTTTCATTATGACTGACACGAGTTTGAATAGATTATACGTGTTGAGAGACGCCAAGATCCTTTCGTGAGCATGCCTGAGGGGCAAGGATGGAGCCATGTAGGACACGCTATTGTTTTGAGCTCACAAACGATACCTTTTCAACCTTGTGACGAGGTACTGTCTGTGAATGCATATCGATTCGATACACATCGTCCTCCCAACAACTTTGTTCAACTAGTAAAGGATAGTATGTGTTCAATATCAAACATAGGGCGACTGAAATCTGGAAATGAGATATACGCCTATCTGAATGATTTGGAAAGATTTCGTGAAAGCAGCCTACCCTGGGTTGTGGAATTTGAGGGAGAAGCTGGTACGGGCATTGTAGGATATGATAAAGAGGCTCGTTTATTAGCGTAAAATAAGATGTAGCATTGAGTGTACCGAATCTCGCCATTTTATATGAATAAGTAATTAACTATTGAATCTCTATTGACCGCTACTCGAAAGCAATCCTTTAATTACCCCGAAGTCAATACTTTTTTCTTGAAATACTTTGACTTTCTTAGTGTTTTCGGTGCGAGAGTGGAAAATAACTTTACCGTCAGTGACAACGTCAACTATTTCTTTGACAGGGTCTACCAGCTGCAACAATTCTGTCTCCTTCGACAAATTCAGTGCTGCTAACACGACGTCTTTGACAGATGCCGACTTATAGGTTAATGATAGAACTTGTAATATCGACTTACGCAGTTGGAATTGCGCTTTCGCACCATGAACCAAGGCATGCGCTACTGAAAAGGCTGTCAGATTTGGGTGGGAGCACAGTTCTTCGAATGCTATCCAGAAATCTGAAAACTGACATGCACTAAAGAGATCAGCGCATCTAAAGGGTGCGGTAATACCATGATACATCTTATTTCATCGAAATACATAAAAGCTGAGTAATAAACGATCACGCGATGATTTACCTAGATATAAGCACAAAAGGCTCTTCTTTCTTACTGTACTCAGGAACAAGACATTGCAGAGCCCCGAAATCCACATGCCCTTCGCAGCTACCATAAATCAATGCGAGAAGCTGAATCAAAGCCATATTTTCGGCATTTAAAAGATGCGGGAAAAATTTGTATTGCTTTACTAATAGGCGATTTGCATCAAAATAGTACGGTTGAGGATTTGTAGGATTAGCCTGAGAATGTAAATACGCCTCCAGGGTGGGTACGATGGAGGGGTCGTACATTCGCGTGTTAAGTATTTCTGATATCTCCGCATAGCTTGGCGAATTCATCATGGAACGTCGATAAATAGATTCCTATTTGTAAGAAAGACAGTTGGGTCAATGGCGATTCCCTCAATAGCAACAGCAGACTGCTGATAAAATAGTGAACACGGAAACCGCTTTCAAATGTGTGGTGCGCACATCCTACTGTACTGTACAGTAGGACCTACTTGTAGTATGTACTACATGTGCTTTTAGAGCAAATATCAGCACGGATGAGAAGCAACAGAGAATGGCAATTGGCAACGTTGATAGAATATGCAATTATGGTATATCTGAATAAGACTTTTATTCTCATATCATTGATACGAGTATTTTTAGGTAAAATCATATTAAAGATCTAAATCATCATCTGGATCGTCTTCATCGAGATCAAGAAACTCGGGATCATCCCTTTCCATGTAGATTCGTGCCTTTGTGTCGTTTGAATAATGAAAAGAAGGCCTAGGACCCTCGTCATTTTGTAGCAAAACTTTATCATTTTTTCTTACTATCGATGATTGGAGTGTTGATTCTTTGGATCCAGCTGAACTTAGGACTTGAGATTTATTAATCCCCGATGTGATAGCTTTCGTTTCACCATCACAATCATTTTCAAATACATTCCATTGTATATTTCCTTCATGATCAACATCAAATGTCTGAGCTTCGCGGACTAATTTTCTACCAACAGGGCCTAAGGACGATGAAAACATCCCACCACTCCTAGTACTTCTACGGGCAATGAATAGTTGTCCTCGGTGTACGGTCATGGTTGCATCCGCCGAATCCTCAAATAAACGAATATACGATTGAGATAAAGTTTCATTCATCATGGGTATAAAGATAGGTGATGTATAGTTTGAGAGATTATTAATAGTATGGATTTGTTTAAGATGATTCAGAAATGAAAGAAATTTATTGGGGCCATTCAAACGCAGTAGAAGTGAGGTACTATCAAATATGATTGGGATCGGTTTAATAACTGCATTAGGTTCTGTTTTCAGTTTTTCATGAATAATAATAACAGCCTCTTGGATAGAAGAAAGTATGGATGATAGGGAATCTAAACAAGCTTTAATTTTACGGACTTTGCTATACTTTTTCTGTTCAATGACGGTGTCGAGATGTATTGTTGAAGAGGATTCATGATTTTCTTCCCAGTCATATGTATTTAAAGATAAATCGATATGAATACCGTTTTGAACCCATGATGATTTTGCGAATGTATCTTCATCGTACCATCCTGTAGAAGAGACAAGGATAACAAATCCATCGCATAGTCGAATGCATTCACGGAACGCCTCCTTCATCATCAAAGAACCACAGAGGTCTCTTTGTGCCAATACTGATGGGTGAGTTACCCCTGCTAATTTATAGATGTGATCTGCTGTTATCTCATTCTTTCGAGATCGTTGTCTACTATTTGAGTCCGCTGCAATATCTGAAGATGTCAATCGAAGATGTAGTGATGACGAATATTGTAGTAGAATGAGATATGGAATTGTGTTCAAATCATCGTTAGGGCGGGTAAGATTCAGGAACAAAGTGTGGAAATGATGGGATGGGTGCTTCTCGATAGTGGTAATTGTCATTTCCTACATCAGAAAGGAGAGGGGTCTTCGTCTCGTATTAGAAAGTGTGTGCGCTTGGAGTTGATGAAGTGGGACTACAGTACTCGTAGCTCGTAGGTACTGCGAGTACTTTTAAGTGTTCTGTGCTACTACTGTACGCACAGTTTGAATAACAGAAAGGGGAAATCGTACAATAATGATTATACGATATGCTGCATCTCTTGATTCCAAGTTTGGGTTTTGACCTTTACGAAAAACATTAGATTCGTTGTGACGAATTCAACATGATCAAAGCGTGT
>Ga0169931_10015538_pt1 | contig 10176 bp, 5 predicted proteins | sample Kivu_15m_20L_FD_129675 | JGI IMG/M metagenome (GOLD analysis project Ga0169931, IMG submission 129675) | Freshwater microbial communities from Lake Kivu, Western Province, Rwanda to study Microbial Dark Matter (Phase II) - Kivu_15m_20L... | ecosystem: Environmental > Aquatic > Freshwater > Lake ... | reverse complement strand
TGGCGAAGCGCCGTGTCGAGACGTTCCGCGGCCTCACGCAACTCCGCATCCTTGACATTGAGCGGAGTGAGAACGGCCTCGAAGGGCGCAATCGAGACCGGGAAGATGATCCCGGCGTCATCGTGCCAACGCTCGATCGCCGCCGCGAGGATCCGCTCCACCCCGATCCCATAACAGCCCATCACCAGCGGCGACTCTTTTCCCTCGGGGGTAAGCACCGATGCTCCCATCGAGACGGAGTACTTGGTGCCCAGCTTGAAGATATGGCCGACTTCGAGAGCCTTGGCGACTCGCAACGGAGAGCCGCAGGTCGGGCAGGGTTCTCCGCTCGCCGCGCTGCGCAGGTCGACCCAGGCGGTCGGCGAAAGGTCGCGCTCGACGCTCACCCCCCGAAGGTGTGCGTCGTCCTTGTTGGCGCCAGTCGTCATATTGCGGCGCCCGCGCAACGCCTCGTCGGCGAGGACCCAGCAATGGGCCACCCCAACCGCGCCAAGGCTTCCCGCCTGCGCCCCGAGCAGGTCCTGGATCTCTTCCGGGTGCGCCGGTCGGATGGCCGTCATCTCCCACCCTTCCCGTTGAACCAGGGGAGCGACCGTGTTCTGCAGCTTGATCTCGTTGAGCGTATGGTCCCCGCGAAGCAAGGCCAGAAAAGGATGCGAGCGCGTCTCGAGCCCCCGCGCGGCAACCGCGACAAAGACGAGAGTCTTGATTTGACGATCAGCGGATGCGCCCTCCGAAAACCGGACCAGGTCGTCAATCGTTCGCACGCCAGGTGTAGGAAACTCCTCCAACGCAAGGGTCTCCGCGCCGTCATCGACCGGGACCAGACGCGAGGTCGCCTTCTCGAGGTTGGCCGCATACTGGCACTGGCTGCAACTGGCGACCAAATCCTCCCCGGCGTCGGTGTAGACCATAAACTCGTTGGAGGCCGAGCCACCCATCGCACCCGTATCCGCCTCGACGATGACATAGCCAAGGCCACAGCGAGAGAAGATGCGCTCATAGGCCTGCCGCTGGGCTTCAAAAGAGCGATCCAGGCCTGCCTGATCCAGATCGAACGAGTAGGCGTCCTTCATCGTGAACTGGCGAACGCGCAGGAGACCGGACTTGGGACGAGCTTCGTCGCGAAACTTGGTCTGGATCTGGTACCAGACCTGGGGCAGCTGCTTGTAGGAGCGCAGTTCGCGACGGGCAATATCGGTGATCACCTCTTCGTGCGTCATGCCCAGACAGAGTTCCGCGCCCTTGCGGTCCTTGAGGCGAAACATCGTCTGGCCCATTACCGACCAGCGCCCGCTCTCCTGCCAGAGCTCCGCCGGATGCAACGCCGGCAAGTAGAACTCCTGGGCACCCGCCGCTGCCATCTCTTCGCGGATGATCTGGGTGATCTTGAGAATCGAACGCTGCGCCAAGGGGAGGTACGAGTAGAGCCCAGCGGCGAGCTGACGAATCAACCCCGCCCGCAACATCAATCGATGGCTGACCACCTCGGCGTCTGAAGGCTCTTCCCGAAGCGTGGGAAGAAAATAGTTGGACCAACGCATAGTGCTCCTCTGGGGAACTGTCCCGGCACAATGGCAAGGGGCTTCCTGGATCCCCGAACTCCATTCCCTCTATTTTCTATCTTCTATCTTCTATCTTCTATCTTCCGCTCCCCTTGTCGTCGCCAACGCAATCAGCGAGAGACCAAACGGGGGCCCGATCAGCCGCTCATACCGCAGCAATGGAACCAGGCGGTCGGCGAGGCTGGTCTGCCCGGAGGGAAGGTAGTCCCGACGCAGCAGGCAACCGTTGACCCACCAGGGGAGGACCGCCAGCATATTGAAAAAGTGGAGGCGATCGACAACGAACCCCGTGGATTCCAGCAACCTGCCCAGCTGGCGTTTGCCGTACCGTCTGTAATGACCGACCGCATCATCGAACGCTCCGTGGATGGAGGCGTGGGCCGGGACGAGCAGCGCCAGGCGACCCCCAGGGACGAGCACGCGCCGCATCTCCCGCAGGGCGTCGGCGTCGCGCTCGATATGCTCGAGGACGTTGAGACAGACCACAGTCTCGAACGGAGATTCCTGGAAGGCAGGCGGCGCGGGTTGGTTGAGGTCAAAGGTGTCGACGACGAGCCTCAGATCCCCGGCAAAGAGAGCAGACAGCTGCCGTCGATATTCCGGGAGGGGATCGGTCGCGATGACCGTTCGGTCCGCCCCCTCATCACCCAGGAGAAAACGGGTGATATTGCCCGTTCCTGCGCCCACTTCGAGGATTCGTCGGCCCATTGCCGAGGCAATCTGCTCGTAGATCCAGCCATTGTATCGATCGAGCGCCGCAAATTGGGTCAACGCCGATGTTAGGGTAGGCCTCTCCTCGACCATCATTCTCCAGACACCTTGCCCTTCGTCCTCTCTTGCACCTTGCACGCGCCCCCAAATCCCGCCCCTGTGACTCCCGGACCGAACCCGATCACCTGAGCCTGTCCTCGGGAGGAACAGTGGCAATCTTTTGATCGCCAGATGATCACCTGAGGAGCAAGCGGGCATCAAGAGGGCCTCCGATCGCCTCGTCAACCGGAAGCGCTTCCCTCCCCCATTTTGCTCCCCTTGCAGACCGGATCCGGGTTACGGGCGACCGCTCTCCAGAAAAGCCTTGAGTTTGCGAGAGCGGGACGGGTGGCGCAATTTCCGTAGCGCCTTGGCTTCGATCTGTCGAATGCGCTCCCGGGTTACGGCAAAGTGCTGGCCAACCTCTTCGAGGGTGTGCTCGCTCCCGTTGGGACCGAGACCAAACCGCATCTTAATCACCTTCTCTTCCCGGGGAGTCAGTGTCTTGAGGACTTCTTCGGTAATCTCCCGCAGGTTGATATTGATGACGGCTTCCGACGGATTCTGGATCGTCTTGTCCTCGATGAAATCGCCAAGGTGGGAGTCCTCTTCCTCGCCAATCGGCGTCTCGAGGGAGATCGGCTCCTGGGCAATCTTGAGCACTTTCCGTACTTTGGAAGCGGGGATATCCATCTTCCGGGCAATCTCCTCACTGGTGGGCTCCCGTCCCAGTTCCTGAACCAGGGCGCGGGAGGTCCGAATCAACTTATTGATCGTCTCGATCATGTGGACGGGAATGCGGATGGTTCGCGCCTGATCGGCAATCGCCCGGGTGATGGCTTGACGGATCCACCAGGTGGCATAGGTCGAAAATTTATAGCCGCGACGGTACTCGAACTTGTCGACAGCCTTCATTAAGCCGATGTTTCCCTCCTGGATGAGGTCGAGAAACTGGAGGCCGCGGTTGGTATACTTCTTGGCGATCGAGACGACCAGGCGAAGGTTGGCCTCGACCAGTTCCTTCTTGGCCTGTTGCGCCTCCGATTCGCCCATGAGGACGTTTTGAACCGCGCGCTTGATCTCGACCGCCGGTTGTCGGTACTGCTCTTCGAGCTGAGTGAGCCCTTTGCGGGCGGCCCGCAGCTTCTTCTCGAGATCGCGTTGGTCGTCGGTCGGCTTCTTCCGTTCGATGGCTCGCTGCAGGCGATCGATCTCCCGCTCGCGGGAGCGGACCTCATCCCGGGCGCTGCGCATCGCCTGCACCAGCCGCTCTTCGGATCGGGTCGTGAATTCGAGCAACCGGACCAATTGGGAGAGTTCGACCCGGAGGCGCGCCAAGCCACGCCGCAGGCGGGGCAACTTCGTCGACCGCTTCGACTCCGCCTGGATCTTCTCGTAGTGGTCGAGCCCCTTCCTGAACAACTTGTCGACCTCGTTGATCGTCTCGACCGTGTAGGAGTGGTATTCGAGAATCTTCTCCTCGGTGATCCCCTCCTGCTCGTTGAAGGTGACCACCTCGCGGATCGACAGCTGCCCTTTGGCCAGATCCTGCCCGAGGCGGATCAGCTCCTGGATCGCCACCGGCGAGCGAGAAATGGCCTTCTGTGCCCGGATCTTGCCGCGTTCAATGCGCTTGGCGATGGCGACCTCGCCCTCGCGCGTCAGCAGCGGAACGATACCCATCTCCCGAAGATAGAGGCGCACGGGATCATTGGTCTTGTCGAGCGTACCGGGCGAGAGGTCGAGTTCCATCTCCTCGTCGGAGCCTTCCTCGATCTTCTTGTCCCCATTTCCAGATCCCCCCGCCGCTTCGAGGAACTTCTCCTCGGAGTCGCCGATGGGGATTCCCTCGCCGCTGAGGGTCGCAAAGATCTCATCGATGTCGTCCGCGGAGACAAGCCCCTCGGGTAACTCCTGGTTGATATCGTCATAGGTCAGGAAGGCCTTCTCCTTGCCCATGTCGAGGAGCTTTTGCACATCGTCTGTATATTTCTCGTCCAAATTGATCACCCCTTTTACTCGCCTCTTCGATCGGAAGAGACCAGTGCGCATCTACGAAGCCTTGGCAAGTCCAGCCAGGATCTAACACCATCGATCGTTTGATCCCTATCTGATCCCCACTTGCAGCTCGCTACTCAAGTCCATCTATAGTCCGTCTCACAACTGAGGTGGCCAGAGGGCTCTTGAGCTTGTACGAAGAGACCCCCCTGGGAAGTTCCCGGCCTGCTGAATCGAGTGGCGGAGGGCCCTCCTCAGGTCACCGCGGTTCTCTCATTTGGAAGGGGCTGCTTGCGCATCTCCCATTCCTCTCGGGCAAGGGCCGCGCGCCGCATCGCCAGCCGCTGCAACGTCGCTTCATCGTTGTTGCGCTGCGCTTGATTGATCTCCATCTGCAGGGAGGCCTGGAGGTCCGCCAAGCGATCACAACGAATAGTGAGGAGGCTCTCCCAGGCTTGTCGTTCAGCCCGGTCCTCGTCCGACAGTTGACCTTGCCCAGCGGATCCATCGGCTGCCGAGCGAGCCCCTTCGAAGCCCTCGTCCTCTTTTCTCTCGATCTGGTCGGCCTGCTCATCCCACAGTGATTGCTCTTCGACGAGCAGGTACGGGAGCAAATTTTGGGCCAGATCCGGATCGGCCAATGCCTCGTTGAGCGCCGGCCAGGTCGGCTCGCGCTCGGTCCGCTCGAACTCGATCAACACCTGAAAGAGGCGAGCCGTCCGAAGGTGGAGAAAGTCTTCCTCGCGAAGAGAAGCGAGGAGGCGGCGCCGGACAGGCGGACTGGCAAAGATCGACTGCAGCAACGTCTTTTCCGCCGGCTTGAGCGCGACCAGGGCGTGGCGGACCCGGTCACTGACCTTCTCCTGCCGCGCCTCCACGGCCGTACGAAACTCGTCCCGAATCAGCTGGCTGTCGATCTTCAGCCGATCGGCGATCCGCTCGACATAATCGGCCCGTTCGATGCGGTCCCGGACCAGCTTCACATACGGCAGAATCTCATTGAGCGTTTCGACTTTCCCGGCAGGGGACCGGGGATCCCTGGCCTGAATTGCCTGCTCCACAATGTAGTCCAGAAAACGGTGTGAGGTCTTGAGTGCCTGCCAGTACCCTTCGGCGCCGTGCTTTCGGATGAACTCGTCCGGATCGAGGTTGTCCGGCAAGCTCAGGACATTGACCTTGAAGCCATTGGCGAGCAGAACCTCCAGACTTCGCTTCGTGGCGGCGACACCTGCCGAATCCGGGTCGAAATTGACGACAATTTGTCGCACATACCGACCAAGCAGTCGCACCTGGTGATCGGTCAGAGCCGTCCCGAGGCTGGCCACCAGGTTCTGGATCCCCGCCTGATAGGGAATCAGGAAATCGAGATAGCCCTCGACGAGGATGACAAAGCCCCTGCGCCGAATCGCGTCGCGCGCTTGCGAGAGACCGAAGAGCTGGTGCCCCTTGGTGTAGACCGCTGTTTCGGGGGAGTTGAGATACTTCGGCTCTCCCTCCCCGAGGAGGCGACCGCCAAAGGCGACAACCCTGCCCTGCGCGTCCTGAATCGGAAAGATCAGGCGACCCCGGAAGCGGTCGTAAAAGCCCGCCGCGCCCTCTTTGAGACTGACGAGGCCGCTCGTCTCGATCTGGGGACGCGACGCGCCTTTGGACTGCAGGTGCCCCCCGAGGGCATCCCAGCGATTGGGGGCATAGCCAAGGCGAAAGGTCTTTCTGGTCGCCTCCAAGACCCCCCGCTGAACGAGGTAGTCCTGCGCGCGACGCCCTTCGGGGTCGTGGAGCAGGCATTCTTCAAAGAACTCGAGCGCCCATTGATTGAGCTGAAAAAGCTCCGCCCGCTTCCGGTCGAGTGCCTCGTAGAGGTCGGCTTTCTCGGTGACGGGAATCGCGAGACCGATCTTTCCGGCGATCGTCTCGACCGCTTCGGGAAACGAGGCTCCCTCCAGCTCCATGACAAAGGTGAAGACATCTCCCGCCTTGCCGCAGCCAAAGCATTTGAAGAACTGCTTGCTGGCGCTGACCGTGAAACTGGGCGTCTTCTCCTGGTGAAATGGACAACAGCCCCAGTAGTTGGCCCCCTTCTTCCGGAGCGTCAGGTAGTCGGAGACGATCCGCACGATGTCGGCCTGCTGACGAACCTCTTCGCTAAACCCGCGAGGAATACGCACAGCGCTCACGCTCTACTTTCTCAGCTCGACGATCGTCGCGCCCTGGCCCCCCTCGGCCGACTCAGCCGGATGGAACGAGGCCACGTGGGGGTGGTGCGAGAGAAGTTCAGCGATCGCTCGCTTCAAGGCGCCCAGGCCAACACCGTGCACGATCCGCAAGCGATCGTGATGGTCGAGCCAGGCCGCGTCGAGAAACTTGTCGACGGCCGCAGTGGCCTCAACGACCGTCCGGCCGATGACATTGAGCTCACTCCCGATCGCGGACGTGTCGGCGAGCGAGACGGAGACGCCCCTGGGAAGGACGACGGGCCCCTTCCCGGTCGAGCCGGCTCGGCCACGTCGCGCCGGTGTGGGACGCTCGAGGAACCGCAGATTGTCGCGCTTTTCGCGAAACCGGAGCGCGCCGATGCGGACAACGATCTCCTGTGGGCCGACCACTTCGACCACTCCCTCCTGCCCGAGAGAGAGGATCCGGACCCGGTCCTCGACGAGCAGCTCGGCGGGTTCCGCGGGCTCCACCGGAGCCAGCGGCTCGACAGGGCCCAGTCCCTCCCCTTCCGGACGGTTCGCGGACTGGTCCAGGGTGCGGCGAACCTCACGAGCCAACGTCGCCGCCTCCGCCTTCAACTCGACCGTCCGGCGCTCGATCTCTCGCCTCGTCCGACGCTCGTTGGCGGCATCCTCGATCGTCGCGGCAAACCGCTCCGCCCGCGCCGCGAAATCGGCGACCTGCTGTTTCATCGACTCGCGGAAGGTGGCTTCGCGTGTCCGATCCCGCTCGAGAAACTCCAGCTCGAGCCGGGCAAACTTTTCCGCGACGGCGGCCCGCTCCTCTTCGAGCGCGGCCAGCCCCTGCTGCTGCGCGTCATACTGCTCCTTGAGCCGGCGGAGGTAGTCGCTGGCCTCGGCGCTGGCCGTCAGGACTCGACGCGCGGCGGCCTCGGTCATCTCCGTCGGAAGGCCGAACCGCCTGGCAATCTCGATCCCCGAAGAGGCTCCCGCCAGTCCGGTGAGCAGCCGGTAGGTCGGCTTGAGCGTGCGCTCGTCAAATTCGACAGAGGCATTGATGACCCCCGACGTGGTCGTCGCATAGACCTTCAGCCCGCTGTAGTGCGTCGTGACGACGACGTGGGCGCCGTGCTGGCGAAAGTAGTCGACCATGGCGACGGCAAGGGCCGAGCCCTCCTCCGGGTCGGTTCCCGTTCCGACCTCGTCGAGCAGAACCAGGGCGGGGGGGGCCAGGCGATCACTCATCTCCCGGATATTGGCGATGTGGGCCGTGAAGGTCGAGAGGTTGGCGGCAATCGACTGCTGATCTCCAATGTCGGTCAACACCTGGTCGAAGACCGGCAGGTCGGCGTCGACCGCTGGCACGTGAAGTCCCGCCTGGGCCATCAGGACGAGGAGTCCGACCGTCTTGAGCACCACCGTCTTTCCGCCCGCATTCGGACCACTGACGACCATGACGCGGCGTTCCGCGTCCATATCGAAACTGATCGGGACGATCGACGCGCCCGCCTGACGCAGATTCGCCTCGAGAAGCGGATGGCGCGCGTCGCGCAGGAGGAGCCGGCCATTGGTATTGACGCGTGGCTCGATCGCCCGCTGGTCGATCGCCAACCGGGCTCGCGCCGAGAGAAGGTCGATCTCCCCAATCACCGTCGCCATCTGCGTCAGCGACTCCCGCTCGGCGCGCAGCTCATCGGTCATCTGGAAGAGGACTTTGGCGACCTCGGCCTGCTCCAACTCCCGCAACCGGACCAACTCGTTGTTCTGTTCGATCGTCTCGAGCGGCTCGACAAAAGCCGTCTGCCCGGACGAGGACATTCCGTGGACGACACCAGCAACCGCCCCCCGATTGTCGTTGCGAACCGGGATGACATAGCGGTCGTTGCGAATGGTGATGAACTCATCCCGCAGCGCGTGGGCCTCGTCCGCCCGTTTGAGAATCGACTCTAGCGACTTCTGAATCTGCGCACGGAGGCGCCCCAACTGATAGCGCACCTCCCGCAAGCCCGGACTGGCAAAGTCCTCGACCTCTCCCGCGGGAGAGATCCTCCCCCGCATCCGCTGATAGAGCGGGCGGAGGTTCGGCAGTGGCGCCGTCATCTGACAGATGAGCGGCAGACGCGCCTCTTCCTCGCGAAAGGTCTCCCGCAGGCCGCTCGCGATCGAGATCAAGCGCAGAAGATTGAGAATTTCGAGCGGGTCGAGCGCAATATCCACAATCCGCAGCTTCGCCAGAGATGGTTCAGGGTCAGGGAGGTCGTGCAGATCGAGCGCCGTCCCCTGCTGCAAATAGGCGACCCCTTCGGAGGTCTCACGCAACCGTTGAACGATCGAAGCAGGATCCCCGGACGGCCCGACCCCCGCGACCAACCCTCTCCCAAGCGGCGTCCGGACCCGTTCGAGGAGCATGGCCTTGAGCTGGTCAAACTCTAATGTCAGAATCGCGTCCTGCATGCCCCTCCACTTTCGTCTCTCGACCAGCCACGCCAGCCCTCAAACTCATCGATCTTTACCTGCGTCGCCGAGACCTGTCGCGGCTCTTCCTGGCACGTCCTGATGGGCCGTCCTCTGCGCGATCCGTCGGGACAAGTTGGCCAGACGGCCAAGAGCGTTGCCATCGCAGTGTCAAATTAATCGATATTACGGACCTTCTGCTTCCCTGTCAATCACCTGGATTGCGCATCAGGAAAGGGCCTGTCCACAACATTTTTTATACTTTTTGCCCGATTGGCAGGGGCAGGGGTCGTTGCGCCCCGTCTTCCCCGGGAGGGAAGCGGGAGGGGCCGACAAGGCACCGGCGGGCGCACGATAAAAATGAGCGAGCGGAGGCGGAACCGGAGCCGATCCAAGGCGGGGATCCCCTCGCTCGTGAAGGGCTTCAAGCCGCGCGTGGAGATCGGGGCGCTTCCAGAGAGCCTGGCGCCGGGCAATTTCCTTCGGACGATAGAACCAGAGCAGGTCGCGACGGAAGTAATCGGCCTTCATTTGCGGGTCGCGGTAGTCGCCGATCTCTCTCCAAAGGCCAATCAGCCCCGGTAGAACCCGGCGCGCACGATAGGCCTTTTCGACCAGGGGGAGGCTGGCGGACCAGTCGAGATAGAGCAGGGGCGGAACGATCGCACAGAGAAACCCGACGTCCGTCTCTCCTTCATCGATCAGACAAGATTGGAAGAAATGAAGGATGGTGGCCCTCACCAAAGGTTCCTCGAAGGCGATCAACGCGAGGGCCGTCGCCGCCTCAATGCGTGCCTCACTGAAATCCGGATTATCCACCCAGGCTCCGCGCCATCCTCCGATCCATTCGGTGAGAGGCGCGACCGCCGCAGGCCCCATCTGGGCGAGGAGCGCCGGCCAGTGGCAATGAAGCCAGTCATACTCCGCAAAGTAAGAAGGAAGAATCCCGTCGATCAAGTCGGGGAGAACCTGGGGATTCCGACTGAGGCTGAGCAGGGTCACCGCGTGAAAGACCAGCCAGTACCGATCTCCCTGGCCTTCGTACCAAGCGTCCTCGTCACGCACGATCTGGCGGAGGGTCGGAAGGATCGAGTCTCCCGCCCGGCGGATGTCGTCCAGATCCTCCACGGTCAAGCGGTCACCGGCTTGCAGCAGTCGCTCGACCAGCCGGTTCTCAACCTGCAGTGTCACCTCATCAACCGTCATATCTCTCCGGTATCAGATATCCATAT
>Ga0169931_10015536_pt1 | contig 10177 bp, 9 predicted proteins | sample Kivu_15m_20L_FD_129675 | JGI IMG/M metagenome (GOLD analysis project Ga0169931, IMG submission 129675) | Freshwater microbial communities from Lake Kivu, Western Province, Rwanda to study Microbial Dark Matter (Phase II) - Kivu_15m_20L... | ecosystem: Environmental > Aquatic > Freshwater > Lake ... | reverse complement strand
ATTAAAATTTTTATTTATTTCTTTTTTAAAAATAAATTTATGTGCAGCGCTAATATCATTATCGTAATAAGTTTCTTTTAAATAAAGATTGTATAAAATCTTTGATAATTCTAAAAAATTATAAGATTTTGAGAATATGTTATGCTTTGGAAGTATATCTAAATAATTTGAACATGCTATCAATTCAGATTTAATATTAAAAACTGGAATTTTAAATTTTATTGCATCAAAAACACTGGCTGAGGTCAAAGTTATAACACACATACATTTCTGCAAATCTTCTTTTATCGTTTTGCTTTTACTAAAAAGCCAGTTATTAGGAAAAAACCATAAATTATTTATTAAATTAATTATATCATTAACATTTATCATTGGATGGGGTCTAATCAGAACTTTAATTGTATTTTTTTCAAAAAATGAATTTAATTTTATAAGAGTGCTTAAAAGCTCTAAATTAGATTCAAAATTCAATGACAATGTGACCAGAACTGTTTTTGATGATTTTTTTTTAAAACTCTTATCTTCATTAGATCTTAAATTGGGCCCCACAACCAACTTACTCATTGGAACACCTTGTTGAGATAAATTTTTTTTTGCAAATTCTGAATGAGTTATAATTTTATAAGGTTTCAAATGACTTCTCCACTCTGATTTTTCGTGTTGATACGATAAAAACTCTTTGCTAGTGAGTGAATGATAATAACCTATTGAAAAAAAATTTTTTTTTTGGATTGAAATTGATCTTAGCGGATGTTCAAACTGTAAATTCTCATAATGATCAAAAATAGTAAGTTTTGTTAAATTATTTGACCAATTTTTAAAAGCTGTTACATATCTTAAAAAAATAAAATGCATCTCAAAACTTTCTTTTATCTTTTCTCTTTTAATCAGATCAATTAAATTTATTTTTTTATAAGAATATATAAAATTTAATTTAAAAATATTTACATAAGAATCCAAAATCAATCTTAGATAGTCTTTAAAATTTAAATAATCATCTGGTAAAAAAATATTTTTAATTCTGCTAATTTTTTTATAAAAATTAAGATTATTAAATACAAAAGGAGTCCAAGGCAAAGAATAAACTTTATATTTTTTTTTTAAATAGAAAGGTAACTTTCCAAAATAGTTACAGGAGACTATGCCGTTGTAAACTTTAAAATTACTTGCTAAACAATTATGAAAAAGGATGACTTTACCTTCTGGAAATGATTTTCTTCTTAAATTTTTTGTCAAATTTGAATAAAAAAAAAATTTAAAAGTTGTTAAAACTTTTTTAAAAAAAAAAAATATAAATTTTAAAAAAAGAAAAAAAAAATCAATTATGAAATAACTTATTACGAAGTTCTTTTTATCTAAAAATTTTTTATTAATATTTTTAGTTACAAAATTTTTAACAAATATATCCTCGCAATATATAATAATTTCTGCATTCTGGTTCTTATGTTTATCTAAGTAGATTTGAACTCTCCTAAACTGACATAGCAAGTCATATAATCTAGAATGAGCATTATTCTTACTTCCAAGCGAAGTCATCCACCATTCCAGACTATCATTATTATGTTTTCTATTATTTTCTAACCATTTTAAAAAAGGTTTTCTTTCTTTGGAGGATATTTTATTTAGTCTATTTTTTAAAATTATAGGATTAAACTTAGATTTAAGCTTTTCTAATTGATGATAATTTGTCCCTATATAAATAAATTTTTTTTTTGTACTATTAATCAATATGTCATTAAAAGAACATATAGTTAAATTCATTTAATCACTATAGCCTCATATCTTCTTTGAATTTTTTTTTTATCTTCCATCCCTAATCTGTTCATAAAATTTCTATCACTTGAATAATACTCAAAAAAAATATCTTTTTTATAACTTTGTGAGTAAGAACTTTTTAACAAATGACTTTTTTTGTATCCAGATTTTTTTAGATATTTAATAATTTCTATATAAAAGGGCTGGCAGACATTATCCTTCGGTTCATTTATAACCGGCAAACTGAGTTTTTCTCTTAGCATGTTTACATATGATATGTTTGTTTTTTTTTTATTATAGTAAGCATCATCTAGTCCTATTAGGGATCCTTTTTTTGCAACTAATAGATATTTTTTAACTTCTTCTAGCAAATGGTCTAACGTATGCAGAGAATCAAAAAAACAAAAATCTCCTTTTATTTTTTTTTCTTTTAAGATCTGAATTCCCACATAAGAATTTGTACTGTCATAGGGTATAAAACTCCAAATTTTGTTTATGTCTATTTTTAGATTCTTTCCTATGGTTTCAAATAGAACTAATCTTAAAAAAGATCCCTTGGAACCATTTGTATCCCAAGAATAAACGGTGCCGTTATTTAAAGCAGCGTAAAAAACTAAAGCTAGAGTACTTGCACCACTTCCAGTTTCTAACAATACTGGCTTTTTAGATTTTATTTTTTTTAAATGTTTAAATAAAGCAATACACTCTGAATCGGGGATCCCATTTACCCATCTCGGTAACAGTCTTTTTATAAAAATAAGATAATCAATCTGATTCTTTATTATTGAATTATAATTACCAAAGCTAAAGTCATACATATTCACCACCATCTATTTTAATATTTTCAGCATTTATAAAGTTATTATCAGACAAAATCATAAGATTTATAGCTTCTGCAATCTGTTTGGTTGTACCGGCTTTTTTTAACAAATTAAATTGCGCTCTTTTTTTATTTTTCTTAGTGTTCCAATTGTTTTTATTATTTTTGTGAAATTTAGTATTTATAAATCCTGGAGAAATTGAATTTACAGTAATACTCTTTTTGGAAAAAAATCTAGCAAAAGATTTGGTTAAGTACAATAGGCTTAATTTCGCCCAACCATACACAAATGAGCTATCCCCGCCGCCATGTGTCGCAGATGAAGTGGATAAAAAAACTATTTTTGCTTTTAAATTTAGAAATTTGTATAAAAATTGCATTGAATAAAAAATAGATAAAAAATTTATTTGCAAATCTTTATTTATTTCTTTTTCAGTCAACTCTGTCCAAATTTTAGTAGAAGAAATTCTTCCATTAAAAAAAATGATGCTGTCTATTTTCGAAATTTTTTTTATAATTTTATTGCATAAGATTTTACATGCCTTTTTGTTTCTTAAATCACTTTTTATTAAGAAAATATTTTTGTAATTTTTGTAATTATGATAAAAATTACTGTTTTCATTATAATGACCAACAATAAAAGTATCTTTTTTTACAATTAAAGATTTTATTAACTCTTGACCTAAATCACTACTTGCACCAAAAATTAATATTTTTTTATACATAATTACTTCTTATATAACTTATCCCTTTTTTTATACTCTTTTTTGGATTTGCTGTTTTTTTTATTTCAAGGGTAACAAAACCCTTGTAACTAATCTTTTTTAAATACGACCCAATAATTACATGTTCATTATTAATTGTTCCTGGAACTAACAAGCCTACATCGCTAACATGTATATGTTTTACTAAATAAAAATATTTCTTAAAGAAATATTTTAAATTCTCCTTACTAAGAATTAGTGTTTTTGTATCTAAATGTAGTTGGATATTTTTTTTATTAATTGATTTTATAAGCTCAGCTCCTTCTTTCATGCTTGTTAAGAAATCAGCCTCTGGCTTAGCCAAAGGTTCAATTAATAAATTTAATTTATTTTTTTTCAATATTGGCTCTATCTCTAGTAAAAATTTTTTAAATAGAGTTTTACAATTCTTATAATTTTTTTTCCCTACGGTTCTATTCTTTGGAGATCCCAAAACTAAATTTTTACCACCCAAGCTTTTACATAATTTAATTAAGATAATTAGTTGGTTTTTAAGATTATTTAATTTTTTTTTACTTTGAAAAAAATGTAAATCTTTGTTTCCAAAAAATAAGGAATGAAAACCTATAAATTTTAAATTATTTTTTTGTAATTGTTTCTTAAAAATATTTATTTGTTCTTCAGTTACATTGTTTATATTCTCAAAACAAAGTGATGGGGCAAGCTCAACAAACTTAATTCCAATTGTTTTTAAATATTTAAAATATTTAAAGTTATTTTGAATATTGCCCCAAGATATATTAGAGACTGAAACGTTCATTCAACATACGTTACAATTAAAGCAAGGAGATATATTTTTTCGATTCTGTGATAAATGGTGGTTTCTTAACATTTGATATTTTTCACCATTCCAAATATTTTTAATAGTATCGTTCTTTATATTCCCAACATTTAGTAAGGACTTATAATCAACATCGCATGGGTTTACTGTTCCATCCCACCATACAAACATTCTTCTCCACAAATCTGTGCAAGCTTCATCTATATTGGTTCTTTTTGAATCATATACGTTTTCCCATGGAATATAATTAACAAATGCAACATGATCTACTAGCTCCCCCCAGTAATCATCCATATCTTGAATCTTTTGATCTTCTTGGAACTTAACACCAGAAACTCTGGTTATTAATCTAGAGTTAGGAAAATCATTTTTTTTAATATCATTAAAGAGTTTAATATTTTTTATAACTTTTTCAAATTTACCGTTTACTCTTAGTTTTTCATACAAAACCTTATCAGCAGCATCTACTGAAAAAACAACTGTTTTAACACCGCTGCTTAAAATCATATTTATATTTTTCTCATTTAATAAGGAGGCATTAGTATTTAATTTTAAATTGATGAATTTATTTTTTGTATAATCTAACATTTTATCTATTTCGGGACATAGCATTGGTTCTCCCCTTGATGCTAGTGATAAAAAATGAATATTTTTTTCTGCTTGATCTACAACTTTCTTAAATAAATCAAAACTCATATAACCCATATGACCAGAAGATTTAGTAGAAAAAGATTTGTCCGTTTGGTAACAAAATACACACCTATAATTACAAACAGAGGATGGTTCAATTTGTAAATATGGAGGATAAGAGTCTGTTTTTTTTATATTTGGAAAAAATTCATACCTATATCTGTGAAATAAATACTCTACAATATCATTATCAGATAAAGTTTGTATTTCAGCAAGTGAATATTCATGTAATACAAAATCTGCATCGGTCTTTTTTTTATTCTCCTCAAATAAACTAGAATAAATTTCTTTTATAATCTTTAGTTTTTCTGATTTTTTTTCTTCAGAAGTATTTAATTTTAAAATATAATCACTAAGAATTAATTTAATTTTTAAAAGTAAATCTAAAAAATTTTTAAATTTTTTTATTTTTAAATCTCTAAAACTATTATTTTTTATATATTTATTGTTTTCCATTATTTAATTTTTGAATACAATACTTTGCCTGAGGTATCTGCCATTCATAATCTATATCAGCTCCAGCAGTACAAAATAAGGGGGCAATTTTTTTTCCCATCCATCTCTGTGGTAAAAGATTATTTTTCATGTCCTCTAAACATCTTGGTCTAACAACAGAAAGTGACATGTCTGCAAAATAAACATTTCCTTGAGAATCCCTGTCACAATTCAAGTTTTTATTATTTGAAAAATGCCTAAAAGGTACAAAGGGAATTAATTCACCTTTATTATTTAATTTTCTAGCTCTTAAAGGGCTCCACATATTGTATTGCGACACACTGACGATTGAGTCAAAAGATTTATTCTTTCTTAAAAAATCTACCCCTTTATCAATCATTTTGGCGTTAATATTCGGTGCATTTGCAAAAAGTAAAACTATAAATTCTAAATTATTAGTATATTTTTTTTTAATTTTATCGTAACAAAATTTAAAAACATCATCTCCAAGAGCTTTGTCATTATTTAACGCTTTTGGTCGTTTAATATAATTTAGGCCTCTTTTTTTATATTTATTAGATTTTTTTATAATAACAGGACAATCCGTTGCTAAAAAAACCTTGTCAACATTTTTAGATTTAAAGGATGCCAAAATAGGATATTCAAATAAACTTAAGCCGAAAATTTTAATATAATTTTTTCCTGGAAATCCTTTACTTCCCTTTCTTCCAATAATAATTGAGCAAATCATAGAGTCTATTTATTTTTATCTTTTATAAAATTAACTAATTGAATTAATCCCTGGCCCATATCGATATAGCTATTTCGTCTTAATTTTAAATTAATATCTTCATCGTAAGAATAGGGCGAAAGATTATAATGGCCAGAAATATTTTTTTTATTTTTAAAAGTTATTTTATAATTTTTATTTAAAATTTCTGCAATTGTTTTTAGTAACTCCGAAATTTTTATAGGCTCTTGTCCAGTTAAAGTAAAAGTTTGATTTTTATATTCACTGGATAATATATCAACACTAGTTTTAGCTGCATCGCTTACATGAATGTATTCACGAACCGCATCTGGTGACCCATCGTATATAAGTTTTTTTTTATATATTGCATTTTCTAAAATCCTGAATAAACCATTTCTTTTATCTGATCTTGGCCCATAAACTGAACCATATCTAAGAATAGTATAATTAAGACCATAGGCTTTATAAAATTCTTTTATGTAACTTTCGCAAGCTAACTTACTAGACTTATAAAAACTTCCTTCTCTACTATTAACATAAACACTGCTTGCATATATAAACCTTTTAATATTATTTTTTGAACATAACTTTAAAAAATTTACTAATGAGTAAATATTTTCAGTTACTGTTTCTAATGGTTTTGTTTTGCACTCATTTAAATCTGATATACCAGAAAAAAAATAAACATAATCCATTCCTTTTAATAAAGCTGTTACTTTTTTAATGTTATTTACATCAGTAATTATTTGTTTTTGGTTTTTTTTTAGAAAAATAGACTTTGATTTGTCCAATATGGTAACCTCATGTTTTTTTTTTGACAGTTCCTCACATACATAAGAACCCAAAAAACCACTTCCACCAATTACTAAAGCTTTCATAATTTATTAATCAACTTATATGTATTTTTTGAAATAAAAATATCAGTATTATTATTTTTTATGCCAAAAACTGGATAATTTTTTCTAGTATTATTAATATAATGCTTAAAAATTTCAATTTTATTTTTTCCATCTAGTACTAAAAATACATTTTTTGCAGAGTTAATAACTGAAAAATTTATCGAAATTCTAGATTCTCTAATTTTATTTTTTTTTGAGTAAATAACTTTTTGCAAATGCTTTTCTGATGTTTGTTTTTTTTTGAAAATTGATGCTACATGTCCTCCAACACCCAAGGAGAGTAAAATTAAATCAATTTTATTAGGAATAATTTTTGAATATCTTTTACACTCATAATCAATTTTTTTTGGATAGGGGTTAATAAAATAAAAATTATTTACGTTTTTTTTATTTATAAGATTTTTTTTTAAATAAAAATAATTTGTTTTCTTAATATTCGTATTAATTCTTTCATCTGTTAGATAGTACTTATTACCGATAGGCAGGTTATTTTTAATTAATGGGTAAATTTTAGAAAAAGCACTTCCCCCAGTTAAAATAATATTTTGGTTTTTTTTTTTATTGAACTTATTTATTATTTTATCTGCAATATTTTTATAAAATGGATCTTCTAAAATATTAATATTTTTGAGCATTAAATAATATTTTTAATCGTTTCAAAAATATTTTTACTAGATTCTACCTCCATCAATTGACGGGTCTCATTTGTATAAGAAGCAACATGCGGGGTGAGAATAATATTTTTTAATTTTGACAATTTTCCATAATAAGGTTCATTCTTAAAACAATCTAATGCAGCTCCTAAAATTTTTTTTTTACTCAAAACTTTATATAAATCATCTTCATTCAGCAAATCCCCTCTTGAAGTATTAATCAGAAAAGAACTTTTCTTCATTAATTTAAAGTAATTTTTATTAATAAGATTCTTATTTTTTAAATTATAATTTAAATGAATTGTAATAATATCTGATTCTTTAAATATTTTTTTTAATGATGTTTTTTTAAAAAATTTATTATTTATACTTTTTTTTTCATATATTAAAAGTTTACAATTAAATTCTTTTAAAAGCTTTGCTACTAATCTTCCAATTCTACCAAAGCCTACAATTCCTATTTTTTTATCTTTTAAAAGAAAACCACTTAATCTCTTCCACTTTTTTGCCTTAACAGAACGATTTAGTAAATCAATTCTTTTAATTAGAAAAAAAATTAAACCAAAAACAAACTCTGCAACACTATAAGGTGTAGAGTTTTTAGTAATTTTAACTTTAATTTTTTTATTTTTTAAATATTTAAGATCTAGATTATCAGTGCCAACACCAAATCTTGAGATAATTTTTAAGTTTTTACACTTATCGATTATATCTCTGTCATATTTTTCTAAATCTGCAAGGATGGCTATTGTTTTTTCATTAACATTTTTTTTTAAATAATTGAAAGATATTTTTTTTTTAGTATCATTAAATATTATTTTAATTTTTTTCTTTTTTAATATATGAAGACCAAAAAAATTTTTTTTATTGAAATTTTCAGTATTGACTAGCACTTCAAACATCTTATAATTTTTTAAACTTTAAGTTTGCAAGGTAATTAATTTATTCATAATTTAAATTTTTAACTAACCTATTTAATTCTGTAATACTTAATAAATTTTTAATTTCATTTGATGCATTATCAAAATCTACTTTTGCTAGAGATCCTCTTTCGCCTAACTTTGTTTTGTAAAAATTTTTTTTGGTAATATTAATTGAAAGAGCAGGTATAATTGTATAAAAATTTTTAAATACAACTGTATTTTTTGATTCATTCTTGTCACAAAGTGACTCATGAATTTTTTCCCCTGGTTTAATGCCAGAGATTTTGATTTTTTTATCTACTCCGAAAACTTTTAAGAGATCTAATATTTTGAAAGACTTTAGTTTTGGTATAAAAATTTCGCCACCATGCATTCTTAAAAAACATTTAATTACAAACTTCACTGCATCTTTTTTTTCAATCCAAAATCTTGTCATATCTGGGTCTGTTAATGGAAAATAAAATAATTTTTTTTCTTTCCATGATTTTAGTAATGGTATGATTGAACCTCGTGATCCTGCAACATTTCCATATCTTACAACTGAGAATCTTGTTAAATTGTTACCATAAAAATTATTAGCCGAAACAAACAGCTTGTCTGAAACTAATTTAGTTGCTCCGTAAAGATTTAAAGGATTAACTGCTTTATCTGTTGAGAGAGCGATAACTCTTTTTATGTTATTATATAATGAAGCATTAATTACATTCTCTGCCCCATGTATATTTGTTTTAACGCACTCTAAAGGGTTATACTCAGAGCTCTCGACTTGTTTTAAAGCCGCTGCATGCACTAAATAATCTATACCATTAGTTGCCATCTTCAATCTTTCGAGATCCCTAACATCTCCAATAAAGAACCTCAAAAAATCAAATTTTTTTACAGATAAATCTTCTTTCATTATCAATTGTTTAAGCTCATCTCTTGAATATATTATTAATCGCTTTGGTTTAAAATTTTCAATAACAAAATTCACAAACTCTTTGCCAAAAGTTCCGGTCCCGCCTGTTATTAAAATTGATTTATTATTAAACATTTTAGAAATTTTTTATTTTAGCGAGAATTTTATTAAACATATACTTAAATATATCAACCACCTCATAAAAAAAAACTAATTTATTATTAGGAATTTTTATTCCCGCGAAACCAGATATAACTGTTAAATTATTACCTCTATACGTAGATAATTTGTAAGAAAAATTCGTATTAAATCCATAGAAGTTAAATAATATATTTAATGATTTTCTAAAAAAATAATTAACATGATAATGAAGAAAAACTTTTTCATTCAAAAAATATTTTTTAAATAACATAAATCTTTCATCGGGCACCTCAACAAATATAACACTATTTTCTGTCGTTACTTTTTTTAAAAAAATAAAGATACTGTCAAGATCATGAATATGTTCTAAGACATGAGAAATTATAATAAAATCATATTTTTCATTTAATTCCTCCTTTCTAAATTGAGGATCATAATTATACAAAGAAATTTTCTTGTTACTTATTATCTTGCCTAATTCAAATATTATATTAGAGAGATAGCCATCGGCACCACCGAAGTCCAAAATTTTTAAATTCTCGCTATCTTTAAAATTGTTATTTAAAAAAAAATTGAAATTTTTAGATATTTCTTTAATTCTACTTAATTCGTTTATGATTAATTTATTTTTTTTTTTAGTATCGAGACCATCTAAATCATTATATTT
>Ga0169931_10015535_pt1 | contig 10177 bp, 12 predicted proteins | sample Kivu_15m_20L_FD_129675 | JGI IMG/M metagenome (GOLD analysis project Ga0169931, IMG submission 129675) | Freshwater microbial communities from Lake Kivu, Western Province, Rwanda to study Microbial Dark Matter (Phase II) - Kivu_15m_20L... | ecosystem: Environmental > Aquatic > Freshwater > Lake... | reverse complement strand
TGGCCAGGGTTCAACGCCCTGGGATTCTGCGACTCGTTTGATGTCGCCCTCGCACCAATGCGTCATGCGTAGCTTTTCGCGATCATCGTGAATATACACACCTCCGACTGCAAATACATCTGGGCAGCTGCTGCGTATGATTACATCGCAATCTACGAACAGCGTTTGCTCGTAATGCCGACCAACTATTCCGGCACGAAATTTTTCTTGCTTCCAGTCGGCATAAAGTTGATTAGTGAGCTGAATATAATCAGCCCCAACACGTTGTGCATACTCTGCGTGTGTTGGTCCAGTAACTCGCAACAGCTGGCGATACTGCTTGCCAGTAGCAACAGTTACCACAGCTCTTGAACTGCGGCATGGGAACTCGTTACGCCACAGCATTTTTGCTTGCTCAAGGCTCGTTTGTTCATATGTGGAATCGTTTGTTTTCGCTAATAGTTTTTCGTTTACTTTGTTGTGTACCAAAACAGTCCACTCAAAAAAATCAGTAAACGATTCTGGAGGATGCTCGGCTTTAAGTTTTTTGTACGAGTCTTTGCACGGACAGCCATATACTGGCAATCGACGCTCCCAATCAACTAGCGTTTCCAGTGTTACTGTAGTATGCAGCTCGGCCCATAACTTCGGACCAATAAGTTGCATTGCGTTTTGAAGCTGGACAACATTGTCATCCGAGTTTAATGCGGAAAGTTTTTGAGCATTTTTTTTAGCAAGGTATTCCCTACGTTTCTTCTGCGATTCTGCCCAAGTTTCAGCAAACGATTTTGTTTTTGTAATTGTCCGGCCATACATAGCCTCGCGTAATTTAGCAATGCTTGGCTGATGTACCAATTCTGCATTTTTCATGTGCAGGTGCCAGTCAGTGTGAGCGTCAATGTTAGTGGCAGTGTTTTTGTCAATGCAGGAACAGCGTCACAATCCCATCGCGGATTTCCATCGACATCGAGACAATTTTTTTCTGCGAACACCTCATAGGACAGTGGATTGTCAAACGGCTCCGGTCCAGTGATGCGAGTCAATGTAACACTGCATGGTATGGCGTCGCAATCAATAGCATCACTTTCATACGTCGCCTCAATGACATCTGTTTCGACTGTACAAAAATCGCAACCGAATGGAAAGTAATCGGGTGTACAAGGCTCGCAATAAATTGTGTTCCATGTAACGGAACTCGACGCCCAGTCTAATTCGTCGACGTGCAATTTCGGTGCATCATTTTCCGACTCTTCACAGTTGCCATCGTTATCAAAATCATAATAGTCCCAAAAGTCGCACGGCATTACTGCGTATTCAATTGTATAGTATGTTACCGTCAACTCAACATCGGGCGGCGTAGGTTCGCAATCTACCTCTACTGTAGAACAGTTTCCAAAAAAAGTAGATTGCGGCCAGGTTGGATTTCCTGTTATGTATTGGCATGGAACACAGGGTGGTATTGTGTCGTCTGGTTCCGGATAAATCCAGTCTCCGTAGACTATGTTAGTTGCTTCTGTAGAGTTTGCACCGTCTTCGTAAATACAATCAAAATCAATTTGGCGAAACCTATTATTTTGACCTGAGGATGCATTAAAGAACCTCGAAGCTTGATAGTACAAAGTAAAACGAAACACAACTACGGAACTATCGTTTGGATTTTCCGATGTTCCACAGCTAACTGATAGCTGTCCAAAATGACTTTCCTGAATCCAGCCTCTAAAATGCGTCCAAGATTTAGAGGAGTATTCCCATACTTTTTGCGACGGCACAACGCATCCATCCGCGTATCCTCCATATAGATCTCGACAAATACACTGCCCACAATTTACTCCACACAATGTTAGCGGAGTCAAAGGATGTGTCTGACCTGGAACTAAAGCTGGATCGGTCCAATCAGTATATGCATCGCAATCCCAAATCACCTCCGGCTCTACAACGTGGCATTGCGAGCCAAATCTTTGATGACAGCCGTTTACTTGATCAAACGGCGTAGGCTTTTCAGCTGGTGCCCACGATCCGCTGAATGTTTTGCCAAACACTGATACAGAAAACGTTTCAAGATCCCATGCGTCATCACACAGACAGCACTCTCCAGTGCAACAGCATATTCCAATTTTGCCCATCAACAGACCTCGATTGCGATAAATCGACCCTCTGATGGCCACAGCATAATTCGCACATTGTTTGGTATTTGCACGCTGGTGTCATTCCATGCTGTATACGTTTTGCCTGTATTGGTTGTGAATCCACCGGAGGAGGCATGCCGAACATAAACATTGCCAGACGATCCAGCGGAGATAGCCGCTGCCGATTGTCCCATTTGTGCAGACTGATCAAAAACCGCCTTTACGATATTAGTCCCAACAAACTCATCGCCGACTATTCGAAACAAAGCTCCAAGCTGTGCCTCAAAGTTATCTGTTTTCCATCCGATACGATCGCCCGTTGAATACGCAATTGCTCCATCATGCTTAACGCGAAAAACTGGTCCCGTTTGTGCTGTACCGAATTCGTCGTCAGCTACCTCAAAAGGTCCGTTTACTAGGGGTATGGAAAGCGTCTCATACGTATAGTCATAGGCTCGCACCACGTCTATGTACCCTAAAGCGTCTTCGTAGGTCGTCTTGGCCTGCATGAGTCCATAGGCTGGGATCGTGTGACCAGAAACGTTCCGAAAAACAATAGGAACGCGAGCCTCTCGACCTAAATCGTTTCCTTTTTCTACAGGATCTCGCTCGTACTGTTGCAATAAATCAATCAACCGCCTAGCGGTGGACGATCTTAAAACGCTGTACTCATCAACAGCCATTATTTAGGAACGCCTGTGTATGCAAACAATGTTTGTATTAAAGCTGTCGTCGTTGCGATTCCTAGAATGCATGGGTAATCGCCTGTCGTTAAATCTGCGATCGGACAAATGGCCCCAGCTGTAGCAGAGACAGTATAAGTTTCACCAACGGTCAAAGTCGCACCAAGGTTTACAGAACCACCAGAGCCCTCCTGCATCACGAGGTAACCATTGGTCGATGCTGGCGTCATAGCAATACCAACGCCTTTGGCAGCCTCAGCCGATAGATTAGCGTCAGCCTTGTAGTATTTCCCATCAGATGCTTTTAGGTACAACGGTTGACCCTGCGTGATTGCTTCGCCAGCCTGGACTACGCGAGTGCGTGTTGACTGCGAGCCAAGTGCAACGTTTGCTGCCGTTTGAGATAGGTTTGCCATCAGATTAGCCCCAGTGCGCTGTAAGGTAATGAGCCATATAGTTTAAATTCGATCCAATGCGGAGATTCGGTTCCGTTCAACAAGTTATCGATGTCTATCTGTTCGCCGCTTTCCTTTAAGTATTGCGGTGTAGTAGCTGGGTATTTGTTCGCATCGATGCACGGTATACCTGCGACACCGTTTGCCGTTTTTTGATATAGACCCATATTAGCAACACGAGCGTACCACGCTTTGTCGGACGTGGTGCGATACGGAAACCTAAACTGAAACACTCCTGTAACCTGCCAGTATCCGATGTTTTGATCAACTACATTCTGTGCAGACAGCTTCATGAGTTTGCAAGTTCCGGCAGGCCATCCCATAAATGTATCTGAGTTAGTGGAGCGTCTGTAGATAGCCTGTACATACGTGTTGAATGTCGCAAAGTTACGTGTGACCGTTAGCACCTGATCGGAAAACAAAGCACGCACGCCACGTATACGCTCGCCTGCCGTGTTGCGGATAGGAGCACCGTCGAAGTCTTCGTCGATTTCCTCTTCGGTTTCAACGTCGTCCCAGGTGATTCGCGGAGGTGACAAAATTGGGTTTGCAGCTGTGCCATCCTCCGACAGCCCAGCAGCACCAATTTCACCGCGATAATTGATTGTAGCTATCCAAAATATAGGAGATACACGTTGCAGATTTGCTCGCTCGGCTAACACGAAATCAGTGCCAGGATACGGCTGTGCGACAGATGGCAAGCCAGCTCTAGTGTACACATCCAGTTCCGTTGCGTCGTAAGATGTCACAATCTGATAAGCTTCGGTAAATGACAATTCAAACTTACGAAAGTTGTCGGACGTGATGGCATCGCTAGATTGCCTGGACCACATTTTTACTGCTTGACCGACTGTCGGCATGGTTACGCTCCGTCAATTCCCAGCTTGAGTTCCTTGCGCGGTTTGCGTGCCTCTGCGTCTAAGCTTTTCAAAAACCCAACTGCTTCAGCAAGAGACTTGACCTGCTGCTTACCAAGATCCTCAAGACGCTGTGGTTCTGTCGGCCCGCGCGTCAGGAAGCGTGACACAAATGCTTGGAGTGGTTGCTGGTCCTTCCTAGCTAATCGTGCATCAGCCTCAGCTTGACGTTTTGCCACATCCTCCGCCTGCGTGCGATCCATTCCTTCCATTACCATCTGCTCAACGTCGCGAGCTAATTTGCCTTTTGTCGCCTCGATGTTTTTGAGTGCTATATCCTTTTCGATCTCTTTAAGCTTGTTCGATGTCTCTAATTGTTTGTCGGCTGCTGCTTGCTGACGTGCTAATCGGTCAGCGTCTGCTCGGTCCATGCCTTGCATAACAAGAGCCTCAGCCTCTCTAGCCTCTTTCCCCTTTGTCGCTTCGATCGTCTTAAGCCTAATTGAGTCTAGCTGAGAACGCTCTAACTGTTCCAGTTTTTGCAACGCCGAAAATTCTTCGTCGGAACGTTTCTGCTTTTCCTTGGCAAGTTCCTTTTCAAGTTCGATTTGTTTTTTCTTTAACTCCATTTCGACAAGCAACTCAGTCGCTGCGTCGACACCTTCATCCGTACCAGCCGCTTGGCGTGCAGTTTCCGCAAACGTCGCCATGTTGAAATTGCGCTGTTCTAGCAGTGCAATTTCTTCCTGAAGGATTTGCACCTGTGTTTTTCCCGCTTCGTTTATTTTTCCGGTATCAGCCTGCTGAGCCTCTAACAACGCCAGTTGTTTGGATAAGTTTTCCAAGTACGTGTTATCTTTGCGCTGGGCGTCTAGCTCTGCCTCGATACCTAGTGTTCTTTGTATTTGCTTTTCTTGTTGCTGGAGTTGCTTCAATCGTTCTTTGTCTTGCTGCAATTGCATTTTTGCTTGCTCAGCAAAACCTTTTCTATCGCCCGTTATTTGCCAAGCCTTATCCCATTCCTGGACCGCTTTTTGCGATCCTTTAACTCGCTGCTCTACGCCTAGGATTTCCGTCTTAAGTTCCTGCTGTAGCTTTTTGAAGTCCTCGACCTTTTCCGCTCCTTCAGGTCGCACTTCAATCGTTGCAACTTGATCCTCAAACCGCTGCTGGTTAGCGTCACTAATCTGTTGGCTTAATTCTTTAAATCGCTCTTTTGCGTCTTCAAGTTTTTTCGCCCATTTCTCCGTTTGAAAGATAACGTTGCCGAGAGCGTTGCCTACACTAAAACCAATAGCAGCAGCTGCTGCTACAAGACCAGCCTTGAATGCCATCGCACCAGCACCACCGGCTTTACTAACCTCGGAAAATTGCGATGTCTTTTCGATCAATCCACCTAGCTGCGATGCAAACGAACCAAGCTCAGAACCTCCGAGAATAGTTCCGATTGTTCCGACAAACTCGGTCGATTTCTTTGCACGCTCGCCCGTCTCTTTGATCTTTTTGACATTGGCGTTGATCCGCTCAGTTGCGTTGGCAAGCTTAGCAGACGCCTGGTCCTCGGCCTCAATAAGAATTTTGACGGATTCAGATGCCATACCGTTCGGCCTTTATGTCTGCTTCGTCACTTTTGAGGATCCGAGCTGCTTCCAAAAACCATACTGTTTGATCAAGTGCTCCACCGGCAATCGGTGGCAAACCTTTTTCGAATAGGTCACAAAGATGTACCGCATATGCGACATCTGTGCATTGCTCCATGGGACAGCCGACAACACCAACCATTCCATAATTGCATTGTTCGCAACCTGCACCGTTGCATGCAACGCACTCAATTTCAATTGGTTCTGTCGCTGTCCCTTTATCGACGCATTGTTTCGAAGAGCAGTGTTTGCACAGCATGCCCATCCGAATCAATGCAGCAATCCTTAGCTTTTTTTTTCTTCGTCGGCGACGTGTTGGTTGTACGCCACCTTTCGAAGTAATTCGCGTGCCTCACCGTAGCTCAGCACGTCGTACAAAGCGTCCTTGCTGTACTCAATTCCGTTCATGTTTTTCCAGCCTGTCAGCACTGTCCCGAGCGTCTCAACGACATCCGCAAACAGCTCGTCAGTTGTTACGTCGTCATCTTTTGTCAAGCGGTCCAGTACATCGCTAATTCGTTTTTGACCTCGCATCGATTGCGACTTGGCAAAAAATATGGGTCGGCTTTCCTGCGGCTTGTCCTTATCGACTTCGAGCACAACCGGAAAGCGTTGATCTGGTTCTAAAAATATTGGCATTAGCTCGCTGCTGTAAATGTCATTGAAATCTCCTGGTCAACACTGGAACCATTTCGGTTGCATTGCCAAGTAATCTCGTCGGTAACTAACATATTTCGGTCGGCTTCCGAAATCGATACTATTTGTGCTTTCGGTGCGCTGAGTGTCAACACGCTGTTGGTAGGTCCGTCTAGATTCCAGGTAAGGACTGCCTCAGTCATGTTAAGCAAGTGTGCGTAACGTGGCTGAGTAGCAACTAGTTTTGCTTCCGGATTACCTGTCACGGTAACGACTCGGTTTGTAACTAGTGCCGCTTCAAAACCATTTGCTGCTGCACATTCACGCATAACAACCGTATTGCCAGAGTCGAGCGTCAGGTTCTCTAAGCACAGTGCAACGCTATCGTAGGTTGTGGTTGATTGAGCGTATCGCAGCGGTAATGCTGTCGGGTATGTCGGTGCAAGAATCGCAACATCGGTAACTGCTTGCCAGACGCCTTGGAAATCGAATTCGACGTAAGCCGCTCGTCCTGTGGGGCACACCATACGGAACGTACCCATCGCACCAGCAAGGATCTTTCGAACGCCATCAAGATACACAGCAATCGTCAGCGTCTTTACGTTCGCTCCAGGTGCCTCGGTTCTCGGTGTAAATACCTGACCGTTCTTGACCCAACCGCACGCAGGTAGAAACGTGTCTGCCCAAGATGGTTCGGTAGCGGTTCCATCCCATGCAGCATCTACGGTAAAGGTAACGCGGCCTTTGTACCCGCCAGGCACGGAAGGCATCATGCCAAACGCACCTGGGGCTTCACGTGATTCTAGCTCGACCTCGGTTTGTGCCATAATGTTGTATGCGTTGAACGACGCATCAGCACCTGCCAAAGTCTCTGCTGTTCCGGGCGTCGTTTCAATTTTTGCCGCGAGGACTCGCTTGCGTTTAAGCAATGTCATTTTTGATTACCTTTCAATAAGCCTTTTGCTTTTAGTGTAAGAAATCGCACGCGATCCACCATTTGTTTTTCTAGCTCTTCTTTGCCAACCTTAACCGTTGGCTGCACCATTCCGCGCTTTGTAAACACTCCCCAAGGTGACGGACCATACTTCACGTGTATTGGTTTTCGTTTACGATCTTTTCGCATGTAAACTTGACCTTTGAGCTTTGAAGCAGTCACGCCAGGTTTTGGACCCATAAATCCGTCACGCAATGTTTTGCGTCCTTGCGTGCGGCTTACTCGGTAGGTAACGCCAGACTTTACGTGCTTTGCTCCAAATTCTTTCAAAGGTATTTTTTTTGACTTGGATATTACTACCTCTGCTCCATATTCATTTCCGCCAGCTCGTTTGACTGTAATTTGTTTTTTGATTGCTTTTTGTGTCGTTGCCAGTTCCTTGTAGATTTCTTTTGCAGCAGTCGATTCAACTTTTTTGGCCGTTTTGTTAACAGCAATCTTTAACTCCTTGCGTGCATCAAATCCTAGATCTGAAATGATTTTAATGATTCGCTTTGCCATCGCCTCGTCTACTTTGACATTCACGTTTACGCCCTCCGCGTGTAAGGGTCGTGTTCGTCAGTGCGATAGACAATTGCAATCGGCAGATTAATTCCGTCGATACCTTCGCTGCTAATAGTTTCTTCTGGCTCAAACTGTGCATCGATGGACTGCCCGTCGAACTGATACCAATCCGCCTGCGGAGTGCAAACGACGCTAATTACGTCGGCACGCATTTGGTTGATAACTATGTCCACCGCTTCGCAGTTTCGTTCAGATGGCATAACGTGGCACCTAATATTGAAAACCTGCCGGTATGCTACCGCTGGTGGATTTCCGGGATAGCTTAGTTCGTCTATTCGCTGCGAATCACCCTGAGTCAATATGACCTGTAGATGTTTTGGCGTAAACGTTTCTAGACGTTTTGGCCTAACCACCTCACTCAGTCGCGTATCGTAACTCGACGCAGCGGCCAATGTTTTTAGCCGACGCTCCAACTCGACCGCTATTAACTCAAGAACACTTAACGACATTCGATACTGATCATCCCTTCGTCATGCTCTAGGATGCGAACAATCGAACGTCGAGTTGCTTCTTGACCGATCTGCGATGGAAACTCAATCATGTCTCCACCGCGATCGATTTCTTCACTACTAATACCGAGCGTTGCACTATTGACCACGTGTACAGCAAAGGAAAGAGAAGTAACATCTCCAGCCTCTGACAGCACCTCCAATGCGTCGCGCACTACAATTGCCTTGATATCTCTGGCGTCTCCGTCACGGTTGTAGTACGTGACAGTTTCGCCAAAATCCTCAAGGTTGCAGAACACCGCAGACGCATCAGCGATGATGGTATCGTGCAAACTCATCGCTTAGCCTCGCTTGGCAACGACCTCGATGTAGTCGATCACGACTGAATCAGCGTTGGTGTTCGCTGCCTTCTGGATCTGAATAATCGGCTGAAGGCCAGAACTGTAAGCGGACATGTCGAAGGTCTGCGTCGCGCAAACTCTTGCACCGTCAATGTAGAACCTGACGTTTGACTTTCCGCCAGTAAAGTCGATCACAAAATCTTTGAAAGTCGTGCCAAGCGTTACGCCGGTCGAGATGTCATTGACATCGCGGGTGCCATCATCAGTCTCGGCGTAGACCAGCGTAGTGCTGTTTGCGCCTTCCATGCGGAACCAAGCGTTGGCGGCGACATCATCTGCCGTATCGTTACGCGCCGATCCCACGCCGAAGCAAAGAATCGATCCGCTGGTGAACGTCGATGCACCGATCTTAACTCGCATCGAGACACGTTGAATGTCGTCGATGTCGAAGTCGAGAGCGTCGTTAAAATGCAGGCAGACGTTTTCGATTTCACTGGTCGAAACCAGCGTAAGCGTTGCGTCGCTCGTTCCCTTCGTGTAAACCGGCGTACCTGATGCCGACGTGTCGTCAACAACCCAAGCCGTTGCTGGATCGGCAGAAGTCGGAAAACTCGCCACCGCTCCGTTAAAATCATCGGAAAACTTCTCAAAGTCTTGTATACCAGCCATGTTTTTCATCTCCAAATTTGTTTATCTCTGTTTACCGAAAGGCCCTAGCCGCAATCGCGACCAAGGCAAAAATTCATTCAACTAATTAGGTGCAGCGACTCAGGCCACGCCAATCGATTGCAGCTGCACCGAACGTCTGCCGTACCTTGTAGCGATAGGTGTCGGTCTCAAAGTGCAGATCACTTTCAAGGACTGGAGCCTCTTCGCCATTCAGGAAGCTAAGCTCCACCGTGTCAATCTGTGCGGGATCCGCACACAGGTAATAGGCTCCGTTGTCGTGTCCGTCGATCAAAGGCTCGACAACTACGGTCAAAGGTCGTTGACCATTGACGCCGTAGATATTCACGACTCCTTCGTTACCGTTGGTCTGAGCGTAGGACTGGCTGTTGACCAGCTCCAGCGCAGTCGCCGACAATGCCGCAGGCACTAGCAAATAACGAGGTGTGATGCTAAGGATCGCGTCCGAGGACTGACCTTTTTGCAACATCATGAACGAAAACATTTCATTCAAGAGCGTTACGTTAAGTGCTGCGGCTGTGCTGTTCGTGTTCCTTCCTGAAGCGTGCGAAGCCGAGAACAATGACTGGCCGTCGCTCATCGTTGGGTTAGCGAACAGAACGTCGTAAACGGTCTTGTTCTGAACTCGACGAGCAGCGTTGCCGTGCATTGCAGGAATACGGCTGATCGCATCGAGATCGTCGTTAATGACTGTCTCCCAGCTGATCGTGAAGATCGCCCCGTACTTCTCGACCTTGTAGCTGGTCTTCGCATCACTGACCGACTT
>Ga0169931_10015534_pt1 | contig 10177 bp, 12 predicted proteins | sample Kivu_15m_20L_FD_129675 | JGI IMG/M metagenome (GOLD analysis project Ga0169931, IMG submission 129675) | Freshwater microbial communities from Lake Kivu, Western Province, Rwanda to study Microbial Dark Matter (Phase II) - Kivu_15m_20L... | ecosystem: Environmental > Aquatic > Freshwater > Lake... | reverse complement strand
TCAAAGTTATGCTGAAGGAGCTTTGCCGCAGCCTCGGTGGCCCGGATGGGATCGTTTCTCTCATCCAGACCTCCCTTGATTTTGAGATAGAGCCTTCCGGTGGAGCGCATGAATTGCCAAATCCCACTGGCTCCCACTTTGGATCGCGCTTTGAGATTAAAGCTACTCTCCACAAAGGGCAGTCGGGTGAGCTCGACGGGGAGACCTGCGTCTTTAAAAATCTTCTCCATGAAAGGGAGGTATCGCCCCGAAGCGATATAACCTTCTTTAAAGCGATCCTTTTGACCGACCTGAATTCGGAGGCGCTTGCGGTGAGCGGCGTTTAGAAATTTATTGGGCTCTTCGACAGACTCAAAGAGCTTGGCCACGAACTTCTCATCCTCGGTCCAGTTGCCAGGGTTATCCTGTTTGTGGTGAAGCCCCATCAAAGCGTCGCGCCACCTGGCCTTGGACTCCTTATTCTTGCGCGAAATTTCCCGGGCTGAGTCATTCGGACCGTATTGAATCACCTCAAAGACCAAATCGATGTAACGACTATCGTGAACTAGTGCCTGGCGCGTGTCATACTGTCCATAGATGCGCTTCCAAAACTCCACTTGCCGCTTCAACTGCGGGGTCACTACGAAACCAGGATCCACACCCTGCACTCGTGTTTCTGGAAACGCTCTCCGCTCAATCGAGGGCGAAGTCGAAGTGGGCTGTGAATTGACCTCGGCCGCCGGTTCGAGGGTGGGCCGACTCCCTCCACGCGCATGGAGCCACTGCCCGACTACCCAAGAAGACGCGCTCGCCAAAATCACTAAAGCAACCACTCGAGACATGGTCCCTGATGGTAGGGCGAGGCTCTTCTCGACACAAGAAAGGAGCAATCGAGTCAGGTTTGTCAAAACCCTGACTTGTGGGCTGGTGGGACTGAATCTCTTGCTGTGCAGGGCCGCGATTGCGGCTCCAGGTCTCAAAATTCTAATCGATCAGCCCCCCGCCACCTTAAATCCAAGAATGGCTTTGGATGCTTCAGGCCAGCGCATCAATGCCCTTTTGTTTGCCGCACTGACCCGCGTGGGCGCGACATTGTCGGTGGAGCCTGAGTTAGCGCTCCGCTGGAGCTCCGATCGGCAATCCAAACGTTGGGAGTTCACCTTAGCGCCAGACTCTGTGGATCACTCAGGGCTGAGGTTGACGCCTGCACTCCTCAAAGAGTGTTTCGAAAACTATCGTCAGTCCAAGCCCTCGGCGCTCTCCGTGCAAAACCTGACTGCTTGGAAAACGCTCTCTGTTCAAGGAAACGCTCTCGTCTTTGAACTCACTCAAGCTGATCCTCATTTTGATCGGAACGTGAGTCTTCTTCGGTTTTTTAGACAAGAGGGCTCCCCCCCCTGTGTTGAGCCCAAAGCCCCTTCTCCCGTCATCGGAAGCGGACCCTTTCGGGCCCAACCGATGGTCATGACTCCGGATCGGACCCTGAACCTGGAGCGCAGACAACCCGATGGGAGTTTCGAGCCGACTGCCAGTCTTCTCTTTGTCCGCGACGAAAACACACGAACTCTGCGGCTCCTCCGCGGTGAAGCCGATGTCGCTCAAAATAGTTTTGCTCCCTATCGCACCCGCTGGCTTAAGAAGCAAAATCCAGAACGCTTTGAGCTCACCGAAGCGCCCGGTGTCAACGTGAGCTACCTTGCTTTTAACCTGAGAGATCCCCTCCTTCGAGACTTGAGGGTGAGGCAAGCCCTGGCCCTGTCCATTCCTGTGGATTCAATCATTCGTCATAAACTTGCAGGAATGGCCGAGAGAGCTTCGAGTTTTTTGGCGCCGTTTCTTCCGGAGGCGATTCCTCAGGCTCAGGCGATCAGCACGACTTTGGATCAAGCCTCTACTCTCCTGGATCAAGCGGGCTACCCCCGATCCAAGACCAGTGGAATTCGAGAAGGTCTGCCACTGACCTTTAAAACCACACCCATCCGCGAAGGCTATGAGATCGTTCGCATCATCCAGGACTCTTGGAAGAAGCTAGGAATCTCCCTCAAAATCGAAGTCGTTGAGCCGGCGGTCTTTCTTGCTTCGGTCAGAAAGGGCGCCTTTCAGCTTTCGCTCGGCCGATGGATCGGCGTTGCAGATAGCTCGATCTTTGAGAGAACCCTTCGAAGCTCGAGTCCCACTAACCGCGCAGGCTATCAAAGCGGCCAGATGGATCTTCTTTTGGATCAAGCAGCGCAAGCCCAAACCCTTGAGCAACGCAAAGTCGCGAGTGAGAAGGTTCAAAACTTAATGCTGCAAGAGCTCCCCTATTATCCTCTTTGGTTTTGGAAAAATGCGCTTCTTTATGACAAAAAACTCGAAGGGCTCTCTGCCGACGAGCTTTCTCGCAGTGGGGGCCTGATGCCGCTCTTTGAATTGAGGCCCAAAAAATGAATTCCAAGCGCCAAAACCGATCGCATCGAATCGCTCGAGTGCTCTGCCCCATTCTCCCGACTGCTGGGCGCCCAGTTTGCCTGGATGAGTCCGAAGCCAACCACCTGCATCAAGTGCTGCGGCTCCGAAATGGTGATCCAGTGATCGCCCTCGATGGAAAGGGCGCAGAGGTTTCGGCACAGATTCAATATCGGGAAAAAACGATCTGGTTGGTGACGGGGATGCAAAACCCCTCCCGGAGACTCCCTCTCGACGCCGAGACGACTCCACTCGTGCTCGAGGTGGCCATTCTCAAGGGGGACGCCATGAGCTGGCTCATTGAGAAGGCTGTTGAACTCGGTGTTCGCAGGCTTGTGCCCCTGGAGTGCGATTACGGGGTAGTCGAGATCGCAAAAAAGGGGACAGAACATTTTGTGGAGCGCTGGCAACGGATTGCAGACCAGGCGCTCAAGCAGTGCGAAAGACTTCATCAAATGAAGGTGGACTCTCCCCGGTCAGTTCCAGAGGCCCTCAAGGAGCGCGCTCCTCATCGCTGGGTAGCGATAGAACCGAGTGCGGGTTTTACAGAAGCTCGGCCGATCGAGTTTTTGGCTCAAGAGCTTCACGTCATGATCGGGCCCGAAGGAGGCTGGAGTCCTTCCGAGTGCGATGTTTTTAGGGCCGAACTCAAACAAGGCCATCTCAAGCTCGCAAGCCTTGGCCCCCTGGTTCTTCGCGCAGAGACCGCATCCCTCTTTGTGATGAGCTCGGCTCTCCAGGCCAAAATCAACTGAGTCCGTTCTTGACGCAAATCGCCCAAAAAGCGACAAACAAGGCATGAGCGAAAAGACTCCACTCGAGTTCAAACCGGTGCATCGCGGTCTTGGCTTTCATCCCTTTTCGGACGGAATGCCCTACGGCTCACCCACTTCTCCCGCTCCCAGTAAAAAACCGGTATCGCCCGCAGGAGCTACGGTTGCAGGACCCATTCGCTACGCTCCGCCTGAGACGCTGCGAGGAAAACCTCTGGCTGAGCTCCATGCCGAAGCCCAGGCCAAAGTTCAAGTCCAAGCCCCTCTCCTGAGTTCTTCTCGGCTTGGATGGGGCTACTTGGCGCTTCGGTTATCCGCATTTTTAATTGATGGGATCGCGCACCTCTCTCTGTCGATTTTGACCCTCATGGGTGTGCTTGCGCTCCTGGGACATGCTCCGATGGTGCTGTTCGAACCCGGAATCATCGAAGCCGCTACCGTCTTTGCGCTAGTCCTCGCGTGGTCCCTTTCTACTGCTCAAGAGGTCGCCCTGGGCTCAACCCCCGGTAAGCGAATGCTGGGACTTCGACTCGATGGGAGTGCAGGACTCCTCTTTTTGCGCTCCATCCTCTTTGTTCCAAGCGTGCTCCTCATGGGATCAGGTGTGCTTTGGTCTCTTCTCAATCGCGAGCGCCGCTGCTGGCATGATGCTGCCGTGGGGATTCAACCCATGCGCCCACTCTCGAGATAACTCCAATGCGTGCCTCTAAAACCAAGATCAAATCCCCGCAGGCACTCAAGCGCGCGCTTCCGGATCGCAAAAAGATCGTGTTCACCAACGGGTGTTTTGATCTGCTTCATCCGGGGCATGTAGCGTACCTCGAGCAAGCTCGTCGCCAGGGTGATGCGCTCGTTGTGGCGCTCAATTCGGATGATTCGGTCAAAAGACTCAAAGGCCCCAGTCGGCCGGTGAATCCCCTTCAAGATCGCCTGGCCGTGCTCGCAGGTCTAGAGTGCGTGGACTACGTCACTTGGTTTGAAGAGGACACTCCACTGGAGTTGATTGAAAAGCTTGGCTCAAAAATCCGCATCCTCGTTAAAGGAGGAGACTGGAAACCCCATCAAATCGTGGGAGGTGAGCAGGTCCTCTCCTGGGGTGGCAAGGTCAAGAGCCTCAAGTTCATTGAAGGAAAGAGCACCACCGGGATCTTAAAGAAGATCACGCAACCGCGAGGTCAGTCGCTGTAGGTCGCAGAACCTGGGCCTCCTCAAAGGCCGAGGGGTCCCCCGAAAATAAAACAAACTGCGGGGCAAAGAGGGGCAGAGTCCGCTCTCGGGCTCGGGCCAAAAACTCAGCACCCGACATTTGCGGCATATTCCAATCCACAATCACCAGATCCACCAAGTGATGCCTCAGGTAGTCGAGTGCGGCTTTGCCCTGATCAAAGGAAGTGACCTCGCAGCCCTCCATTTGGAGACAAAGCTCCATGGATTCGCGCACTCCCACATGATCTTCGAGCAACAACACCTTCATCGCAGGCGCGCGGCTATCCGTGTCCGGTTCTCCGGACAAGGGCCAAGATGTCAAATTTTTGTCAGGAACGGTCGACAGGAAGGGGTGAAAGCCCCTTAGCGTTTCTGGCCGCGCAACATGCGATCAAAAAACGAGACCGACATGAGGGATAGGCCAAACGACATCCAGAACCCAAAGCCTGCCCCGCGAGAGAGCTCGGCTGCCCGGATGGCCAGAAACGATGGGCTAAACAGGTTATTGATAAAAATCCAGCTAAACGCACCCCAGGTAAATCCCATCCCCAGCAAAGGGGCAAAGGCATTGGAATAGGTAAAGTGCGCAAAAACAGCCCCTAAAAAGGCACAAAGCGCTTCAAAAGCTACAAAACCGACGACCACAGGCAGCACGGTCGTGTTTCCAAGACCCACTTCAGTCGCGGTGCTTCCCAGAAAAGGAAGGGCCATGAGCTTAACCGGAAAAAGCGCCTCGTCCCCGTTCATTTGGCAGTAAACGGCAGCGATTCCGAGGGCCACGAGGCCTCCGAAAATCCCGGCAAATGCGCCAGCCAACCAACGGGTCGGGTCCATCTTGAGCCAAGGGGCAACGAGGTCGATATCTTTTTCCATTTCGGTATGCATGACCTCGTTTTTCGCACACCTTCGGGTAGACTAAAAGCCCTATGTCCACGATTGATTTCCACGTTCACGTCTTTCCGAACCCCGTTGAAAAGGTTCTGCCAGGCGCACTCGGCCAGGCCCAAAAAATCCTCCCCGAAGGCAGCAAGCTCAAAGAAAAGCTCTCCCCCTACCTCGACCCCACCCTGGTCTCGATGGGTTTAGGGATGGCGCGCCGCATGGCCCGCCAACTCCTCGAACCCACTCAAGACAAGATGCATGAGGCTCAGGTCTGGATGCGCCACCTTCCGGGGATGGCGCGCGCGGGACTCGATCAGTTAGGCGGCGTGGCGACACTTCCTCGACTTCTTGTCGAATCGACCCCGGAGGATTTACTCGAGGCCATGGACGCTGCCGGAGTCGATCAGGCCGTCGTGATCGCTCACCCACCGTTTGCCTCCAATGATTGGGTGCTCGAAGTCTGCGCTCAGAACTCCGACCGACTGATTCCCGTAGTCAATATCCCCAAAGGCACCGAGTCTCCGGGTAGAAAGCTTGAGGATTACCTCGATCAGGGCGCTCGCGCGCTCAAGATTCATGCGGCTGCCGATGGCGAGGGACCTGAGAGTGCGCGCTACCGCGAGCTTCTCGAAGTGGCGCAGGCCAAAAAGCTTCCCGTGATTTTGCACACGGGCTGCATTCAAAACCGGCTTTTTTATAAGGATCCTGGATTTGGAAAAGTCGAAGCCTTTGAGCCTTGGTTTGAAGCCTACCGCGAAATCACCTTCATTCTATCTCACATGAATTTTCATGAGCCCGAGCGCGCGATCCAAATGGGAGAGCTCCACTCCAACGTGAGTGTAGACACTTCTTGGCAGCCGCCCGAGATGATTGGTGAGGCCGTGAGGCGCCTGGGTTCGGGGCGAGTGCTCTTTGGCTCGGATTGGCCTTTTGTCGGAGGCAATCTTGCGATCGGAAAAAAAAGAATCGAAGAAGGTGTGAGCGCCGGTGTCTACACTCAAGACGACGCTGACAAGATCCTCGGCGGTAATGCCATGAGGCTCATCCTAGGTGGAGTCGATGCCGCGATGGCTTGAGCGCATGAGCGCGGATGAGATCGAAGCACTGCCGCGCGGGACGACGGTGGTGTTTTTTCCGGTAGGAGTGATTGAGGATCATGGCCCTCATCTTCCTGTTGGACTGGATCTAGATGAGGCCGAAGCCCTTTGTCGGCTCGCGGCCGAGAGGCTTGAGGCCGAAAACAAAGGCTGGGTCGGCGTGATTGCACCGCGCGCTCCGATCGGCGTTGAGGGCAACACCAGTTCGTGGGCTTTTTCGGTCCGCGGCTACGTCCTTCGAGATTATTTAGTCGATGTCGGTTGGGGATGGCTCAGGCAAGGGTTTCGCTACCTCGTGTGTTTTTCTGGAACCGAGAGTGCAAGGCAGCTCGTTGCGATCGAGGAGGCGGGGAGAATCCTCAGTAAGCGCGCCCGATCGGCACGCGGGCGCCTCATGGCTTTTTTTAAAAGCACCGATATAGGCCCACCCTCTCTCGTCTCGGGACGCTCGGGCAACTCCAAGCCTGAGGATATTTTAAAAGCCGCTCTGGGTCCTGATCCCACCGAGCATGGCGGAATGAGAGATACGTCGTTTGCGCAGTGGCTGTATCAAGACACGCCTCGTGACCCCAAAAACTTACCCCCGGACCAACCCATCTCAGGAACAAGAGGGTCTCGCTTTGTAGAGCGCTTGCAGCGCAAACGCTGGGGATACTGGGGTGAGCCCTCCAAGGCTTCGCCCGAGTGGGCACAAACTCAGGTGACGGATGAGATCAATGGATTCTCAGCCAGGCTTCGCGCTTGGACGGATGGGGCTAATCCAGATCGTGTCTTTGGGTCGTGGCATGCGCTCCTCCCCACCAATCGCACGACGATTAGAGCCTGGCTCTTGTTTGTTGGAGTTTTGATTTTGGTGCTGGCCTACATTCGGATGGAGTTGCCTCAAATCCCCTAGAGTTGACTTATCGGGGCCCCTCTCCTTATATAAGGCCCTCTCTCCCGCAGTTCTCAGGTATCGGGGTGTAGCGCAGCCTGGCTAGCGCGCTTCGTTCGGGACGAAGAGGTCGCAGGTTCGAATCCTGTCACCCCGACCATTTCAGCACAAGTAGCTGAAGTTACTATATTATTACAAATCATGATTTTTGATTCGTAATACACTATCCTAACAGCATGACTGTACTGGCGACCCGCAAAGACCCCTTTCATCTGCGCCCTCAGGACATCCTGCTCCTGCTCAAACTCATCGTCTTAGGTGAGGCACCCTCGCGGCAGATTGACATCGCCCAGGCTCTGGGACTCAGCCAAGCCGAGGTGGCCAACGCCCTCGAGCGACTTCGCGCCTCGCGACTCCTCGATGAGAGTAAACGCCGAGTGCAGCGCCTCGCTGCAGCCGAGTTCCTCATCCACGCCATCAAGTACCTCGCGCCCGCTGACCTGGGCGCAATCACCCGTGGCATTCCGACCGCACATTCTGCAAAGCCCCTTTCAGGCAAGCTCGCACTGGCCAGCGAGCACGAGACGGTCTGGCCCCACCCCGAAGGGAATCTCCGTGGGGCTTCGCTTCGCCCGATCTACTCCAGTGCGCCTGACGCCGCACTCAAGGACCCTGAGATTCACGAGTGGCTGGCACTCATTGATGCTCTCAGGATCGGCAAGTCACGCGAAGTGATGATGGCCGAAAAAGAGATCCGCAAAAGACTCACCCAAAAGGGGCAGCAAGTGAGGCGTAGCAAGTGATGAGGGCCAATCGTAACATTCTCATGATCGAAGAAGTCGCCCGCGCACTGGGTGACCTTCTTGAGCAGTGCGTGTTCGTGGGCGGGGCTACTACAGCTCTTTATATTGATGACTCAGGCGCACCAGACCCCACCCCATCGGACGATGTGGACCTTCTCGTCGAGGTCTCAAGCCAGCAGGAGTACTCTGCGCTCGAAAAAACCCTGCGCAAGCGGGGCTTCAAGGACCCGGTGGGGATCGAAGACGCTCCGGTCTGCCGCAAGTACCTTGGGCACATTGCCGTCGACTTCATGGTCTCACGCGAGTCAGTCCTTGGCTTTACCAACCAGTGGTACGAGCCCGCCCTCATGCATTTGAAGTCCGTCCCACTCCCTTCGGGACTTAAGATCAAGATCTTCAGTCTGCCGTATTTTGTGGCCTCCAAGCTTGCTGCATTTAAGGACAGGGGCGCAGCGCAGGACCTCAGGATGAGCCAGGATCTCGAAGACATCTGCTCTGTGCTGGACGGCAACTCGGACTGCCTGGATCAGATCGCCCGAGCGGAGGACTCAGTTCGAACCTGGATCCAATCGGAGGTGAGGGTCCTTCTTTCGGACGCTCCACTCTTGGAAGAAGCCGCGTCCGGTTTCATCGGCTACTCGCGCGAGGGGGACCGACGGGTGCAGGCCCTGATGGAAAAGTTCAAATCTCTTGCAGGGACTGGTCATCGCTCATGAACCCCTTCCCCATCCCTATCCACGGGGCCTGGCGCCTCGTCAGCTTTGAGATCATCAATCCCCAAGGCGAGAGCCAGCCCTGGGGCGACAACATGCACGGCACACTCCTTTACACTCCCGACGGCTGGATGTCGGCCTCCATCAATCGTGCGATCGATCCTCCGGGATCGGAGAATCCCGAGGCCGTCCTCGACTCCTGTCTCTTTTACTCAGGCCGCTACGAGCTCACGGAGAATGAGCTCAGGCATTTTGTGAGTGAAGCCAGCGACCCGCATCGCATCGCAAAGACTCTCATCCGGTATCCGCAATGGGATGGAACGACGCTCAAGCTCAGCAGCCCTCCCCAACCTTGGGGGACGGCAGTGATTGGCTGGAGAAAGGCTGATTCAAAATGAAGGACCCCCGCAAAATCGCACTCGTCACTGGAGCCAACAAAGGCATCGGGCTTTCCCTCTGTAGGCAGCTAGCCAGGGAGGGGTTTGAGGTCATCTTGTCGGCACGGACTCTCGCCAAGGCAGAGGCTGCAGCATCCCTGCTCGCCCGAGAAGGGTTGAAGGTCACTCCACTCAAACTCGATGTGACCTCTGACGAGGAGGTCTCGGCAGCGACTCAGTGGATTACGTCTCAGTATGGTCGCCTCGATGTGCTGATCAACAATGCCGGAGTCCTGCTGGATCCGGATCGCCATCCACCTGATGCCGAGGGAGCATCGGTGTTTAATGCAAAGCTCGACACCATTCGTGGGTCGTTTGAAGTCAACACACTGGGCGCACTCCGGCTTTGCCAGAAGCTTGTGCCCCTCATGCGAAAACACAACTACGGCCGGATCGTGAATCTCTCAAGCGGCATGGGGCAGCTCGAAGACATGAATGGCGGATGGCCAGGCTATCGCCTCTCTAAGGTAGCGCTCAATGCGCTAACGCGAATCCTTGCCGACGAGCTTCAGGGCACCAATATTTTAGTGAACACCGTATGCCCCGGCTGGGTGAAGACCGATATGGGCGGACCTGAGGCCGAACTCACGACCGATGAAGCTGCGGGCCCGATTGTTTGGCTAGCTAAGCTTCCGGATGGTGGGCCTTCTGGAAAGTTTTTTAGGGATCGCGAGGAGATTGGGTGGTGAGGGATGGGGTTGCCCAACTTTGACTCAATCATCAACAACAAAGGGGGGCCCACCTGCCGAGATGGCTCTGGAACGGCGAAGCGATTGGCGTCGCTAGCCCACCCAAAGACTCTGAACAAGTGATCGTAACGCCCCCTCACGCCAAGAAAGAGACTAGGCCTCACGGATGCCTAACTCTCATGCAGGCTTTATTAAAGGCTATTTAAAAGGCCGTATGTACTGGCTATAACGTAATTTTGCTGAACTAAAAAAACCACCACATTCATTCATTCTCAC
>Ga0169931_10015533_pt1 | contig 10177 bp, 7 predicted proteins | sample Kivu_15m_20L_FD_129675 | JGI IMG/M metagenome (GOLD analysis project Ga0169931, IMG submission 129675) | Freshwater microbial communities from Lake Kivu, Western Province, Rwanda to study Microbial Dark Matter (Phase II) - Kivu_15m_20L... | ecosystem: Environmental > Aquatic > Freshwater > Lake ... | reverse complement strand
TTGACAGTGGGGCGAGCCTGGCGGTTTTGGCGGATTGGGAGAAGAAAATTCTCGGTTTGAAAGAAAAAGAGCGCGCACGACAGGCGCTGCAGTCTGAGCGGGAACGCCAGCGCCGGAGCAAGGAGCTAGAGCGGCAGAGGCGGGCGAGTCAGCCAACGGCTAAGGCTATGGATCTTTCATCTAAATCGGTTTAGACTGACGCGAAACTGAGTCAAAAAGGGTGTCGATGAAGAATTCTTGGTCAGTTATTCTTGCTTTTTTCACATTACAAGGTTGCGGATCAGGCGACTCAGTGGAGGAGAATCTCGCGTTAAGAGTCGATGAAAGATCAGCCATCAATTTAAAAAATTCGAAGGCTAACAAAAGTGTTTGGGACTCCCAAAAAGACCTCGAAATACTAGTGCGAGAGTCTTGTGCATTGCCTCGTCAAATCACGGAAGCTAGGTTGGCTCAGAGGGCCATGGTCGGCGAGAGATTTGAGGTTCGGGTAGAGGCAAATCCTAGCGGGGTTCCCGGACCTAGTGGCAACCGAGCAAATACATTTGATGAGAAGGTGGGTAGTTACCCTCAAACCGGGTTTCCAATTATTAATTTTAGCAAACTCAGTAGCTCTGGAGAATCAGGCAGTAAGAGGGAATCTCGAGACGAAATGACATCGGAAATAACACTTCAGGCCTTTGACGCAAATTCATTCGCTAAAGAGGGAGTTATTGTCGAGGGCGTGCGCAACCTGAACGCACACATGGACTTGGTTCGATTATTACGCAGAGACTTTAATATGATTGATCAGGGGCACATTAGCTACAATTTAATAAAAGCTATCGATAAGAATGAGAGTTCTGAAGAGAATATTCTTACCCTGACTATAGTTGGTGGAAAATTGAATTGCAAGGAGGTGCGCAATTCAGTTACTGAGTTAAAGCGTTGAGAATAGTGACTGATTCTTGGTTTTTTTTGCAGTGGAAAATTCGTCAATGAATTATTCGAAATAAGCTGAATCTAAAGTTTTGTTTTCTGTCGAAGTTTAGCGAAAAGCTACCACCTATTACTATTCGAAATGTCAGATTTAAGGGGTTTTAGTCAGTTTATAAGACTTTTCAACTTGTTGATAAACAAGTTGCGCTTTCGCATCCTATTAATATCCTGGTTTGGTGTCTTATCGTGGCTTGCGATGAGAACTAGAACGGTCGGAGTACGTGCGATAGTCCTTATTGGAGTAGTTGCCTCGTTGTATTCCTTGTTTCTATTTTTCACTAACAGTCTAGCGCCTGACTCTCCTAAAGCTTCTCATGACCTAATCCTAAAGGCAAGATGGGCAAGCCCCGCTCCTTCAGAGATGATCACGATAGTAGACATTGATGAGCGATCGCTAGCCATTCTTGCTCCGGAGCATGGCCGGTGGCCCTGGGCTCGAAGTGTCTTAGCTGACGGTTTGCAGCGCCTTACTGAGGCGGGTGTTCGAGGAACACTGTTTAATGTTCTTATGTCAGACCCAGACAAATTAAATCCAGATGCAGATAACGTAATGGAAGTGGTTGCTGCACTCACTCCAAATGCTAGCTTTCCTGCGATACGACTGAACCCCGATAATGATGCGATAAGTCAATTATTAGTTGATGAATTGCTTCGACGGACTGGCGACAGTCTTAGCCAAAGTGACCGTACCGTCGCCATAATTCTTCCCATGTTTAATACAATGTTGGATAGAGTTGGAATAGCAAATCAGAAGCCTGATGCTGACGGAATTATTCGAAAGTACCCAGTTATCTGGAACGACAATACGTTAACTATGCCCAGCATTGTTGCGAGAACGCTGCTTGTCTCTGGAGATGCGCTTCCGAGTTCCCAGAGATCGATTAACCTTAACTGGAGGAACAAAGCTGGACGATATAAAAGGGTATCTTTTGCTGACTTACTTATGGCACCGCCAGATGACCCAATTTTAAAAGACTTGAAAGACTCTTATATTATTCTAGGGGTCTCTGCCCCAGGCGTTGGCATGACCAAGCCAACATCGGTACGAGCGATAGAAGATGACAACGAGATATTAGCGACAGCTCTTGATGATATTTTGCACGGGACCCATTTAAGGGTAATGCCGGCGTGGCTAGTTCTTTTTATAGAGCTTGCCACGGTTTGGGCTATCGTCTGGGTCGCTTTAGGTCGGAGCTTTGGAGGATTTTTAAATAAATCAATCACAGCCTTACAGGTTGGCGGTGGGTCTATAACGATGCTCAGCGTTAGCTACACAAACTATCTTATTGATCTATCAAGTTGCATGATTATTGGATTGGCGATTTTCGCTTATGTAAAGGCTATTACTACCCTTGATAACGGATGGTCTAGGGCACGTCCGGGGTTGCGAAACTCGTCAATCAAAAATACCGGAAAGGAACTACTTTTAATCGGCTATAAGGACAGTGAAGTGAACGGACAGTCGGCTGAAAAGCTACAAAGGACGCTAGAGTCAAAACTGGGGCTGGCAAGCGTTATTAAAGTAGACGACCTATTTGGAGGCGACAGTTTTTTACGCTCGGTTTGTGAAGATTACAGTTGTCAGCTTTGTGTTGTAGGCTCGGAGATCTGTTCCACACTAGTTGAGTCTCTTCAAGTTAGTTCATTTTTCCCTTCTTTAGTCATTCAGAGAATTTGCTTACAGATCGATTGGAACCCTGACTCGAACGAGTTTAAGAAGTTTGTAGCGCCGTACTTTCTTCACCAATGTGCAGATCTTATTAGTCGCAGTGAGGCGTAAATTAAAATTCGAAAATTTTTAGCGCACTAAGGTAAGGGTTGCTTTTAATCGATGAGCGTTTACGAGCTGCAATCGCTTTCGCTTGGACTGCCCCGAAGTACTGGCTTTTGGGCAAATAATGACTTCTCTTTAAGTTATCTCATGCCTGGTCTGCCTCTTTTATCGAATCTAAGTCTAATTCTGAGCATGCTTTGCACTTTTGACCGTAATGTGCGCGATTTTCGGCGGTCGAAATTGCTAGGATAAAGTGAGTTGCAATGGCTGTAGTCTAGTAAGAATATCACGGCTACACTTAATACATTTTAGATTTTTTTGGATTTTTGCGAAAGCGATCTTTGTTTATGGATTTTAGCAATAATTTCGATTTGGTTTTATTTTTATGCTAAGGATATATTTATTAATATTTACTATGTTTGCTGCTGGTTGCGATCAGGTTATTGGTCGTCTAAATTTTAGAGAATCAGAACGAGTACAAGAAAGAAAAGTACTCGATTCTAAGGCGTCAGGAAATGAAAGAGAGACTAATGTTAAAGAGAGAAGTTCTGAGTTAGATATCCATCAGTCAAATAGGGATGAGGTGCACTCTAGGGGAGATTCTTTCAAGAATCATTCCACCATTGTTCGGCAGGGTGGTCTCTCCAACCGACCTGAGTCAACTGAGCAGACGGTGAATGCGGAGGCCAATTTCGAATTGGGTAAAGATAAAGTGAAAGATATTGATAAAGATACGGGTGTTTCGAGAAATGAATATAAGTATTCGAAGGATCGGGTGCATCAAGGAAATGTGTCTCTTGATTATTGATTGATAAAGTTGAATTTCAGCAATTATTTTAGGCTTCGGGAGTTTGAATGGCTAGTCTGATCTTCAAGTCTCCGGCGCCGATATCAATCCGAGTTTTGGTATTTAAGTTGTTTTGATATTTTTTACCTACCAATGGAGGTGTGCTGTGAGCTTTATTGAAAACTTCAAAAAGGAATTGAAAGCGGCGTCAGCAAAGGTTTAGGGTGATTCAAGTATTTATTTGCCTCATATTCGAGTTACGACTTTTCCTCCGCAGGGAAGCCATGAAGTTATTTCTGTTATCTTTGCGATCGATGCACACAAAGAAGGAATATTTAGTTCTGCGAATCCAACTGCAGCCTTTGTTGGTGCAGTAAACAAATTGAAGGATCAATGCGATCGATTAGGGGGTACTGCGGTTGTAAGTTCCCAATTCGAATATCGGGTGGCGGTAGGTACCGGCTGGGGCAGCGCAAAGCAAGTCATGGAGATTTTTGCTTACGGCACTGTCATCAAGGATTTAGGGTAGGAACAGTCGAGATTATTCTTATGTACTTTGCTAGTGGTCGGTGTATCAGGTAGTTGTTTTTTGAATCCTGCTTGCTCTTTTACTAGGGCTTCGTGGGATTACCGGCATGCCCCTCAAGGGGGTTTAGTTACGTCGGAACACGTAACCTAGCTTAGTTGCTTAGCAATCCAGCTAGTTTTTCTTTCGAATTCCCCGACTCGAGCAGGCTCTGTGTGCGGCGCGTAACAACGTGATGGCCATGAAGTCTCGCTCCCTCGGCTGGATTGATCGCAGACGTGGTGCCAAGCACCCCTCTGCTGATGACGAGTTGGTGGGGGGGCGTGTACTGACCCATTGCCAATTGTCGACCTGTCTCAAGAAAGCGGTTCGGCTCGCTCCGACTCGGTCTGGGTGAACGTTGTTGCTTTGTCATTTTTATAGGTTTAAGATAGAGACGTTTAGGTATACCAACTCATCATTCCATTCTTAGCGAAGCATTCGAGGTTTTTGCATCGACGTCTTGCGCTAGGTCATGCCCTACGAGGCGAAAGGTCCCAAAGTGACTCTTCAAACCAAATGGATCGCATGTCGTCACTGTCTCATCCTATCTGGCCTAATATGTTTACTCTTGACCGGATACCAATCTCCCTCGTTTGCTCAGTTCGGCAATTTGCTGCAACAGATGCAGAAAGCGTTGCCCCAACCGCCAGCACAAGGGCAAAGTTCGACGGGCGTATCTCCCCCTCAAGGGCAGGCTGCCGGCAATCGACGCGGGGGGGGGCTCATTCCTAGCGAGCAATGGTGTCAAGCGCAAACAGGAGCTCTCGGCCGTATGAAGGTGGATACCGCTGTTATCTCCTCTGAGTTTAAGGTCAAAGATTTGGATTCTCTGCAGGATGATTTCAGGAGGATGTTTCGCAAAGCCCCGATAAATAAAACGTTTCCTGGAGCCGGATTTTTTCGTGCGTCCTTCGAGACTGTGCGAGTCCGGGCGATTTATGACACATTCCTCGCCTTCCCTGAACCAAGCACGTTGGCTGCGCTGATTCAGCTCTCGCGCGGCAGTGATCCTCAGGAGCGCGCAGATGCTGCTATGGCTTTGGTTTTCATCCACAAGCAATCGCAGGAGTTATCTATAGCCCCGGATCGCTGGTCACAGTTGTTCCAGTCGCTAAAAGGAGTGGAACATTACACCATGCTTGTTTTCAGAGCACGTCTTAATGCTTATGGTGAGTATGGCCCTAAGGACCTGCGCCAGGCGCTGGGCGATCTTGTTTCTGCCGGCCAGTTGCCCTCTCAGTATCGTGACTCTGATTTGCGTAAAGAGTTTGATAGCCAGAATTACCAAACAATCTCCACTGCGACTGCTCTCGATATATTCCGCAATGAGCCCAACGCTCCGTACAGGCAACAGTGGCAAGGACCTATGCAGACCGGTATGCAGATTGAACAGGCGCAGCAAGCCTTTGCTCAGGCTTTGCCCAACAGCCGCATCGGCCGCATGTACGCGGAGGCCAGTAAACTGAACCGGGAAGCCATAGGCTTTGGTGACGAGATAATCCGACGCAGCCAGGGCGGGAATCAGCTCTTGGGGCAACTTGAGGGTCTTAAGGCCCTTAGGTCTACTGCATCTGGCGACAAGCCGGTTTTCGAGGACGTCAGCGTCGATGTGCAAGCTGAGCAATTAAAGATGTTCGCTAAGTTGGGGAACCTTGACGATGAGCAAAAGCAGTTACTTGTAAAGGCTCAGGAGAAGCGACTGCTAGCGCAGGGAACGATAGTTCAGACCTATGGTGAACTGTTTCAGGTGTTGACCAGCGGCATGGGCGATTTCGTTAGGATGGCAGCCCCGCTGCCAGCGCTTACACAAGCTAATAACACGTTGATCCAGAGTTGCATCATCTCAGCCAAGTGGGAGCAGGCCATGCGAGCTCGTGATGTACCTAAACCCGACATCAAGAAGACCGAGGCCGAGGTCAACGACCTACAGACCCGATTTAAAGATTGATGCGGCGTGCCTATTTCATTATCATCGATTCTGCGTCGTCGGATCCTTAGCTGGTTCGGCGCTCTTGGCTTGGTTTCGCCCATGACTCTGGTTGCCCAGCCAGTCGAGCCCAAGCTGAGGCCTAGGTCTCCACCTGTGTGGACGGGTTTTGGTCTTAACGGGGGGCATGGCCAGTCTCGGTACAACTTGACTCGAGCGTTTATTAGGAATACCGCACGCGTGGAACTGTCCGATTCGAGAGCATTTAGAGCGATCAACCGGGATGTGCTTATGCCTCGTTTGAAAACCCTGCCACAATTGGTTCAGTTCAAACCGGAGGTGAAGTTCGGGGAGGACTTGCTCCTAGGCTTTGCCCACGACTACGAAACAACAGTGGGAGCGCGCATCGAGCGCGATGGCCAAAATGCCAATACTCTGATTGTCTTCATGTCGGGCGTCGGACTCATACTGGGCTTCGACCAGGGCAGCGGTTGGCGTATTGTTTCGTCGTTTCCTTTCATGCTACGCATGGAAAGACCGGGTGGCGACCTTCGCAACATTCAGGATCGTGCCGTCGCGGTTATGGATCAGGCATACCTAAGTTATGGCAACGCTTTTGCCGAGTTTCTAAGGCGGTTTAACAAGTGGGATCAGGGTTTTAGTACCAATATTTTTGCTCGCTTAACAAAGGCCTCGATCCACAAGGATGCCGCTGAGCAACTTCAGCGACTCCGAATCAACCAGATCTATAACGAAGAGTTTCTTGGTTTCTCGGCCAGCACGGCTATCTGTGACAACCTGAACATACCCCTGTTGCCCTATCAGGAAAATGACGCTCTGGCGAAGCGCTATTCGGTAAAGTTTAGCGATGACTTAACTGCCCAAGCTGAGATCTCTGTCCCTGATGCTGACTTCCGCTTTGAAGTGGTTCTTCGGCATATTGAAAAGAGGCTAACTGCAAGCTCCCAGAGGGGTGTCACTATCGTTCGGCGCAATGTAGTGCTCAGACTTATTGTTTATGATGAGGGTGCAATATCACCGCTGCCTGATAAGCGTCTCCTCAATGTCCTGGCTGAAAGTGCCGGAGAGGATAGGTTGCCTCTTGATCCTCAGGAGGACGACACGCCAGAGCGTGATTTAGTCATGTTTGACCGCTTGATTTCCCGAACCCTTAGCAATCTGCTCCGGGGGCTCGCTTTGCGGGATGAGCAAATTCTCGCATCCGTCGAAGTAAAGCTTAGCTTCGTCGCTCCCGCTTTGCCTAGGCTGTTAGAACTGTGCTCGAAAACTCGTTCATGAAAGGCCAATGTTATGACAGGCAGCTCTTACTCACGTAAATCCTTTTGGGCGTCCCTGGCCCTGTGCCTAACACTCGGAGCAGTTCCAGCGTTAGCCCAGCAGAAGTTCGTTCGGGGACAAGGCAGTGGCGTAGACCGCGCCTCCGCCATGACGGCAGCTCGCATAGCAGCCTGGAAAAGCTATCTTGGTTCCGTACAAGGGGCCAAGCTAGATAACATGGTCGCGAACGAGGCCCTTTTCCTAGAAGTTCTTGACTCGATCTTAGTGGATGTTTCGGTATTAGATGAACGGTGCGCGCCGGCAGCCGGGGGTACCTCTAGTTGTACGGTCAGCGTTAAAGCCACCGTGAACGAATCTATTGTCGACAGCCGCCTGCGGCAGCAGAACATAGCCTCGCCAGCTGGCAAGGGTGCGTCTCAGGAAGATATTGCGTTCCTCGTTATGGCACGCGTTGCCGACTCACAGACCTCCTTCGACACGCGAGTAACGCGTCGTGCCGAGTCAACAGTAGGTACTTCTGGGACTTCGGCGAGCGCTGACGCCTCGGGGGCTAATCGGTCGGGGTCAGCTGAGGTCTCGGCGGAGACGGCTTCTGTGACGCAGAGTGCTAAAACGGTGACCGGCGGTTCGCAGGAAAATAAGCGAGACCGAATAAAGTATGCTGCGTGGCCAAATATTGATGACTTACAAAATAGGGTGGGCGAGGCCTTAAACAACAATAAGATCGGAACGGTCGCTTGGGAAGATTTGGTTTCCAATTGTGGCGTGACTGACAATGAACCGTTTTCTAAGCTCTACGCTGAGTCAGAGACTGGGCAATTGCCAGCGACAATTCGTAACGATACCTTCAAGAAACTCAAGGACTGCCAGTTGAATAAGATTATCTTGGCCTCGATCGAAGTGGATGGTTATCGCCAAGACCCCAACACGGGCTTGTGGTTAGCGACAGGAAACATGAATATCACGTTGTTTGACTTGACTGGCCGTTTTGCTCGGAGCGTTGGATCGGCCAATCGGACTTTTAGCGGCCGAGCCGAAAAGCTCACCGATGCTGGGCGCGTGGCTCTGGCTAATGCCGCCCGTGCTGCATCTGAGGTGGTCATTAACCAGCTCAGCCTGAGATAGTCGTGCGATTTTTAGCCCTTGCCCTGCTGACTTGGAGTGCGCTCGCGCTTATAAACCCGTTAGCTCAGGCGCAGGTGATAATGCGTGAGGTGGTGGCTACGGGCAATGGCGGGGATATGGCAAAAGCAACCGTCGATGCGCTCGAAAATGCCATCGCCCAAGTCGGTGGTATGCGACTGTCCACCAGTGCTAGCCTCCTAATGAGTGAGGTTACTAGCGGGAGTACCACCTCTTTCGACGAGCAATTCAGGCAAAACATTGAGAAAGTGACTAGAGGTGTGGTCAAGTCCTACACAGTACTTGAATCAGGCATCAGCACGGGCTCCGGTCGATCACAAGTCAAGATTCGGGCGATAATTCCGACATACAGGCAGTCTGAGCAACTTAAGCGACTCCGTTTAGCCGTGGTGCCACTCCGGGTGACCGGAGATGCTGCCTCACGGGCAGGCGGGGCAGACTTTGCTGAGTTGGTTTCGTCTTCCCTGGAAGCGTTTTTAACGCAGACGCGCAAGTTCGCTATGATCGATCGCAGGAGCGCGGATACAAGCTATAAAGAACTGCAAAGAGTCAATAGTCGCAATGCGCCGATTGAGGAAACCGTGAAGGTTGGTATGCGTGTTGGTGCAGATTACATCGTGATAGCGAGCCTTAGAAACTTCGATGTTCGGGAAAGTCAGCAGCAGCGAGCGACCGGTAGGGTAGTCACTCGTACTAACGCTCCGGTGGGAATCGACGTCCGGGTTATCGATATTGCTACTGGGCAAATCAAGTTTGCGCAAACTTACAATAACCCGGGGCGACTGCCGGCCGGCCTCTCTCTTGCCCAGTATGCGGGCGATATCGGTCATGACATTGGCCATGTGATTAGCACAGCAATCTATCCAATCGCTGTCGTCGCGGTTACCGGTGCCGAGATAACCCTTAACCAGGGCGGCGATACAGTGCAAGTGGGTCGAGTGTATCGGGTTGTCAGTCTCGGGCAAAACCTCCTTGATCCACACACTCGGGAATCGTTGGGTCAGGAAGAGTTAGAAGTGGGCCGTATAGAGGTCATCTCTGTAACCGACCGTACGGCCAATGCCAAACTCCTTTCTGGCCGACTGCCAACTCCGATCAAGCCAGGTAGCTTGTTGGCTCGTGTTATCCCAGACGATCTTTCTAAACTGTCGATCACGCAGATGAACTTGCAAGTGCTACCAGGCATGGAAGGGCTAGCAGTCGGGGGCAAATCGAAGAAAGACGATGAAGACTGGTAACCTAACTTTTTGAGGGAAAAACTTATGAAGATGAACCTGTTAAGGCAAAACCAGAAACTGACCCTGGCGTTAGCAGTGGCGATAGTTTTTTTGTCTCCCGTGTCGGCGGAAACGGGTAAGGTCGAGTTGGAGCAACAACCGCTTGCGGAGTTGCCAAATAGCATTTCCGGATCAGAAACTGTTCGTGCCCGGATGGATCGATTCGTTAGAGAGCAAGGTCTGCGCGAGATTAAAGATAACAAGAAGGACGAGACTGGCAGAGATGTGCTTATTGACTTCGCATCTGCGACGATTTCGGCCCCTCCGTCCGACCCTAACTTCGTGAACGCGCGGATTGCCGCTTTCGGCAAGGCTATGCTTAACGCTAAGGCCCAATGCGCTGAATTTCAGAAGACACTAGTTTCTACAGAGGCTGTGAAAGATGTAACTCAGCCACCAGCAGAGCGAGCAAAAGAAGACGCTGAGC
>Ga0169931_10015531_pt1 | contig 10179 bp, 10 predicted proteins | sample Kivu_15m_20L_FD_129675 | JGI IMG/M metagenome (GOLD analysis project Ga0169931, IMG submission 129675) | Freshwater microbial communities from Lake Kivu, Western Province, Rwanda to study Microbial Dark Matter (Phase II) - Kivu_15m_20L... | ecosystem: Environmental > Aquatic > Freshwater > Lake... | reverse complement strand
ATTGGCACATTAGAAAAAGCTCATGATTATGTGAAACTGGTGTTGAAAACCCGATTGGGTGACATACCAGAGACAATTGCCAAAGGGGTGGACACAATATCAGTATTACCAATTTTAGATGAGCTACTAAAGTTGGCAATCAAAGTTGATTGTTTTGAAGATTTTCACCAATCCTTATTAAAATTATCTCCCAAAAACTTTGAGTCAAATGAGTCGGATAAAAGCTAATTATAATAAGCCATGGAAAGAAGCACTAACCCAATATTAGGAGATAGAAATGTTGAATGTAGTTAAAAAAAATTACACATTGAGTTATTTTCGTTTAAAAACTTGTTTAATTGGCAAATCTCTGCCCCTATCTTTGTTTTTAATGAGCAGTTTAATTAGTCCCACTTTAGCGGTAATTAAAAAGGCTGAGATTGTGGATAGTCCTACTATTAAAGATGATAGGGTTACCATTAAAATCAAAGTGTTAGGAGAAGAAAGTAGACCAGTGATGGGTTTAGAGAGAAATAATTTTGAGTTAAAACTGGATGGCAAAAAATTCAAATTTAAACCCAAGGACTGGAAAAGTCCAGAAGAAACAGTACCGCCCCCAGCGTGGATTATTGTTTTACTAGATTTTAGTGGTAGCATGAATCAGACGGATAGCGGTGGTAGTAAGAAAATCACAGGTGCAATTAATGCAATTGGGCAATTTGCTAAAGTTTCTAGTGAGAGGGGAGGGGATACACAAATCTCCATAGTTCCTTTTGGTGAAGCAGGGAAATATTGTCCAGAATACCCTGTAGACAAGGATACATTGGACAAATTTATATCAGCTAGTGATTTTAAACTGCAAAATAGTTTAGAATATTTATCTACTTTGAATCCTTGTGGATCTACCAATTTATATCAACCTTTAAAGAAGGCCTTGCAGTTTTTAGGTAATCCAGAAGATCCACGTTTTACCCTACCAGAAAATTCATCAGATCCCCAACCAAGACTATCAATCATCCTGTTATCTGATGGCTATCACAATGCTATGAATGAATATCGAGATTTTAGTGAGTTAAAATCCCTGTTGAAAGATTATGAAAATATTACTGTACACACTTTAGGATATGGATTAACACCAGAACAATTGGGAGTAAAATATGGACTCAATCGTCCAGCTACCCGTCAAGATGTTAATGCAAATAAGGTTCCTGAAGCAGAATTTGTCGATCAAAAAAGATTGGCAGAAATTGCTAATTTGACCGGTGGAATTGCAGAGTTTTCTGGAGACGAGAAAGCAATAGCAGAGAATTTAAAATTGTTTCTCAACGCTCTACTAGGAGAATACCAAATTAGCTATATTCAACCCAATGCAGAACGAGGAACTTTACATAAAGTCCAGGTACGAGTCAAGGATGAAAACAGTCAAGGTGAATCAAAATTGGTAGAATATATCATGCCTGTATTTGGGCGATCGCTCCCTTTGGCAAATCGTTTATTTATGGTTATATCCATACTGTTCGTTGTAATAGTTGGGGGAATAATTCCCTTTTACTACTGGGGAGAATATCTCAAACGTGAGGTACAAGCGAATTAGTGCTAGTTTGGTTGTTTTTCCTAACTGCCAATATAGTCCTTACAACCAATAGCTGCTTCGGTACTAGCTGTGTAAGGATTAACCGTGCATTTGAGACGATAATTGTTGGTAAAGAACTGACAATTGGGACAGGGGATCTGGTGCATTTTTTGGGCAATTTGTACAGTATCCTTAGTTGCAGTCCACAAATTTACTACCAGGAGGATAATTATACTCCATGCCATTACAAAGCAGATAGGGATTAATAATGGTTGTAGATTGTTAATTATGTGAATCAGAACAGAAAGTAAATTTAACATGGTAAAAAGTCAAGTAAGGTAGGTTTTAAGAATGAATCAGTTAGCGATACCCTGTCTACTATTTCGCAGTGGAACATCCCGTGGACCATTTTTTTTGTCTGGAGATCTACCTGATGACCATACCACCCGGGACAAAATAATTTTGGCAACTATGGGTTCACCAGATGAAAGACAAATAGATGGTATAGGGGGTGCAACAACATTAACTAGTAAGGTTGTGATTTTCTCTCCATCTCATCACGATTGGGCAGATATAGATTTTCTTTTTGGACAGGTTAGCATTAATCAGAATTTGATTGACTGGAGCCCATCCTGTGGTAACATGACCGCCGCAGTTGCTCATGCTGCTATTAAAAGAGGTTTGGTCTCAGCGTTAGATCCCATAACCAAGGTGAAAATTCGCAACTTAAACACCAATTCATTAGTTGAAACTGTAGTACAAACTCCCCAATCTGAAATTATGTATGATGGTAACACGTCTATTGACGGAGTACCAGGAGCAGCAGCACCAGTTGTAATGAATTTTATGGAGGTTGTGGGATCCAAAACTGGTCAGTTGTTACCAACAAGTCATTGTCGAGAAGAAATCCAGGGAATTGAGGTTACCTGTATGGATGCGGCCATACCTATGGTGATTGCAAGAGCTCAGGATCTCGGTAAGACTGGGTATGAAACCAAGGCAGAATTAGACGCTGATAAGGATTTTTTGACCAAACTAGAAACCATACGTCGTATTGCTGGCGAAAGAATGGGTTTGGGTGATGTAACTAATCGCGTAATTCCTAAACTCGCTATTATTGCTCCCCCGCGTCATGGAGGAACCATTACCTCCCGCTATTTTGTACCTGATGTTTGTCACACCGCCCATGCGGTGACTGGTGCAATTTGTATTGGTTGCTGTAGTCTCCTGAAAGATTCTGTTGCTGATGGTATTGCCAATTCAACAAATTCTGTCAACGAAATTGTGATTGTTGAGCATCCCTCCGGACAAATTCAGATTTCTTTGATTACAAGTGGTAATGGTTCTCTAATGAAGGTAGAAAGTGCGGGTATTATCCGAACTGTAAGACTGCTTTTTGAGGGAAATGTTTATGTATCAACTCGCCGAATTTAGAATGATTCAGAGGTTAAATCATGTCCAATGAAAATGATCCTAAGCAACTCAAGCGCGAGCTAGATTGGCTAAGCGCTGCTATTATGGGACTAGCTTCAGTAGTTGGTGCAGGGATTTTTGTGAGTATTGGTGTTGTAGCAGAAATTTCTGGTTCTACAGCGATCGCTGCTTTAGTAGTAGCAGGAATATTAGGAGCTTGTAATAGTGTTAATCTAGCTCAACTGGCTGTTAGCCATCCGGTTAGTGGTGGTATTTATGAATATGGTTATAAATACTTAACTCCTTGGTTAGGTTTTACAGGAGGTTGGATCTATCTTCTAAGTAAAACTGCTGTAGCCGCCACAGCGGCTTTGGGATTTTCTGGTTATCTTTTAAACAATATTGGTCTTGCTGATGCAGGTATTTTAATCCCCGTAGCGGAAATAGCTGTAGTTATTATTACGTTGATTGTGTTTGGTGGTATGCGTAGTTCCCAGATATCAACGATTGTAGTGGTCTTAATCACTATGGCTTCTTTACTGGGTTTAATTACTGCAGGTCTATTCTTCTGCTTTTCCCATGGTTGGGGAAAATTAACATTTTCGGGAATAAACTCTTATCAGGGAGCAACTAGTTTCTTGCAATCGGTAGCTCTGATGTTTGTTTCTTATAATGGTGCTGCTCGGATTTCTATGGTCAGCGAAGAAATTGTTGACCCTAAAAAAAGTATACCAAGGGCAATTATTTTCACCGTGGTGACAACAATGGTTCTGTACATTGGTGTTTCACTGGTTAGTTTAGGTTCCATTGGGGCAGAATCATTTGCTGCTGCGACAAGAACAAACGCTGCTCCATTAAAGGCTGTAGCTGATAGTTTTGGTATTCCTCTAGTCTCTAACCTATTGGCTTTGGGTGCAATTACTTCCATGTTAAGTATATTGCTAACAACTGTTTTAGGTGTTTCTCGATTACTTTTAGCCATGGGAAGAAGGGGAGATATGCCTAAATTGTTTGCCAAACTGAACACTGCAGGAACAACACCGGAATTTGCCGTTATCTTTGTGGGTATTGCAATTGCGCTTTTAGTATTAATTGGTGATGTAAGGGTAACATGGTCTTTTGGCACTTTTGGCGCACTATACCGGAGTTTTATTACCAGCTTGTCAGCATTACAAATTGGGGATCAAGAAAGATTATATCCAAAGTGGATATCTTGGTTTTCTTTGTGCAGTTCAGTAGTGTTAGCCTTTTGTATTGAATGGTATTATTGGACAATTGGCTTAGGATTAGTCATTGTGGGATTGATCTGGCGTTTTATCTTCCGTCAGCTTTATACCTCGGAGAATACTCAGTTAATAACCAAGGACTAATATCACATAACACTACATAGTTTGTAGGTAGTTCAAATTCCTCCATGACCCAGTGCTAGACCGGTAACTAGCATTCCCAAGACTAGAAACGGTTGAGCACTGGCCTGGTATTTGACATCATTAGCGATAGGATCTCTTAGAAAATACATATCCTGGAAAGTAATTTGGGGAATGATTAATAATCCCAAAATTGCCGCATATAGATTTTCATGAATGCTGACTAGATAACCTGCTACTAAACCTTGGAATAAATCTATCATTACCACACAAATTAGGGCCGCAGTTTGAATGCCAAACATCACCGGTAATGAATTTAAACCTAACTGGCGATCGCCTTCCACACTTTTAAAGTCATTAACAATAGCAATCCCCAAACCAGCCAAACTGTAAAATAGGGTAAGAACCACAATTTTCCAATTTAATTCGCCAAATAAAGCATGGCCCGCCCACCAAGGTAAGGCAATATAACTAGCACCCAAAGCATAGTTACCCAACCAACCATTTTGTTTTAACTTCAATGGAGGAGCTGAATAAATATAGGCAACCAAAGAGCCAAAAACTGACAGCATCAAAACATTAGGAAATGTGTGACCCGCCCATATATCTAAAATATAAGCAACTCCATAGCCCAATAATAATAAAATTACAAACTGACTAACTACTTGTTTTTCAGAAATTGCTCCGGAAGGAATAGGGCGGTAAGGTTCATTGATAGCATCTATTTCTCGGTCATAATAATCATTAATGGTTTGGGTGTAACCAGTTAGTAAGGGACCTGAAAGTAACATGCAAAGTGCTGCTTTCAAAACATTTTCTAAGCTCCAGCTGTAGTTACCAGAAGACGCTGCACCACAGACCACACCCCAAATTAAGGGAATCCAGGTAATAGGTTTCATCAACTGTAACCGAATTTTCCATATCGATGTTTCTCCAGATGCTGCACCTTTCATTCCCAAAAGTTGACGGGTTTTAGATGTGCGTTCTGCTGAATTTTCTGTATCTATGGATTCCACTGCTGGAGACTGAGAATTATGATTTACAGGGGCGGGTTCAGACATAAGACCTACTTAATCTTTTTAAAAAGAAATAATCAAATAACTATTTTGAAACTTAGCTCCGGTAATGGGTTTACCACTAAGTGCTGGGGGTAAAAAGATATTGCGGCGATGGTCTCCTGCTTCTATGGTCACCTCCGGACCAGATTGAGTCAGTTTCACCTGTTTTTTGTCAAATCCTGGTAAAAACAGTCGTACCTGTTTATTATGTACGTCTATTTCTATAGGTTTGGGAGCTTTAGCTGCTTGTTCAACAAAATTTGGTAAAGCATCAATCATTGGTTGCCAGTTTTCCGAGGATACATCAGGAACTGTACTAATGGGTAAGGGAGCAAACTCTGTGGATAAGTTACTGCTTGTATCGGCAGATAAGAGAATTATTCCCCCAACAGTTAAACCAACTTGTTGGGCAGTCCCCCAAAGATAACGGGCATTGGCTACATCAATAGAGTCTGCTGTTGTCACTAAAAAGCCACAGACACGAGCAGGATCACCTAAAGCTGCTTTCCCCTGATCCAAAAAATTGTTGATTTGATTAGCTGGCTGGGCAAAGTTTTCAGCAGTCCAATTCACATTAAATAGGCTAGTAATTACAGGTTGAATCAGGGGTGACTCGGAAATTGCCTTACCTAAATCAGAGTTGGCTAACAATTGACGAAAACGTCGAATATACCAGCTAAGAGATTCAGGCATTCCCAGCATCCTCAAGGTAAAAATATCGCCAGTACCATCATAGATAATCACGTCGTATTTGCCACTGGCATCATATTCGCGAATAGCATTGAGCCCTAGAGCATTGTCCATACCTGGCAATACTACCAACTCCTGTCCGTACACATCTTGAATAATGGGCGTACGTAGATATTGTGCCTCTAGCTTTTTTACCTCTTCCCAATTTCGCTCTAGCATAACAGATACCTGAAACTGCACCGCTTCTAAATTAGGAGCAATTTGTTTAGGATCCGCAGATAGACTAGTTCCTAATAAAATTGGTAAGGTAGGATCCGCTAATCCTGCTAGAAGTACCCGTTTTCCCTGGTTCGACAAAAACCGGGCCGCAGCGATCGCTATCTTGCTGCGACCAATACCGTTTTTACCTAAAAATGTTAGTATCAATGCCATCGCGTAATTTCCAAATACTGTCAACTTCAATTTAACACTAACTAGGAGATTTTAGCTTATGCTTTGAAGTATATTTAGGAGACTGGTTTGAGTTCATCCTCAAAAAACCAAGTGCTGCTCTTATCCTCAAATGTAACTACAAAACCTACACCACCACCATCGGTTATTTTATAATCCTTGATGACACCAACCTTGCCTAATTTTTCAGCTATAGCAGAGGATACGCGATCGCGCAAACGAAACACTTTCACTTCCTGTCCAACTTTCATGGGTGACACTCCAATAATCCAAATTTCATTTTACCTGAATCTAGTACCGCATTTTTGTGAAAATTTTTCAGGAGCGGTTGCTAGGTGTCACCATTCCCAACTCCCTTGTATTGTTGCAGTCATGTTTTTTTCACTCATTTCAAAGACAATTTTAGTATTTTTGTGCTGATACATCGCCTCCATGGATGCTTTCCACTGATCATGATCTAAGTCAGTGTAGAGTTCTCCACTCTCAGCTTTAGCGCTGATAGTAAACTGATGGTTTTTTTTGTGGCGGGGGTCAGTAATGTCCTCATTATTGTTGAATAATTCCTTGGCTGTCATAGATTTAACCCTTTTTTTGGTATTAATAAGACCATAATATATCAAATACTTAATTCTTGAACTAAAATATGAACTACCTACCAATGATCCAGAAAATGCTGGTTGGTTAATATTTCAACAATCTATGTAAGATTTGCTGCAAGACCACAACAGTCCAATCAATATCCGCTGCTGTGGTTTCCTTCCCTATGGTTAATCTAATTCCCCCTAAAGCTAATCTCTCACCGTAACCCATAGCCACTAACACTGGACTGGGAGTTAATTTGCCGCTATTACAAGCTGCACCCGCACTAATGCCAATACCAGCTAAATTTAACTGACGTACTAGAGTTTTACCACTGATTTTTTCTCCGTCTGCATACTCCATACAAAAACTAACATGGTGTGGCAATCTTTCCACCATGTCCCCCGTGGGAATTAAACCCGGAGTATCTGCTAACTTACTAAACAGGCGATCGCGCAACTGAATTAATCGTGGTCTTTCCATTTCCAGTTCTTGAGCTGCCAATTTTGCAGCTACCCCAAAACCTGCTATAGCTGGTAGTGCTTGTGTACCAGAGCGGAGATTATTCTCTTGACCTCCTCCACCTAGTAGGGGTATTAACTCCACCCCTGGACGAACATATAAAGCACCTGCACCCAAGGGACCATAAATTTTATGACTAGATAAGCTTAATAGATCTACTGGTAGACTATTGACATCTAATGGTAATCTTCCGCCAACTTGTACTGCATCAGTATGAAATAAAACATTGTTTGACTTAGTTATTTTAGCCAGGTCTAGTATAGGTTGCACCGTACCCACTTCACTTTGTCCATAAATGATAGATACTAGAACAGTGTTATCCCTAAAAGCTAACTTTAGATCTTCCGGATTGACCCTAGCTTTTCTATCCACTTGTAAACGGGTAATCTGCCAACCCCAACTTTCCAGCATGCTTATGGGTGCGGAAATTGCCGAGTGTTCTACACTGGAAATAATGATATGTTGAGGTTGGTGATAATATTGTGCCACGCCCATAATTGCTAAATTGTCTGATTCAGTTCCCCCCGAAGTAAAAATGATAGATTCTGGAACAGCATTGATTAACCCTGCTACTTGTATTCTGGCAGTTTCCAAAATTAATGCTGCACGATTACCCCATTGGTGCAAGCTGGAGGGGTTACCCCATTGTTCTTTTAGCACTGATTCCATTATGGCAATGGCTTCTGGGCGGGTTGGAGTAGTTGCACTGTAATCTAAATAAATTTGCATAGCATTAGCATTAATAGTGGGGGGAAAAGTGGCCAGAAGTGCTGCGTTGTCTTATAATAACATATTGTATAACAGTGTTACTTGTTTTTAAAAATGGCTTTAGGAATGTTTTTTAAAAATTTTATCAGCTGACTATGTGCATACCATCTAAGTTGAAAAATTCGTTTTATATCCTCTTATTTTTTTGCACCATCAGTGGTTGTCAAAAAATACCATCCTCCCGTCAGCTTTTACCACCCCTACCCCAGGATCCATTGATTCAAGTTTACTTCAATCATGCCCAATCTTCAGAATATCAAGAAAGCTACCGTTTGCAAACCCGTTTAGGGGATGATTTAGAAAAACAAATCATCCATAGCATTTTACAAGCACAATCCACCATAGATGTAGCTGTGCAGGAATTAAGATTACCAAAAATTGCCCAAGCATTAATAGAAAAACAACGAGCTGGTGTGGAAATTAGGTTAATCTTAGAAAACCAGTATTCTCTTCCTTGGCAAGATCTAAACTCTAGGATGGTGCAAAACTTACCTTGGAGACAGAAGAACAAACAGCAAACCTTGAGATCCCTTATAGATATTAATAAGGACGGGAAAATTACCTCTGAGGAAATTAAACAACGAGATGCCATAGCCATGATTCAAAATAGCCAAATTCCTTGGATAGATGATACTGCTGATGGTTCTAAAGGTAGTGGTTTAATGCACCATAAGTTTATGGTTATAGATAGTAAATTGGTAATTATTAGTTCTGCCAATTTCACCCCTAGTGATACTTTTGGAGATGTGAATAATCTCCAGAGTTTAGGGAATGCTAATAACTTAGTGAAAATTGATAGTGCAGAATTAGCCAATTTATTCACCCAAGAATTTAACATTATGTGGGGCGATGGACCAGGAGGTAAATTAGATAGTAAATTCGGACTACAAAAACCTCAACGTCCGTGGCAAAAGATTACCGCAGGTAATAGCCAAATAACCGTAAAGTTTTCCCCTCTTTCCCGTACCCAAATCTGGAGTAAGTCTACTAATGGATTAATTGGTAAAACTCTCAATATGGCAGTGGAAAATATAGATATGGCATTATTTGTTTTTTCTGACCAAAAAATTGCCAACATCTTGGAAAATCGCCATAATCAAAATGTTAAGATCCGAGCTTTAATAGATGCTCAATTTGCTCACCGCTACTACAGTGAAGCTTTAGATATGATGGGTATATCTATTAGTGATAACTGTAAATACGAAAAGGATAATCGCCCCTGGCAAAATCCTATTACCACAGTAGGAGTACCCAGTTTATTACCAGGAGATGTACTACACCACAAGTTTGCGGTTATTGACCACCAAATTGTAATTACTGGTTCTCATAACTGGTCAGAAGCTGCAAATCATAATAATGATGAAAGTTTAATTATTGTGGAAAATCCCACGCTAGCAGCACATTTTCAAAGGGAATTCCATCGTCTTTACCAAACTATTAAGCTAGAATTACCTTCCACAATCAAAGCTAAAATAGACGAGGAAATACAAGAATGTTTGCCAGTAGAAACACAAAGTGAAAATCTTTAACAAAAAAAATCTCTATCTTGTTGATCAAGATAGAGATGGAGTTTATTGAATAGATTATTGAATTATGAACATCTTACAGAGCATTACCACGTGGCAATACTTCCTCTGGGAAGACAAACTGTTCATGAGGTTGGTCTTGAGGCGCCATCCAAGCTCGGATACCCTCGTTTAATAAAATGTTCTTGGTATAGAATGTTTCAAACTCTGGGTCTTCTGCTGCCCGTAATTCTTGGGATACGAAGTCATAAGCT
>Ga0169931_10015530_pt1 | contig 10180 bp, 6 predicted proteins | sample Kivu_15m_20L_FD_129675 | JGI IMG/M metagenome (GOLD analysis project Ga0169931, IMG submission 129675) | Freshwater microbial communities from Lake Kivu, Western Province, Rwanda to study Microbial Dark Matter (Phase II) - Kivu_15m_20L... | ecosystem: Environmental > Aquatic > Freshwater > Lake ... | reverse complement strand
TTTGCGCGCCGGGAATTTGGAACGTCGTGCCGGGATCGTAAATCGCGATGCCCCGGCCCCGTGAATCGGCCAGCTTGCGAAAATCGCCGTCGCGCATCTCGACTGCGGGCACGCTCAACACCAACGGCTGTGGAGTCGCTTCGCGAAAGCCCTCGTAATTCATCAGGAAAAACGTCTTGCCCTTGCCGTTGTAGAGCTTCGGCAACATTACTGGCCCGTCCAATTGCACGCCGTACTGATCCTGAAAATGTCCGTCCTTCGGAGCCCCCCGCGCATTGTTCTGAAATGAATTCGCGTCCCACGCATTGCGCCGCGCGAACTCGTAGATCGCGCCGTGAAAACGGTTCGAGCCGCTCTTCAAAACTACGTTCACAACGCCACCGGATGTCTTGCCAAATTGCGCGTCGTAGGAGTTTGTCTGAATCTTAAACTCCTGTACCGAATCCACCGGCGGCACATACGCGATATTATTCCCGCCCGCCTGCGCGTTGTTCGGTACGCCGTCCATCAGAAACTCGCTCGATCGATTCTCGCCGCCGTTGATGCCCCAGTCCGCGATCGCACCGTTGTCGAACGGCCGCATGTACGCGAGCGATCCGTTGTAGTTCACGCCCGCCACCAGCATTGACAACATGAACGGATTTCGCCCATTCAACGGCATTTCCTTGATCGTTTGTTCGTCGATCACGCCGCCGCGATCGGCCGTGTTTGCTTCCAGCAGCGGCGCTTCATCGGTTACGGTCACAGTCTCGGAAACAGTGCCAAGTTGTAGCGCCACGTCGAGCGTCGCCGACTGATTGACTTCCAATCGAATGCCACGTCGGACGAAAGCCTTGAAGCCTTCGTGCTCGGCGCGCAACTCGTAATTGCCGGGCTTCATCAGCGCGAACGTATAGTCGCCGCGCTCTGTGGACTTAGCGCGAAATCGTTCCGCCGTGTCGGCGTTGATCAGCGTCAGTGTGCCTGCCGCAACGGGTGCGCCCGTGGGATCCGCCAATCGCCCTGTAAGCGTCGCGCGAAACTCCTGCGCGAGTCCGAGGACGGAGACCGCAACAACCCCTAAAAAGAAACGCATAACTTTGTAGATTGTTTCACACTCGGAACGCCCGTATCGCCCACACCACGACACTCGCGTTCACCACCATGAACGCAAGAAACCACCTCACTATCCATCGCATTCGATACGGCTTATCAACAAAGCAATCCGCAGCCCACGCCAACGTGAATACATAGTTCAGATAGATGCCTCCTCCCCAATCGACGCCGAAAAGTTCCCGCGTCTGCCGCGCTGTCTCGCGCACCGCCACCGCGTGGCTCCACTCGTAGAAATAGGTGAACGCAAAAACGACATGCAGCACATACACCGCGAACCCCGCTGTCCACAGCCGTCGAGACTGCTTCCACAACGCCACCGCGTACAGCGCCACGACGCCTCGCGCCAGCCAGATTGCGATTGCTTTTCCGGTCTCCGATTCCAAGCTGCTAGACTACATCATCGTTAAACCGTTTCCAGTTCTTGCCATCGCCGCCGCCGCCATGGTCGGCACGCTGCCCGGCCGCACGCAAGGCCTCGGACTCATCACCGAGCCGCTCCTCGCCGATCTCCAAATCGATCGCGTCGACTACGCCGCCATCAATTTCTGGGCCACGCTCATCGGAGCGCTCTTTTGCCTTCCGTGCGGACGGCTCGCCGATCGTTTTGGCTCGCGCGCCGCACAGACCGCGGTGATCGCTCTGCTTGGAATCACGGTCATCGCGATGAGCCGCGTCGACGCGCCGATTGCGCTCGCGATATGCATCACCCTCACGCGCGGCTTCGGCCAGAGCGCGCTGTCGGTCGTCAGTCTTGCTCTTGTCGGCAAGCAGTTCCGCGCGAACATCAACAAGGCGATGGCGATCTATTCGCTGTTCGTCGGGATTGGTTTCATCGCCGCGTTTCCATCGGTTGGCCACGTCGTGTTGAGCTACGGTTGGCGCGTGGCGTGGTTTGCAATCGCCGTCGCACTTCTTGTTGTGTTAACGCCGTTATCGTGGCTGCTGGTGAAAGACACATCTGTCGTCGATGAAGCGGAAGCCACACGGTCATCCGACACCCCCTTCGCCGCCGCGATCCGCACCTCCGCCTTCTGGATCTTCGCGCTCGCCAGTTCGCTTTTCGGCCTCGTCTATTCGGGAATCGCACTCTTCAACGAATCGATCCTCGCGCAGCGCGGTTTCGACGCGAGCGTCTATCACACCGTACTGGTCGTCAGCACAATGCTCGGACTTGCGGCCAACTTCGGCGCTGGCTGGCTCGCGGTCAAGTGGCCGATCCAACGCATCACCGGAATTGGCATGGCTGTTCTCGCGCTTGCCGTCGCGGCGCTGCCGCATGTCGAATCATACACGCACGTCATGCTCTACGCTGCCGCCATGGGCATCGCGGGCGGCGTCGTAACCGTTGTCTTCTTCTCCGTTTGGGGGCAATGGTTCGGACGCACGGACCTCGGCCGCATTCAAGGCGCCGCGCAAACGATGACCGTCCTTGCATCGGCGATCGGTCCTGTGTTGCTCGCCAAGACCTTCGCGCAGACCGGTTCGTATGCCCCTGCATTTCTAATCCTCGCCGCTTGTATCGCCGCGCTCGGCGTTGCCAGTTGGCGTGTTCAGGCGTGATACTCTGAAGCCCTATGCGGCGCGCCACAATCTATTGGGCTTTCGTCATCGTGCTTCTGTTCTCGTTCCCGCGCAAGGGGTCGAGCCAATCCGGCCAGACGCACAAGCTCGCTCCAGACGTGTACTGGCGTGCCGCCGAACCCGACAAACGCATCATCGCGAATGCCGGTTGGGTTGTGTTCCGCGACTACGTTCTTGTCATCGACGCCAACTACCCATGGGGTGCGCGCGCAATTCTCGACGACATCCGCGCAACCACCAACAAGCCCATTAAGTACGTCTTCGACACGCATTATCACGGCGATCACGCACATGGAAACGGAGTCTTCGTCGATGCCGGCGCAACCATTCTTTGTTCGGCCGATTGCCTCGCCGAATCCTGGCGAAAGAATCCCGCCGCCTGGAAGCGGTCCGCGATTGACCCGGACTACAAGGATCAGAAGCTCGAACATCCGCAGATTGGCTTTCCGGACAAACTCGTTTTCGACGATGGCACGCACCGCGTGGAACTGATCAAGGTTGGCCCTGGGCACACGATGGGCGACGCCGTCGCCTGGCTTCCGAAAGAGCGCATCTTGTTCACCGGCGACCTCTGCGTGAATCAACGGCCTGGAAACAATGTCGCCGATGTCGACGCCGACCCCGAAAATTGGGTGCGCGCGCTCGACAAATTGGCCACATTCGAACCAGCGCAAGTAATCCCCGGTCACGGTGCGATAGGCGGCAAACCGGCGCTCGCCGGCCAGCGCGCCTACCTGGCGGCCATGATTGCCGGAGTCCGTGCTGGCATTGCGCGCGGGGAAACCGCGGACCAACTCGCCAACTCCCTTGATCTGACAGCCTACGGCACATGGGGCGCCGATAAATCGCGCAACACGCCGTCGATCCGCGCCGTCTACGCCAAGCTCAAGAAATAGCTAGTTCTTCTGGTTTTTCAGCCACTCGTCGTAGCTGTGTTTGCGCGCACCCTTGTATTGAATTGTGTCGAAGAACGCCGCGTTGCCGTTCATGCGTGGATCGCCCTCTTCGCGCAGCGTCTTCTCCATCTGGTCCCGCAAGTTTCGCATCGTGATTGCATACGTCGCATCATTAGCCATGTTCTTGATGCAGTCCGGATCTTCCGAAACGTGGTACAACTCCTCGGCCGGGCGTTTGCCGAACGCCATGCGATAGTGCTCGTCGAAACTCGAAATCAGCGCGGTCTTCGTCGGTGAATCGTCGACGTTGCGATACCCGGTTTCGGGATTACCCGCCGGCCATGCGTCCGGCGTGTAGTTGCGAACGTACAGCCACTCCTTCGTGCGAATCGCACGGACCGGATACCCCGCGTCGTTCGGCCGCCCCAGATCGTGGCGCTCCTTGCAAACAATCATCACATTGCGTGTCGCGTCGACCTGCCCGCTCTTGCCCGACTTCAACACATCCACAAAACTTTTGCCCGTCATCGTCGGCGCTTTCGCCACGCCCGCGACTTCGAGCATCGTCGGCGCGAAATCGCGTGTATTGATGAAGTCGTCGATCGACCGCCCCGCGCCGATGTTCTTGCCCCACCGAATCGCCAGCGGAATGTGAAAGCCGTGTTCGTAGATCTGGCCCTTCACGCGCGGGAAGGGCATTCCGTGATCGGAGGTCACCAGGATGAACGTGTTGTCGAGCTCGCCCGCCGCCTCCAACTTCGCGAGCATTTTCCCGAGATGCTGATCGATCCACTCCACCTCTAGCGCGTAGTCGATCATGTCGTTTCGAACCAGTTCGGTGTCCGGTAGATACTTCGGCACCGTGACATCGGCCGCGATTTTGCCCGCTCGCGCGCCGGATCCGTCTTCATACTTGCGGTGCGGTTCCTGAAAGCCCATCCAGAAACAGAACGGCTTGTCTTTCGGCCGCGTGTCCATGAAGTCGTCGAAGTTGCGCGCGTAGTCGAGTGGCGCGATCCCATTCGTTGGCGGCTTCAAGCGATGTTTCACATACGCTGGTCCCGCTGGATTCCGTTTGTAACCCATCGACTGAAAATCGCCCGGTCCCCAGCCTTTGCCCGTGAGGCCGATGAAGTAGCCCGCTTTCTCCAGCACATCCGGATAGACCGCGAAATCGTTCGGAAAGATGCTCATGTGGTTGATGGCCTCTTTCAACTGCCACGAATTGCGGCCCGTCAAAATCGTCGCGCGGCATGGGCTGCACTTCGGATTCGAAGTGAAGCAGTTATGGAACAACGCACCCTCGCGCGCCACGCGATCGAAGTTCGGCGTCTTTACCCACTTCGCGCCGTAGGCGCCGGCGTGGCCGTGTCCCCAATCGTCGGCGATTACGAAGAGAATATTCGGACGCTTGGCCGGTTGAGCCGGCAGCGCGGCCATTCCAAGTGCGTGCAGAAAGTTGCGGCGGGAAAGCATCTCAATATGGTACGCCGTCGAGCGTGCCCATACGCCCACGCAGGTAGTCGAGCTGCGCTTGCGCCAACCGCTCCTCGCTGTCCATCACAAACGGCCCACCGAACAACAGCGGGCCCTCGGCCGGCGCTCCGCCGAACAAAATATACTCACCCGCATCGAGCATCACCGACTCGCCGGCCGACAACACCTCCAGCGCACCGTTGAATCGATAGATCGCCAACTCGAACGCTGCGTCGATCTTCAATTCGACATTCGCCTCCGCGATCACATGCGCCAACAACGCCGGCTGCGCTAACACCACCGGACCAGTCGAGCCCTCCAGCGTCCCCGCCACCAACCGCAGCCGCGCGCCGCCGAGATCAACTACCAGAATCTCCTCCGCCTGCACCGCCCGGTAGCGAGGCTCGACGAGCTTGCGCGCGCGAGGCAAGCTCGTCCACATCTGCACGCCATGGAGCACCACACCGGGTTCGGGCTTCTCGGCATGAATGATACCGCGTCCCGCCGTGATCCACTGCGCGCCGCCCGCTCCGACGCGGCTCTCGTTGCCGAGCGAATCGCGATGCACCTGCTCGCCCTCGAAGAGGTACGTGATCACCTCGATTCCCGCATGCGGATGCGCAGGAATCCCAGGCCCCGGTTTTACTGTAAATGGTCCGAAGTGATCGAGAAAAACAAACGGCCCCACCGACCGGCGCTTCGCCGTCGGCAGCGCGCGCAGCACAACCAAGTCACCCACTGGCGCGCTCTTCGCGGTAATCCGTTCTGCTACGTGTCGCATGGCATCCCTACCGGAAATTCCGAACTAACTCCAAATCAAACTGCGGGTCCTTCGTCGACCAAATCAGCCGCTTATCATCTGGCGACACCGTGAAACCGCGGATTGTCAATGCCGTGCTCGCGCCGTCGTTCGGGAGTGGGATCGTTCCTACTTTTACGGCCGGCCCACCGGCGAAAGGTAGCTTGTACAAAGTCGCGTCCTGTTCGCGCAGGAAGTAGGCGCCGCTGTTTGTCAGCGAGACCGCCCTCGGTGCAAGATCCAGTTCGAGCATCTGGGGGGCTCCGCCAACTGAAGGGACTCGAAACAGCCCAAAGTTCTGTGAGTCTGTCAAACCGTACGCGGTCTTTCCGTCCGGCGTCTCCCCGACGATTACTGCCGCTCTCCCGTCAAACATTAGTGCGCCGTCACGCCCATCCGGCCGCACGCGCCACACCTGCAATCCCGAGGTGTAGTAAAGATGCTCTTCCCGGCGCGACCACGTCGGATGTGTCGCCAACTGGTTGCCCGAGTTGATCCTCTTCAACTCTCCGCTGACGACATCGACCGACTCCGCGGCTGTCGGTGAGTACTTCCCTGACGCGAATGCGATCGACCTCCCGTCCGGGGACCAGGACATTTCCCCGAGAGGCTTCGCATCGCTCGTAATGCGCACGGGCGGCCCGCCCTCCGTTTTCGCCACCCAGATCTCCAATTGCCCGTTTCGTTCCGATTGGAAAGCCACCGATCTTCCGTCCGGTGAAAACGCGGGGTACAAGTCCGAACGGCTTGATGGCGCGAACGGCTGCGCACGCTCGGTCGCAGCCAATTCGGATTGCATCAATTGAGAATTACCGCCCGAACCCGCCGAACCGTAGATCAGCATTGAAGACCCATCCGCGCTGGGATGAGATATGGAAACAGTCATGCAGTCGCGCTCCGCGTCCATTATTTTCCCGCCGCTTCCGTCCATCGCGACACGGTGCAGCCGGAAGCCGATTCCCGGCCTGGCAACACACATCAGAACGCTCTTGCTATCGGCTGCCCACGCGAGGCCTCGCGTACCGCCGGGTGTCTCAAACACGACACGGGCCTCGCCTTGCGGCATTCCTTCAGCGTCAATGCGCTGGTAGATCACCTCGGAGTCCGCCGACCGCGCCGTGCCAACCCGGCGCTGATACACCACGGCATGACCGTCCGGCGCCACGGCAGGGGAATAGAATGCGCCGGGCCCTTTCACAATCGCCCGCACCTGGCCGTCGAGCGTCACCCGCGCGATTGATCGCTCACTATTCTCCGCCGTTCGCACCAGAAGCCATTTGCCATCCGGTCCCCAACTCATGTTCAGGTTGTGCGCGTTGAACCGCGCGTGAGAACCCAGCATTGCGATGCGCTTCTCCCCACTCCCATCCGATGAAATCGTGTGTAACCAGACCTCGTGGTCCCGCGACCGTCTAACGAAGGCGATCGTCCTCCCGTCCGGCGACCACTGCGGGCAAAGGTTGTAGCCCGGCGCCGTCACCAATGGCGTAACCTCGTCCGACTTCGCGCCAACCTCTTTGATGTAAATACCTGATTTCGCCTCATCCGGATGCGCCCAGAAGAACACGACCCGTTTCCCATCGGGAGAGAAGCTTGGATGATATTCTCCGCCGGGAAGCGCCGTGAAGGGTACGGGTGCATCTGGCGGCGGGTAACCCGGTTTCCAGAAGATCCAACCCACCACGCAAATCGCAGCGACTGCTGCGGCGATTATCCACGGAAACCGCTGCGACGGAGCTTCCGCTTCTTCTTCCCCTACCGGTTCTGGTCTCAATCGCCGCTTGTCCAGCCACTCATCGAGTTCGCTCTGGTACGCCCATACCGAGTGCCGCAACTGGTGCGGATGTTTGTGGACTGGAAGGCCCTCAGACTCCTCCCACCTTCGTACCGTCCGAACGCTCTTGTTCAGATAGCCTGCGATCTGCTTCCAAGAGTCAAGCCGGCCGTCCTCGGACTTCTTCACCGGTGATGGACTTGGACTAGCCACTTTCGACGATTCTATACCCCCGGAAATCGATAGTCCAGCCCCGAATTGCCTTTGGCCATTAGTGGCGTTCCCATAATGCCTCTTTTTTATCAGCAACATACGATGCATACTCCTTGCATGGCCAAATGCTTCCTATTCATCTTGTCTCTTTCCATGGGCGTGATTTCCCAGACCTTCCATGGTTCTGTCGCCGGCTCGGTTGTCGATGCGAGCGCTTCCGCAGTCGCCGATGCGACCGCCCGTTTAGTTAGCGTAGAAACCGGTCTCAACTACGACACCCGCTCCGGTCCTTCCGGCGACTTCCTATTCGCCAACGTTCCGCCCGGCGACTATACTCTGACCATCGAACGGCCCGGCTTCCAGTCCCTAAAGGTCAACTTGCTTACCGTTGCCACAGCCCGGACGACCAACTATGCCGCTCACCTCGCTGTCGCACAACAGGCCTCCACCATCGAAGTCAATGCCGCCGCCGCGACTTTGGAGACCACATCCACCAGTCTCGTTAACGTCGTGAACCGCCGCCAGATTCAGGACATGCCAGTCGCCAGTCGCGGTTATCGATTCCTGGTCCGCCTCATGCCGGGAATGCAGTATTCGACGATCTCTGTGGGCGGTATTAACGGATCGAGAAACATCAATCAAAATCACCAGATCGATGGCGCTGACAATAACGACGCCTTCTTCAACTCCGCCGCGTCGAGTTCGAACCAAACGCAACTCCCAATTGAGGCGATTGATCAGCTCTCGGTAGTTTCAACCGGCGCCGCCGACTTCGGCCGCAATAGCGGCGCCACCACCAGTGTCTTGATCAAGTCCGGCGCCAACCAACCCCATGGCTCGCTGTTCTACACAAACCGCAACGAAGCCTTCGCCACCCACACGCCGTTTCAGGATCCCACGACCACAAAGAAGCGCCCCATTCGCCAGCATCTCTGGGGCGGCTCAACCGGGGGCGCGATCGTCAAGAACAGGATCTTTTACTTCACCACCGTCGAAGGATATGTCGCCAGCGCCCCGAACCTCGGTCGGCGTACGCATCCGTCGACGGCGTGGGTCAACGGCGCTCGCGCCGTCATGCAGCGCTACGGCGTCGCGGCCAATCCAGTCTCTACAAATCTCCTTCGATTCTGGCCGTCGCAGTACAACGACCTCCCCGCCGTCGCCAACAACTTCATCACCGTCGATCCCGCGAAGACGGATAGCTTCAACGCGGTACTCAAGCTCGACTACGCTTTGTCCTCCCAACACAACCTCTCGGCCCGTTACGTCGGCGGCGTCGGGAACCAGATCGCGTTCAATTCCGCCGCGCCTTATGGTGAGTACGTCAACTCGAACGACAGCCGCGCGCACACCATCGGCGTCAACCTCAACTCCACCTTTTCCCACCGTTTGATGAACCAACTCGTCGCAGCCGTGTCCCACAATTACCTTTTCTTCAAAGATCAGGACGCGAGCCGCGACCCGCTATCCGCTGGCTTGAACACGGGCGTCCGGCAGGACGGCGCACTCGCCGGATTGCCCGCTCTTCGCATCGCTAACTTCGCCGGCGCTTCCCAGCCCTCGCCTACGGGCCGCTCCCTCTGGACGGGCCACATCACCAACAGCCTCAGTTGGATTCTCGGACGCCACACCCTCAAAATAGGAGGCGAGTACCGCCGCCAGCAGAACGATGTCTTCTTCTATGTCAACAGTCGCGGCACGTTCAGCTTCGACGGCACCCGCGGCCCGTGGGCGACAGACACTTCGGTGTCCCTGCCCCTTCGCGCCCTCTCCGATTTTCTCGCCGGCCTGCCAACCAACAACAACGGCGCAACCATCGTTCGCGGTGAACTGCAGCGTGACTATCTTCAGACCTTGGGCGATTGGTGGTTGCACGACACCTGGCAAGTGAACCGCAAACTAAATCTTAATTTCGGCGTGCGCTGGAGCTACGTTGGTCCGATCTCGGACAAGCAGAACGCCATTACTTCTTTCAGTCTTGCCAACGGCTTCGAACGTGTCGGCCATGGCGGAATCGACCTATGGCGAAAAGAACTCAACAACTTTGCTCCGCGCCTCGGCTTCGCCTATCAACTTTCGCCGAAGTTCGTCCTCCGCGGTTCCTACGGCCTCTTCTACGACACGCCCGCGATCAACTCCTTCGTCGGAAATCTCAACATGCCGAACGGCGGCTCGGATGGCATTCACGCCAACCCGGCCGGACCGGACCCCGTCTTTAGCGTGAACCAGACCGGCGTTGTGCTGGCGCTCAATCAACCGGTATTCCCCGCCACAGCCACGCCCCGCAACGTCGGAGCGTATGGCGTGAGCAGGGACTGGCGGCTCAGCTACATTCAGAACTACAAC